>PVMK01131082.1_pt1 | contig 75353 bp, 74 predicted proteins | sample 1853481 | NCBI WGS metagenome assembly PVMK01 (sample SAMN08533507, study PRJNA380276) | Marine sediment metagenome, whole genome shotgun sequencing project.
ACTACGCCGACAATTACCATCTCCCGGAGGGGGTCCTCAGGGTCATTGTCGTAAATGCGCTGATTGATGGCTTCCTCCGGACTGGCGATCCCAAGCCGTTCAAGCGCTAATTCGTTCACCAGAACGTTGACGACCTCGGACTCATCCGAAACAAATTTGTCATTTGCAATATTGCGATCCAGGTTTCTGCCCGCGAGCAATGGAATGTCATAGACATCAAGGAATTCCGGTGACATGCGCAGGAGTTGCAGCATAAAACTACCGGCTTCATCGCCCGGCGTGGCAGAAACTTTTGTTGCCGAGTTATTTTGTTCGTACGGGACTTGTGATGAGTAGGAAACAGAATCGACATTGGGTAGCGCTTCCAGTTCGTGCCGCAGCGTTTCCAGTCGGTCGCTGACATCGTCATTACCGACGCGCATCAGCCCATAGATTTCCGACCGCGGGAAGATGTGACTGCTCTCCCTGATCATTTTATTCTGCACAAACACGATAGCCACAGTGGCGAGCATGAATGCCGAGATAGCGAACTGTGCGCCGATCATGAACGAGCGCACTTTCGAGCCTTTCTTACCCTTGCGTGCTGTTTCTCGCAGTGCGTCGATGGGCGATGCGCGCGTGATCAGCCAGGCCGGATAAGCGCCGGCGCACAAGCCTACCAGCACTGTCGTCGCTATCAGCCATGGCAGTGTGCGCAAGTAGTCGAGCGTCATAACTTTGTTCGCGGCGTTGTTGAACAGCGGAATCAATATTTCCAGGGCGCCAATCGCGATAATCATCGCAACGGTTGCGATGACCAGGCTTTCAACGAGGAACTGCGTTAGGAGTTGTCCGCGGCTTGCGCCCATTGTCTTTGCGCATGCCGACTTCCCGGCTTCGCCCCAGTGACTGTGCGGTGGCCAGGTTGGTGTAGTTAACGCAGCCAACCACGAGCACGAGAAAACTCAGTAAACTTATAACCGCGATGATCGGCAATCCAAGCGCGTCCCAAAGTCCCAGGTTTGCGTCTTTTAGCTGGCTGATCCAGAATTTCCGCAGCAATCTCTTGCTGCGGCTCCGGTACGTGGCGATCGTAGAATTCATCCATCTGTGTTTGCAGCCACACGCCATCGAGTGCTGGTGGCAGCATTACGTAAGTCATATTCCCCAGGGACAGGTTGTTCCAGTCACCGGTCTCATCAAAGTCGCGCAGCCGCTTTAATGCCTTAAATGGTGCGATTACATCCATCGCTCCCTCCATGATCGGCAGGGAATTAAAATGGGAGTTAAGCGGCAGATCCCGAATTATGGCGGTAACGTGAAAGTCATACTGGTTGTCGAGAGTGATTACCTCGCCCAGCACGTCTGTCGAGGAAAAATACTTGTTTGCCGCGGCCTCCGTGATGACGATGCCGGTCGGGATCCGCGAGCGCCGTGGAGTCACCGTGGATATACTCAAAATCAAAGATCGTCAGCAATTCTTCGTCCGCGAAATACGTCGATTGATAGAAACTTTCCGATCCCATCGTGATCAGGTACTCGCTGACGCAACGTCCTTGCGACTGCCTCCACATCCGAGAGCTCTGCCCCGATGAGGGGGCCCAACAGCTGAAAATGTCGTATTCATCCTGTCGACGCCGACTTCGAGATCCGGCGCGGCAATAATGCCAACTATGTAGGTGCGCTCGCTGTTTGCGTAAAATACGTCGTGTGTCTTTTCGTAATCAACAAGTAAGAAGCCGAACACGTAGATTGTCATACCCAGCGCCAGGCCGAGTATATTGATCGTGGCAAACAATTTGTGTTTGCGCAGGTTGCGCATCGCGATATTTACGTTATTCCAGAACATGAAGGTTTACGCCTTAATCAAATATGGTTTTCAGGCAGCACGTTTGCTGTCGGTTACAACATGGCCATCAAACAGGTTTACCGTTCGACGAGCGTAGTCCGCGTGTGTGGCCGAGTGTGTGACCATGACGATGGTCGTGCCTTCCTCGTTTAATGAGCGCAGCATCTCCATGACTTCCTGGCCATGTGCCGAGTCAAGATTGCCGGTGGGCTCATCGGCGAGTATCAGCGGCTGATTGCCGACGACGGCACGTGCAACGGCGACGCGTTGCTGCTGGCCACCGGATAATTGCCCCGGCATATGCTTTGCGCGGTGTCCTATGCCCATGCGGTCCATGGCTTCGGTAACGCGCTTTTTGCGTTCCGCTTTCGGCATGTCATGGTAGAGGAGTGCCAGCTCGATGTTTTCAGCTACCGAGAGTTCTTCAATGAGATTGAAGTTCTGAAAGATGAAGCCAACATTGCGTTTGCGAATCAGGCTGCGTTGTTGTTCCGAATAGCCGGCAACGTTTTCATCAAAGAAAAAGTAATCACCATCGGATGGGCTGTCGAGCAGGCCTATAATATTCAGCAAGGTCGATTTTCCACATCCGGACGGTCCCATGACCGCAACGAAGTCGCCCTGGTTAATCTCGACATTGACGCCGTTTAACGCGACTGTCTCGACTTCCTCGGTGCGATAGACCTTGTATAGATTGTGCAATTTCAACATTTTTGATTCCTCAATGCGTCATGCTTAATTTGTGTTTGCGTATTTAGTCGAGCGTCAGTCGGTCCATGCCGACATAGCTTGTATACGGTGATGTGATAACTTGCTCGCCAGGCTCCAGTCCTTCGAGAACCTCGATAAAATCAACATTGCGCCGGCCAAGTCGCACGGTGCGCCGGATCGCCTCGGTGCCGTCCGGAGACAGGACAAAAATCCAGTTGCCACCGGTCTCCTGGTAGAACGTACCGTTCGGTATCAGGATCGCGTCGCTGTTATCGCCAAGTGTCAGCTGGAGTTGCAGTGTCTGGCCACGTCGCACGCCGACAGGCTCTTCTTCGAATGTCATATCAACTTCGAACTGACCGTTATTGACCTGCGGATATATCTTTGCGATTTCCACGCGGAAGTCGCGACCATTGTGGTTGGCGACTCCAACCTGTTTGAGGTCGACGCGGCCCAGGTAGAACTCGTCAATTTTCGTATTCAGTTTGTAGCGGTCCGGGTCATCTATTTGTCCAACACGACCGCCGCGCTCGATTGACTGTCCAATTTCGACATCGAATCCCGATAGTTGGCCATCCAGGGGCGCGCGCATGTTCAGATCGTCGAGATTAGCTGCGTGCGAACGTAAGACTGGTTAGTAACTGGTCATTGGCCTCGCGCAACTGCTTTCAGCTGCTGTTCCTGCAGACGAGCATCGCTGGCCTGGCTTTCCAGCGTTACTTCGAGTCGGTTCTCGTAGTAGGTGAGTTCGTCCTGCAATTCATCGACGGTTGATTGTGCAACGAGGTCCTTTGAAGCGAGATCCTGTTGCCGGGCGATGCTGCGATTGAGTCGTATGACCTGGTAATCGATCTCGACCAGGTTGCGCTTGTGCGACAAGCGATTCTGTTCGAGCTGCAACTCGATGGTGCGCATGTTGTTGAGTTGTTCTGTAACGGCTGCCTCGCGACCCAGCACCTCCAGTTGCAGGCTGGTGTTCGACAGCACTGCGATTGATTGCCCCGCGGTGACCATTGCCCCGTCCTCGACAAGAACCGCCTCAACGCGTCCGCCTTCGATAGCGTCAAGGTAAACCGTGCTGCGCGGAACGAGCCGGCCACGCAAAGGGATGAAATCCTCAAACGTTCCCGTGGTTACCGTCGAGGCGACAACGCGCTGGGCGTTAACGCTGAGGCTGCGGCCACCGAGCAGGGCAGTAACCAGCCACCACAGGAATAGTAGTGCGGCAGCGCCAGCCAGGCCGTAGCCCAGCATGCGACCACGCGAGGTCTGCTTTGCGACAACCCGGTCCATACCGGCGCCGGATATGCTGATTCCGGAATCCTGGTTTGGCTCGGCGATGCTGCTGATCTTGTTCAAAGCGGTTTCTTCCTGGTTCGTTACTGAGCTGTTGCTAATACATATAGCAAGTCGCGTGCCAACTCTGTAAGTGCTTGTTTTCACAATGTAAAAAAGGATTGACAGGCACTTTGTAAGGAGTGTGACTGTACGAATCTGAACATTTACTGTACGATTATGAACATTCCTGAGGAGCCAGATGGACAAACAAGGCAGCATTCTCCTCGTCGACGATGATGAGGACATCCTGACAGCGGGGCGCCTGTTGTTGGGCCGCCGCTTCGCTGCGGTCGTCTGTTGCCAGCGCCCGGAAGAAATACCTGACCTCATGGCAGAACACGATTTCGACGCCGTGCTGCTGGATATGAACTTCGGCCCCGGGGAGTCCTCCGGCGAGCAGGGGCTCGAATGGCTGCAACGCATCCTCACCATAGATCCGTTAATCGTGGTGGTCATGATTACCGCCCATGGAAATGTCGACACCGTAGTCGAGGCGATGAAGCGTGGGGCGACGGACTTCGTGGCCAAGCCATGGGAGAACGCAAAGGTTATCGCCACGATGTCGGCCGCCGTGCAGTTGCATCAGTCGCGGGTCGAAACTGAATCTCTGCGCGGTGCCAATCGGGCGCTCGCGGAATCCGCTGTAGCCGGTGGCAATACCATTATTTTTGAGTCGATCGAGATGCAGGACGTGTTGTCACTGGTCGAGAAGGCTGCCCCAACTGACGTCAATGTCCTGATCCTTGGCGAGAACGGCACCGGAAAAGAATTGGTCGCCCGTGAGCTGCACCGACAGTCGGCGCGGGCCGATCGCGTGTTTCTTTCGGTCGACATGGGTTCTATCAGCGAGTCGTTGTTTGAATCAGAGTTATTCGGTCATAAGAAGGGCGCGTTTACCGGTGCCAACGAAGACCGGCTGGGTCGTTTCCAGGCTGCAAATGGCGGCACCCTGTTCCTGGATGAAGTTGGCAATCTGCCATTGCATCTGCAGGCGAAGCTCCTTGGAGCACTTGAGCAACGCAAGGTTACCCCGGTTGGGTCCGACAAAGCACAGGATGTTGACGTTCGGGTCATCTCGGCAACCAACGTTACAAGGGAGACACTTAATGACGCGGATCGATTCCGCCCGGATTTGCTGTTTCGCCTGAATACGGTCGAAATCACGTTGCCGCCTCTGCGTGATCGCATCGATGACATTTTGCCGATAGCGCATCACTTCGCAGAGCTTTACTCGCGCAAGTACGATCAGCGTGTACGTGCTTTTTCACCGGCAGCCAGGGCGGCCCTGATCGAGTATGACTGGCCCGGCAATGTGCGTGCATTGCGTCATGCCATTGAGCGTGCTGTGATCCTGACGTCGAGTGAATACCTCGAACCGGCCGACTTACAGCTTGTTGGTTCCACCAGGGTGCAGCCAGAACCTCTGCCTGCGGTTGAAAAAAAGGCCAATGTCGAGGAGACCGCAGCACCTGCCGCGGCGCAGAGTCTCGATCAAATTGAAAAAGAGGCGATTCAAACGGTGCTGCGCAAACATGGCTTCAACATCTCACACACTGCCAAAGAGCTCGGCTTAACGCGGGCCTCACTCTACCGGCGCATGGAAAAACATGGGATATAGGCGCTTCTCTGTACTCCTGATCGTGCGCCTGGTACTCGCAGGTATTGCTGGGGGCGTTACGGTTTGGCTGTTTCTACAGCCAGGATTGCACAGCCTGACATTATTGAGCGCGGTATTGCTGGTTGGTTTGGTCGGCGAACTGTGGTGGTACGTTAGCCGGACAAATCGCGAAGTTACGCGGTTTCTTGACGCGGCACGCCACGCTGATTACTCGCAGCGATTCGATTTCGAAAATGTTGGCGCTGGCTTCGAGGAGTTGGCAAATACATTTTCAGAAATTCTGGAAAAAATATCTGCCGTTCGTTCGAACCAGGAAATGGAACTCAGGAGGTTGCGTGCGCTCATCGATCATACGCCAATACCGTTACTGACGATTCATGGTGACGACACGATCACCTTGCAAAACAACTCCGCCAGGCGAATGTTTGGTTCGGCGCAGGTCGCCAGGTTGAAAGACCTCAGGCAGTTCGGTGTCAGCTTTTATACGGCCGTGGATGAGGCGGTACCGGGCAATCGTGAACTCGTGTCTTTTTCCGTGGACGGTGTTGAATACAAGCTGACGTTGGCAACGAGCGAAAATATTGTCGCCGGCGAAGCTATCCGACTGGTGTCGCTGCAGGACATTCAAAGCGAACTTGATATGACGCAGGCGGATGCATGGCAGGACCTTGTGCGTGTGCTGACACACGAAATCATGAATTCGATAACGCCTGTTCGGTCGCTGGCAACGACTGCCGCGGAAGTCGTGGAAGATATCGCTGCGAAGACGGAATCTGACTCACCGATACGCGATGATATTGATGACCTTCGTGACGCGTTGAGTACGTTGCAGAAACGTTCGAATAACCTGATGGAGTTCGTCAACAGTTATCGTCAGTTGACGCGTCTGGCTCCGCCGGAGAAAAAGCGCATGCCGATAAGGCAGCTGTTCGAGTCGGTTGCGAAGATTGCGGCTGCAGAGTGGCCTGATAGTAAGCAGATACTCACTTACGACGTCGATCCGGAGGGACTGGATGTCTACGCCGACCAGGTATTGCTGGAGCCCGTGCTGTTGAATTTGTTACGCAATGCCTGGCAGGCTACGTTGAATACAGACAACCCAAAGATCGAGATGCAGGGACGATTTAACAGTCGCGGCAATGTCGTTATCGATGTGTCTGACAACGGGCCCGGCGTTCCTGATGATCTGACGCGAAAAATATTCGTGCCGTTTTTTACGACGAAGGAGCAGGGCTCCGGTGTTGGCCTCGCGCTGGCACGCCAGGTGATGACTGCCCATGGTGGTTACATCCGGCTTGCACAGGATGGTACCGGCGCGAGGTTTACGCTGACGTTTTGATGTAGCAGGCCAGGTAACATCGCCTAGGCAAAACCGCCCAGCAATTTTTTAGTATCGCCTAAGAACTTGCGCAGCGTACCGCTGATCAGCACGAACTCTGCATCCAGTCTTGCGAGCGGGTCATTGTCTTCTTCGCTGTCATCATCCATGCCGAGAAAACGTAGTTTGCTGATCACGCCGTTTTCGTCCAGTACGCAGCCCATAACGTTGTCGTATTCGATGGCGAGGTGTGTAAGGTGCATGCCACCTGCGACATGATTGCGTATCGTTGAATCGCTCAGGTCGAAGTTGCTCCAGCGGACGATTGAACCGCCATCGGCAGCATCCTGCATGCGGCATTCCCGGCCTAAAGCGAATTGCTCGGGAGCGTCGCCAAGGAATATCTTTATTAATAATTCATTCACGGGTTGCTTGTATTGCAACGGGCGTATTTTCAGGCCGTCAAAGGGAGCGCTAAGGCGGCGGATGAAACGTTCAGCGGCGGTGGACTGTGCGGCGTCGACGCCTATAACCTTTTCTTTCAGGTCTACGTAACCCCAGACTTTGTCAGATTTAAGCATTGCCTTTGGTAGCAGTTCGTCGCGGGTTTCGGCTTTCATGCGACGTTTTTCCCTGGGGCTCGGCGCTTCCTGCATGCGGTTGCGGAAGTCCTCAATGCGGGATTCTAGCTCTTCGGCGATGACCGAATGTGGAAGGACGCGAGACTGGCTGCGGAGCTTCAGGAGGTCTGCGGCGTTAATACGACGAGCGAGGAAGTTGCCTGTATCCGGGTCCACCGGAACCCAGCCGGAGCTGCGTTCTGTCAGGGGACCGCAAGGGGTGAAAGCGGCCTTTTCCAGTTCTTTTGACAGTGCCTTTTCTGAATCCGGCCAGTCACTTTCCAGGCGGTAGTAACGGATGTTTCTGAACATATTGATTGGGTCGTTGGTGATGGCGGCGCAGTATCAGCGTTTTGCCTGGGGATGTCACCATTGATATTTTGCGGCGGATGTGAGGTGGAGTTTTGTTGCAGGGTTGGGGGTGATCGCCCGTCAGGACGGGCTCCTACAGCATTGCGGTTACTGGCTGTCAGGTTTCTTCATGGGGCCATGGATTGGCGTAGATGACGTCAATTATCTCGAGTGTGTCACGGTCGACCAGCATGCCGACATCTTCCAGAATTCCGCCAACAGGGAGCACGCCAAGGTTGGGGTGATCTTCCGTGTTTTCTTCGATCGCCCGCAGCAGGTTTTCCTGTTCGTTCGGCGATTCTGCTTCAATTTCATCAATTGGCCGGATTTGTTCACGAATAATATCGGCGCCATCGGACCAGGGTTCCCAGTATTCGGGTCGACGTTCGAGGTCAGGTCGCCCATCGACAAAAATGCTGTCGAAAAATCGTTGAAATTCCTCCGGGTCTTCTGGTCGTCGTGCGAAAACCTGCACCAGACCGGCAAATTTCTCTGTTTGCGATTCCTCAAAACGCATGATCATTGGGTCAATGTGATCCTGTGATACGAATTCCAGTCGGTCTATTACGAAAACCAGGTAATGGGGTTTTTCCTGATACAGCGTGTGTGCGCCGTAGATGAGTGCGACGATTTGCACCAATGCGATAACGGACAGGTCGAATTTGAGGCCGGGCTTGCCGTGTTTATAAACGATTAGTGTCAGCATTGGGCCGAGAATCAGGTCCACACCGACGAGCATGAGAATAATTGGCAGGACACCAACGATGCCGAAGGTTGGTTCCGGGTACCAGGACCAATAGACAGTAGCTACCAGGCCACCGACGAATAGTGCGCTGATGAGTAAGTGAATCAGGGACGCCTGGTATCTGCTCAATTGTTGTTGCCTGTTTTGACTGGTTGCTATTCCAGCGTAATTTTTTGTGAATAGCCAGCGACCGGTTCCGGTTATTCTGTTTGGCAGGGCATTTGGGCGGTTATAGGGTGGCATATTTGTGCCAGTGTGAAGTATTCGCGGCTACGTCGCTCTCGCGCATCCCTGCGTTCCGCGACAGACGCACGTCCTGTGCGCCAGCCGCTCCTACGGCTGGGGTGGAATTGGGTTACTGGTGTTGTTCGTAATGGATTGAGAGGATGGTCAGGGCTACTGTTTTTTCGGCGATGGTGACCTGGATTTCGTCGTCTACCTGCTTCTTTAGCAAGGCCTTGGCCAGTGGCGAATCCATGCTTATGGCGGATGTTTTCGCGTCTGTTTCGTCCGGCCCGACAATTCGGTAGGTGTTTGCATCACCAGCTTCGTCGCATACTTTTACCGTTGCGCCGAAATAGATTGCATCGCCGGCCGGGAGGTCTCTCACCACATTCAGTGTGGGCAGGCGTTTTTGCAGGTAGCGGATGCGGTAGTCCAGGCCACCCAGCTCTTTTTTTCGGTAGATGTATTCGGCGTTTTCCGAGCGATCACCTTCGGCGGCAGCCGCGCTTAATGCCTTGACGACGTCGCGGCGACGTAGCCAGATGTCATCCAGCTCTTTTTTCAGCATGTCGTAGCCCGCTGGCGTGATGTACGGGGACGAGCTTGGGGTGGGTGGGCGCCATCGGCCCATGTCATGCCTCCTGGCTGGTATGCCGGAATTGCCGGTCCCGGTATTGTACCGGGGCCGGCATTTTCGCGGAGGTCTTTAACAGCCGCTATTTGGCGGCTTTGCGTTCCAGTGTTTCCTTGATAACTTCTTCGGCAACGTTCTTGGGACACGGTGCGTAGTGTGAAAACTCCATGGAGAACTGGCCACGGCCGGAGGTCATGGTGCGCAGGTGGCCAATGTAGCCAAACATTTCTGACAGCGGAGCATCAGCTTTGACGCGCACGCCTGTTGGGCCTGCTTCCTGTGACTTGATCATGCCACGGCGGCGGTTCAGGTCACCGATAACATCACCAACGTGATCTTCAGGCGTGTAAACGTCAACCTTCATGATCGGTTCGAGAAGCTGCGGTGCAGCTTTAGGAACGGTCTGTCGGTACGCAGCTTTCGCTGCCAGTTCGAACGCCATCGCGGAAGAATCCACGGCGTGATAAGCACCATCCGTCAGCGTAATCTTGACGTCGAGCAACGGGAATCCTGCAAGCGTGCCTTGGTCCATGCTGACCTTGAAGGCTTTATCAATTGCTGACCAGTATTCGCGCGGTACATTACCACCGGTTACTTTGGACTCGAACTCATAACCGCTGCCAACTTCGCCAGGTTCGATAATGTAATCGATCCTGCCGTACTGGCCGGAACCACCCGATTGTTTCTTATGGGTGTACGTGTCCTCAACCAGCTGGGTGATCGTTTCGCGATAAGCCACCTGCGGTTTGCCCATTTCGACTTCAACGCCATGGGTACGTTTCAGGATGTCGACCTTGATGTCCAGGTGCAGCTCACCCATTCCTTTGAGGATGGTCTCGCCGGAATCTTCATCGGTCTCCATGTGAAAGGAGGGATCTTCCTGAATCATCTTGTTCAGTGCCACACCCATCTTTTCCATACCCGCTTTGTCCTTCGGCGAGATGGCAATCGAGATAACGGGATCCGGGAATACCATTGGCTCCAGTGTTGCGGGCTTGTCCGGATCACACAGCGTGTGGCCGGTGCGGGTATTTTTCATGCCCAGTAATGCGACGATGTCGCCGGCTTGCGCTGAATCAAGTTCTTCGCGTGAATCAGCATGCATTTCCACGATACGACCGATGCGTTCGGTTTTTCCAGTGAACGTGTTGAGGACGCTCGAGCCTTTCGTAAGGCGACCGGAGTAGATGCGCGTAAAGGTCAACGCGCCATAGCGGTCATCCATGATCTTGAAAGCAAGTGCGCGCAGCGGATAGTCAGGATCTACCAACGCATGGCCACCGGTTGGATTGCCTTCGAGGTCGATCTCAGGCTGCGGATTGACTTCTGTGGGGCTCGGCAAATAGTCGACCACACCGTTCAATACGTTTTGCACGCCTTTGTTCTTGAACGCCGCACCGCAGAATGTCGGGAAGAAGTCGAGTGCAATCGTACCTTTGCGTATGCATCGCTTAAGGTCTTCGTCAGAGGGTTGCTCACCTTCGAGGTAGGCCCCCATCAAGTCATCATCCTGATCGAGGGCCGTTTCCACCATCATCTCGCGATATTCTTCGACCTTGTCCTTCATGTCCTCGGGGACATCGGTGATTTCATATTTGGTCGGGTCGTCAGAGCCTTCCCATATCCAGGCTTTACGAGTCAGCAGATCAACAATACCAACGAAGTCATCTTCCGTTCCGATTGGCAAGGTCATGATCAGCGGGTTTGCACCCAGTACATCTTTAACCTGTTTTACGACGCGATAGAAATCGGCGCCGATACGATCAAGCTTGTTGACGAAAATGATGCGTGCAACCTTGGATTCATTCGCATAACGCCAGTTGGTTTCTGACTGTGGCTCTACGCCACCAGATCCACAGAAAACTCCAACGCCGCCATCGAGCACTTTCAGTGAACGATAAACTTCAATGGTGAAGTCTACGTGTCCTGGCGTATCAATGATGTTCAGACGGTGGTCATCCCATATGCAGGTCGTGGCAGCGGACTGAATCGTAATGCCGCGCTCCTGCTCCTGCTCCATGAAATCGGTCGTGGCCGCGCCATCGTGCACTTCACCGATTTTATGAATCTTGCCGGTGAGTTTCAAAATACGTTCCGTGGTGGTGGTCTTGCCAGCGTCCACGTGCGCGAATATGCCAATGTTTCTGTAATTGCTAAGGTCGGTCATTATCTGCTCGTTTATCCAAATGTTAAAAACGCCACAGCGAACATTGTCGTCCGAAGGGCGCCATAGTCCCAATCACTCCATCCCGGGGCGATCGAGGATTTGCTCTCATTAGTGTTTGCCTGTCTCAAGCAGGCTGGAATCTGGTTGATCCATACCCCCTTAATCCGGGGCTACCCGATCAACCTCATATGATCTGGGCGGGCATGATACCAGCGGATATCCGTGTAATCACCCCGAATTGGCGTTTATATGCGAAAAAACAAGGGGCCGCCTCGGAGATAGAGGGACAGTGACCCTAACTACGGAAAGATAGAGGGACAGTGACCCTAACTACGGCCTGGGCGCGAGATCGGGGGGCAGTGACTGCACGGATTGGGTGCGGGGGGAGATAGGCGGGAGATAGGCGGACAGTGACCGTAACTACGAATTGGGTGTGGAAGAACAGTGGAGTTATGGTCACTGTCCCTCTATTTACAGGGAAGTTAGGGTCACTGTCCCCCTGATTTAGGGGCTGTTGGCGCTTACGGTTACCTGGGCCGGTTGCTCTGCGTCTTGCAGTCGCTCAATCATTAGTGCGGCATTGCTGTTTTGGGGGTTCAGCTCGAGCGACTTGCGGTAATAGCGTATGGCCGCTGCGTGATCGCCTTTGGCCATGATGGCTTCGCCGAGAGAATCCCAGGTGTTGGCTGAATCAGGGAATGTCTCGGTATTTAGCTCAAATACAGAGATCGCCGCGTCGAAATCCTTGTTTTCCAGGTGCTGATAGCCGGAAGCATTGACTGAAGATTCCACGATGTCTGCTGCTGGCAGGCCGTAGTCGCCCATCGCACGATAGGCGGCGCTGAGCCGCGCCGGGATCATGTGTGGCAAGAGCGGGGCCCAGTTGACCCACGACATCGGCCAAAGGCGCATCCAGAGGTGCCGATTGTGCAAATCCCGGCGTAGCCGGCAAGGATCGTCAGGGCGAACCCCAGTCGTAATCGAGTCATTTGTTGCTCCAGCGGAAGTGTCTCTTGGGTGGTTATATGAGGGTTAGATGCCTTCCGGGAGCGAAATGGTTTCAATTTATTGGGGAATTGGTTTTTTTAGAGGGTTTAAATTCGCGCATCGCCCGTGCCGATTGACTGACCATCACGAGGTCCAGCATATCGCAACTATCGTACGGCGGGCTCCCACAAGTCACGACGGTTACTTTAGGGCTTCGAAGGTGGCGGTCTGGATTGCGTAATTCTCCCAGCCGGCGAAGTCGAAATGCCACCACTCATATTCATAGACATTGAAGCCTTCAGCTTCCATGGCATCGCGCAGGAGTTCCCTGTGCCATCGCTGCAATGAGCTGCCGCCGGGGTAGTGTGGATAAGAGCGTGGCGACATTTCGTCATAGACACCAACCATTTCGATGGGCATGCCGGTTTTCAGGTCGTAGAGAGTCAGATCTATGGCGCAGCCACGATTGTGCCGTGATCCCTGCGCGGGATCCGCGACAAAGCGTTTGCTCTCTTGTGGTGTCGCGTCCCAGAAAATCTTGGTCACGTACCACGGGCGATAAGCATCATGAACCAGGAGTCCATATCCTTTCTTTTCCAGGTTTTCGCCGATTCTTTGCAATGCTTCGGCGGCCGGTCTTTGCAAAAAGGCTCTCGCAGATGAATAAACCGGTACGCCGAGAAAATTGTCGTTCGATGCGTAACGAATATCGAGCCTGATCGTCTCGCTGTAGTTGGTGACATCCACCAGGTCAGCGTTGCGGAACTCGCCATCCTCTGTCGGCGGCTCTGCAAGCAAGGCCTCGCGCTCCAGGTCGGCGACGGGTTTGACCGGCTCGATATGAAACACATCGCCGTCTATGTTCCCGGTAGACCGGCGTGCGAAGCCGATTCCGTTCAGGCTGGCATTATTAACCTGGCCGGCGTCGTCTCTTTCAAAAACGATTTGCTCGTTCGGGTACAAACCGTATGGCGGGAACTGGAATTTGCCTTCGCCGAGGTCGATCAGCGAGTATTGCATGCCCCATTCGATGAGCGCATGTAATTTGCCAAACTTCTCACTTATATAAAGAACATTGTGATCATAGCCGTATTCACCCAGCAGCGCCGACCAGGCAGGGTTCAGCGTAGCTGGCATGACGTTGGCAATGGGCTCATATTCCGTGCCACGTACCGTTACTTTCCCGTCACGGAACTCAAATTCCTCGCTGTAAGCCATTTGGTCATCAATGACAATGCGATCATCAATTTCTCTCAGGCGTAAAGACAGCCCCCGGATCCGCTCAACATACAAATTGCCAAAGCGACGGCTGATTTCAATCGTTTCATCACCATGTTTGTAGAGTCCGGCCATCTCATGTGCTGTCGCGTCAGCGACTGGTACAGAGATTTGATATGCAGGCGGCGCTTTGTCGTCTTGCTTCGCCAGAAGAACGCGTAAGGCGTGATCGGCAATCCGGTTAATGGCGCCGTTTGCCATATCCAGGTTGGTTGCAACTGCGACACCGACATTCCTGTCGGGTAATACTTTTAGCTGGGTCGCGAAGCCGTATATCGCGCCACCGTGTTCCACCGATCGCTCGCCATCCAGTTCGCCCAGACCGAAACCGATGCCATACGAGCGATTACGACCGCTCTGAATCGTTGATTGTGGCGTCCACATCGTTTCCAGCGTTTTTTCACCCAGCAATCGACCGTCGCTTCCTTCGCCTCTCTTGATCAAAGCGTCCATGAACAATGCAAGATCACTCATCGAGGAATACATGCTGCCGGCCGGCGACATTCCCAACTCAAATGTCGGCGCGACCGCCCGGTCGCCCTGGTAGCTCCACATGTAAGCTTCGGGCAAATTGCGGATCACGCGCGCATCCGGCGTAAAGGCGCTATGTGCCATTCCCAGTGGTTGCAAAATGTTTTCTTTGAGGGTCTCCGCGAAAGGTTTTTCAGAAACTTTTTCCAGCACTCTGCCGACAACCGCAATGCCGGCATTTGAATATTGCACCTTGCTCCCGGGTGCGTACACCAGCGTTGTAGTGTTCAGGCTTTTTACCGTTGCTTCCAGGGTCGGTTCATTCGTGGCGAAATAATTACCGACTGGTGGCTCCCTGACCAAACCCGACGAATGACTCATCAACAAACGCAACGTGATCGGAGTTACAAACGGGTTGTCCGGCAGGAAATCGGGTAGATAGGTGCTCACCGGTTCGTCAAGATCCAGAACGCCTTTTTCGACCAACTGCATGATCGCAATGTCGGTGAATAACTTTGAGACTGAGCCAATGCGATACGTCGTATTGCTGTCCACGATCAGATCGGGATTCGCGGCATCCACGCCTGTGCCGTACGACCAGACCACACCATCTTTGTCCACGAGAATGATCGAGAGCAGCGGCAGGTTTTTATTTGCTGCCTCCTGACGAATCAGGTCATTTAACTCAGGAAATTCCCTTTCCGCTGCAGTCAGGTTTGCAGCAAGAAGCAGTCCAAATAAGGCGCTGAGAATCAGCTCCAGGGGAGCAGTGCGTTCGAATCGCATTTTGTGCCAGTCAGGCCGGACTATTTGCTGCAAGGAACTCACGGCCGCGCTTATCCAGCATATATGACTGCCGTCCCAGAGTCGTGTTGCAGACGAGGTATTGGTGTTCGCAAAGACGCGTCAGGTGGTATTGCGCTCTCGCCAAACTGTAATCAAATGCTGCAGCAACCTGATAGTCGGAGGCTTCATCTTCGTTAGCAATAGTCTGCAGTATGGTGACTTCCTCTTCGGAAAGCTGGCTTTCCATTTGAGTTGCACCAATGTTTCCGACGTCCTGAAATTTGTTATTGCGGGCTGTCAGAATTTCAATTTTTACAAGCAGCTCGTCCCGCTCAGCATCAGTGTACTTTGACGGTTTACGGCCCAGTCGATCGCTCAGCAGGTTGGCAATCGGGATGTCCTGAGTTTTTTTGGCAATGTCGGCGAGCCAGCTCATAGAAGTACTCCATTTATTATTATTGTTATGTGATCACAATATAACGCAGATTCCAGGACAGTGCAGCGAGTGCTTGCCTGATTACATGGAGCATCCTGTCCTGTTCGTTGCTATTGCAGACCTTTGAATTGCTCTGTTTTTCTGATCATGTGCAAAAAGCACAATGTCGAAAGCCCTGCTGCGCCAAATATCATGCACATCACCATGATCTGGTAGCGTACAGCGATCAGTGGTGATACACCTGACAGAATCTGGCCCGTCATCATGCCCGGCAATGAGATCAGCCCGACGGCAAGAAACGAATTGATCACCGGGATCATTGAAGTGCGAAAGGCGGTGTCCCTGGCGTTATGAAATGAAGCGCCGTTTCGGAGTTCGGCGTGTAGTCGATCCAGTGCGAGGCTGATGTTGGTCATGCTGGCGGCAAAGATCATGCCGGCGAGTGGAATCATGTAACTCGGTTGATACCACGGCTCGAGTTGTAAAACGCCCTGGGTAATCAGCAGCAGTGTCGTACCACCACCGATCAAAACGGAAACCAGCGACGCTGGGAATAATGATCCTCTCGACGTATCCGCGGTGTTCAACGCGATCCAGCTCGCAGCGACCAGCATGACGGCGAGCACGCCGCTAATGATCAGTCCTGATTCGGTTTCGAAGATATAGATCAGTACGTAACCAATCAGCGTTAGCTGCAACAGCATTCGTGCAATTGCCGTCAGCGCGTGACCGTAGCCCTTGCCTGTGCGCCACATGAGAAAGACTACGATTGCTACGGGTATAAAGGAAAGCGCCAGTTGCGGCACTGATATTGTTGCGACGTCCACTTTGGGTAACCTCTTGCCGCGTTGGCAAATTAATCGAGCGAAGGGTGCAGACTAGTGCGGAAAGGATATTCAGTCCATGTTGGCTCGGCGAAAAATAGATCCGCACCCACTGAAGTCCCATAAAGACGAGTGTCCTGCCCGTGAGCTGAAGCGCGGGCGCAATGCTCCGGGTATTTTCGCGGATTTGGGACATCGCCCGCTGGGCGGGCTCCTACAGTTGCTAATTAGAACTGTAGGAGCCCGCCCAGCGGGCGATTACGGGCTACTCTATTCAACTTGATACTTCAGCCCGGCACCGATTTCGAGTTTATGAGACAGCAGTGACCCACATCTTTTTTACTTTCTTATTTCGAAAAACTCGAAAGACATTGAACTTGGCCCTCTCACGAATAAAACACGATGTGCATCCACTTCTGAAGTGATGTAACCATCGGCAAAATCCTTTGGGGCCTGGCTAATAATTTCAAAGCCCTTTTTGACCAGCTGTGCCCTGGTCGCAACAACGTCATTAACCTCAATCGAGATATGTGCCATACCGGCGTAGGCACCCAGTGGGTGCAGCGGATATTGTGTATGAGGTTTTATAGATTCCGGGCTGGATAACAATTCCAGGCGCTGGCCACGAGCGTCACTCAGGAACAGGCGTTCACCGCCAGTCGGCAGCTGCACTCGGGATATGACCTGCAATGATGATATGTCGGAAAGGAATGAGACCATGGCGTCGACGTCGTCCACCCACATTCCGACATGATAAATGCCGTTTTGGAAATCGCCGGCTTTGTCTGGAATGACAACACTGGCGTCATCGGCGGTTGAGATGGAGGTCGAAACAATCAGCAAAATTATCACGAGGATCTTGGGCATGACGACTGAACTCCTTTAGTCTGATTCTCTGCAGTAAAGATGTATGCACGGACATACCCAATTAGTGCCGGTTGCGGCACTGAAATTGTTGCGACGTCCTCATTGGACTACCTCTTGCCGCTGGCAATTGATAAAGACGCAGTGTGGAGATAAGTATGCTGTCGGCGTCCAGTCTATGGTGGCGCGCGAAACCAATCAAACTCGCAATCGCCCGCTGGGCGGGCTCCTACAGTCGCTAATAAGAACTGTAGGAGCCCGCCCAGCGGGCGATGCCCCGTGATCTAGCAACGGTGGCCGGTTGCTGCGTCGGGGTGCGGGTAGGTATCCGCATCCTCCTCATTGAGGCGGTGGTGCCCGGGGACCAGGCATTTGAAGTCTTTCTCTATTAATAAGGAGAGAACCTCCGAATTTCCCAGCGCCTGTTCAGCAACAATCGAGACCTCGTCATTTTGCGACCAGCGAGTGATATCCGACTCGGGCAAATTTATCGTGAGATTTCCGTCCTGGAAACTGGCTGAGAACTGTCCATCAGCGGATACATCCAGGCGATAGGTGAGAACCGAATCCGGAAAGCAGGTGCGCTCGACAATGCTCTGGCCGGAGGCAAGCTTTTCTACCTCATTTTGCTTCAACCGAAGGCGAATTGTGTTCTCGCGTATACGTATTTTCATTAGGTGACTCTGTAAAAAGAACGCTTTACTATAGCGCCAAGTTTGCCAAAGCAGACTCACAATTTCATTGTGTTGATTACCTACGTTGCAAGCGGAGACCACCTAATGAGTGCCAGCGGTTCTGACGACGGTCATGTCCTGACCAAGCGCGGCGAACGCCGGGTTTTCCTGTTTATTACTGTTTTCCTGTTTCCGATACTTTCAATAATTCTCGTCGGCGGTTATGGCCTGTCGATCTGGTTATTACAGCTGTTATTTGGGCCACCGGGCGCCAGCTGAAGCATGGCACAGGCGATCAACCTGTCACGGCGCAACCTGATACGTGGTCGGGCCGACCCCGCAATACTGCCTCTAAGGCCGCCCGGGGCAATTCCGGAGGCGCTGTTCGCGGAGCAATGCACGAGCTGTGGTGCGTGTATTGAGGTGTGCCCGCAGCACATTGTTATCAAAGGATCCGCTGGCTATCCGGAGGTGGATTTCCGGCAGGGTGAATGCACTTTTTGTTCGCGCTGTATCGACAGTTGTGCGGAAGGCGCATTGCTGCATGAGACCCAGCCACCGTGGCGACTGGAGCTGCGACTTACAGACAATTGCCTGGCCAAACGGCAGGTGGTTTGCCAGACATGTGGTGATGCCTGCGCAGTCGACGCCATCCGTTTTCGGCCGCAACCTGGTGTCGTTGCCATTCCCCTTATTGATCAGGACGTTTGTACCGGCTGTGGGGCGTGTATCGCCGCATGTCCACAAGATGCTCTAAAGGCAGTTGCTCATGGCTGAAGGTGAATATCACGTTGCGAGCTTTGTGGTTAGTACGAAACCGGAGCATGCGGATCAGGTTACAGAAGTCATCAATTCGATGTCCGGACTTGAAGTTCATGCCGGACAATCAGGCAAGCTGGTCGTGACGGCCGAGGCGAAAAATGTCCGTGAACTGGCGGATGTCATGGGCACACTTGAGCAAGTAGATTCCGTAATTGCAGTGGCGCCCGTGTACCACGAATATGCGGGTGCGGAACAATGAAAACCGGGGACGATATTCCAATGACAGTCAGCAGACGAGAGTTCATGAAGGCCAATGCCATCGCGGCAGCGGCGGGTGTTGCAGGTGTTTCAGTGCCGGCCATGGCCAGCAATGTGGTTACGGGGGAGGACATTACACGCCTTACCTGGAACAAGGCGCCATGCCGTTTTTGCGGCGTCGGTTGTTCGGTCAATGTTGCGACACTGGATGGCAAAGTTGTCGCGACTCACGGCGACATTGAATCACCGGTTAATAAAGGCATTAACTGCGTCAAGGGCTACTTCCTCTCCAAGATCATGTACGGCAGGGACCGCCTGCAGACCCCATTGCTGCGCAAGCGCGACGGCGAGTATCACAAGGAAGGCGATTTCACGCCGGTGAGCTGGGATGAGGCCTTCGACGTCATGGCCGACAAATTCAAAGCCGCGCTGAAGAACAAGGGTCCGACCTCGGTCGGCATGTTCGGTTCGGGCCAGTGGACGGCGATGGAAGGCTACGCTGCCTTGAAACTGATGAAAGCCGGTTTCCGTTCAAACAACCTGGAACCCAATGCGCGGCATTGCATGGCGTCCGCAGTGGGCGGGTTCATGCGTACGTTCGGCATCGACGAGCCGATGGGTTGCTACGATGACATCGAAGAGGCCGACGCCTTTGTGCTGTGGGGCTCCAACATGGCAGAGATGCATCCGATCCTGTGGACGCGGGTCACCGATCGGCGCCTCAGCGCATCGCACGTGAAAGTAGCGGTGCTGTCGACATTTAAACATCGTTGTTTCGACCTGGCAGATTTGGGCATGGTGTTCACGCCACAGACCGATCTTGCCATTCTGAATTACATCGCTAACTACATCATCAAGACTGACAGTGTTAACCACGACTTCGTCAACAAGCACACGAATTTCAGGCGTGGTGTTACAGACATCGGTTACGGGCTTCGCGATGATCATCCGAAGCAAAAGGCGGCAGCCAACCCGAACAGTGGCGGCTCCGAGCCGATGAGTTTTGACGAGTTTGCGGAGTTTGTCAGCGACTACGACGTGCAATCGGTGTCGAAACTCAGCGGAGTATCCGTCGACAAATTGCGTGAGCTTGCCGAGCTCTATGCCGATCCGGATCGCAAGGTTGTGTCTTACTGGACCATGGGCGTGAACCAGCATACGCGCGGCGTTTGGTGTAACAACCTGATCTACAACATTCATCTTCTGACCGGCAAAATCTCAACGCCGGGTAGCGGCCCGTTCAGCCTTACCGGACAACCATCAGCCTGTGGTACAGCCCGTGAGGTTGGCACCTTTGCGCATCGCTTGCCGGCAGACATGGTGGTCGCGAACGAAGAACATCGCAAAATTGCGGAAGAGATCTGGCGCCTGCCTGCGGGAACCATCGTTGGCAAACCGGGCTTCCACGCCGTATTGCAAAACCGCAAGCTCAAAGACGGCGACATCAACGCTTACTGGGTGCAGTGCAATAACAATATGCAGGCTGCAGCCAACACGAATGAAGAGGCCTACCCGGGATACAGGAATCCGGACAACTTCATCGTTGTTTCCGATCCCTATCCGACGGTAACGGCCGAGGCTGCTGACCTGATTCTGCCTACTGCCATGTGGGTCGAGAAGGAAGGTGTTTATGGCAACTCCGAGCGGCGCACGCAGAGCTGGTACCAGATGATCGAGCCACCAGGTGAGTCGCGTTCCGATATGTGGCAAGTCGTTGAGTTTTCCAAGCGTTTCACGACGGATGAAGTCTGGCCGAAAGAATTACTCGATGCATCGCCCGGTCACCGCGGCAAGACACTGTACGAGGTGCTTTTCGCGAATGGGCAGGTCGATCGATATCCACTCTCGGAGATCAGTCCTGATCACGGCAACAACGAGTCGGAGTATTTCGGCTACTACGTGCAAAAAGGCCTGTTCGAGGAATATGCTGAGTTTGGTCGTGGCAGAAAGCATGATCTGGCGCCGTATGAGGTCTATCACCAGACACGTGGCCTGCGCTGGCCAGTTGTCGATGGCAAGGAGACCCGCTGGCGTTTCAGGGAGGGCTACGACCCTTACGTCAAACCAGGCAAAGATTTCGAGTTCTACGGTAAACCGGATGGCAAGGCGATCATTTTCGCGTTGCCCTACGAGCCGCCACCGGAGAGCCCGGATGATGAGTACGACCTGTGGCTGAGCACGGGCAGGGTGCTCGAGCACTGGCACTCCGGGTCGATGACGCGACGCGTGCCTGAGCTGCATCGCGCGATGCCAAATGCGCTGCTCTATATTCATCCAGACGATGCGTTGGAGCGCGGTCTGCGTCGCGGCGATGAGGTAAGGATAATTTCGCGGCGAGGCGAGGTCAGGACACGCGTGGAAACGCGCGGCAGAAACCGACCACCCACAGGCCTGGTATTCATGCCCTGGTTCGATGCATCCAGGCTGGTTAACAAGGTGACGCTTGATGCCACCGATCCACTGTCCAAACAGACCGATTACAAGAAATGTGCGGTCAAAGTGGTCAAGGCATAAGGGAGCTTAAGATGAAACAGAAAACAAGCGTAATTACCTTATCGATCCTCGGCATCTCGCTGTTCCTTGGAGCGGTGGCAGCTGACGAGATCGCGACGCTACGCGATGGCACGCCGATTGATGAACAGTCTACGCCCAAGCCGATTCCGCAGGTCATTGATGGTGATATCAAAACGCAGCGTAATTATCCGATGCAGCCGCCACTGATTCCGCACGATACGCGGGGCTATGAAATAAACCTGCAAGTCAACAAATGCATGTCGTGCCATGCCAGGCGTCGCACTGAAGAAAGCCAGGCCCCGATGATCAGTGTTACCCATTACATGAACCGGGATGGCAACTTCCTCGCAGAAGTTTCACCGCGACGTTATTTTTGCATTCAGTGTCATGTAACCCAGACCGCCACCCGCGATATTCCCGAGAACGATTTTCAGGATATGGATGAGTTGCTCGAGATACGGGCCGCCGACAGCGAGAAAGAATAAAATGCAATACTTTCGCAAAATCTGGCGGGATATCGGTCGTCCGAGTGTTCATTACAGCATCGGTGCACTGACACTGGGCGGTTTTATCGCCGGCATCATATTCTGGGGTGGCTTCAACACCGCGTTGGAATTGACCAATACCGAAGAGTTTTGTATTGGTTGCCACGAAATGGAAAACAACGTTTACGAGGAACTGCGCGAGACCATCCACTTTACGAACCGATCGGGTGTGAGAGCGACTTGCCCCGATTGTCATGTGCCGCATAACTGGACGCAAAAAATTGCGCGAAAGACGCAGGCTTCCAAAGAAGTCTGGGGAAAGATTTTCCGGACCATCAGCACACGCGAAAAATTTGTTGCGCACCGCAGAGAGATGGCCGAGAAGGAGTGGGCCAGGTTTGAGGCCAATGATTCACTGGAATGCCGTAACTGTCATGACCTGGATTTCATGGATTTCACAGCGCAAAGCACCAGGGCATCGGATCAGCATTCCACCTCTCTGGCCAGTGGCGAGAAGACCTGTATTGACTGTCATAAGGGTATCGCGCACCAGTTGCCGGATATGCGTGGGGTGGAGGGGTATTAAGCTACCTGATTTCGCGCATCGCCCGTGCCGATAGAACTCGAATCGCAGGATTGAGAAACCGTTCCGATCGTACGGCGGGCTCCTACAGTTCTAATTAGTATCTGTAGGAGCCCGCCCAGCGGGCGATGCTACCAATCTCAAAGCAGCGCGCTTACTGGCTACCCAAATATCGTCAACAATCGCCCAAACGCCGCAAAATCAATCATAGCTACAAATACCAGCCCACTAATCGCGCCACAAAGATGTGCGTCATGATTAATACGACCGTGGGAATGGTTTGACGCCCAGTACGAGTAGCCTACATAGCCCACCGCAAACAACCATGCCGGAATCGGCACCGGGATCGGAATAATCATCAGCGTCGTTGTAGGAAAATAGACGATGTAGGCGAATAACACAGCGGAGATCGCCCCTGATGCGCCTAGTGACGCATATTCTGCATTGTCCTTATGCTTGAAGTAGGTGCATGAATGACTCGCAACCAGGCCAAAGAAATACAGAATAAGAAAACGCGTCGTCCCGATGTAACGTTCCATCGGAAAGGCGAAGAAAAAGAAGGTAAACATATTGAATAGCAAGTGGCCGAGATCGGCATGCACAAAGCCACTCATGTAAATTGTGTCGTACTGCTTGTTGCGCAGGAAAAAATACGGTCGAAATAAACAGCGATCAATTACCTGCGGCATGCTGTACATGCCTAACAGGCTGGTCAGGATTGTTATTGCAAGGATTACCGTTGCGCCAACTTGCCCGGAATTAAACATTTAATTTTCCTTTTCAGTCGCTTGCTGAGCAGTCGCGCAACGGCGCCGGACGGCTTCTGCCGGGACATACAACTGTTCCATCAGGTATGTTTTAAAGTCAGCGGCGAACGATTGCTCTGCAACAGTCTCGGTCATGCAGGTAAGCCACTGGTCACGCTCCGGCATTGCAATTTTCAGGTGCGCATGGACCCTGGGAATACCGATGGCACCATATTTTTCGTTGTACAGTTTTGGTCCGCCCAGCCAGCCGCAAAGAAAACGAAATAATTTGTCACGGGATACTTCCTTGTCTGGCGGATGCATCGCATAAATTGTGGCAAAGCGTTCGTCTGTGCCCATACGATCAAAAAACATATTGACGAGTTGCCGCACGCCCGCCTGACCGCCTGCTGCCTGGAAGGAAGCATCGCCCTGGCCGTAGAGTCTCTTCTCATCCGAATTCATTTAGTAACCTGTAGCAAAGTCGACAACATACCGGAGTGGTTTCCCCTGGGTATAGCGGAGATAATTTTCAACGAAAACAGGCACGATTAGCAATGGATGACTGATTGCCGAAACGTGGGCAGTAATTGAGAGGTTTGGTGCATCCCAGAGCGCGCTTTCCTGCGGTATTGGTTCCTCATCGAAGACATCCAGTGCCGCGCCGGCTAATCGGCCATTGCGCAGCGCGTCCATTAGCGCTTCGTCATCCACGACGTTGCTGCGACCGACATTGATGAAATAGGCGTGTGCCGGGAGCTGAGTCAGCGCGGCAGCATCCAGCAGGTTATCAGTATCGGCCGTTCGTGGCAGGGTTGCCACGAGATAATCTAATTCTTTAAGAAAGGCATATAACTCATTGACTGGGAAAACGTTATCGAAACCCGGTGATGCTGCGCCAGAGCGACTCAGGCCCGCTACCTGGATGCCAAAGTGCTTTGCGGTCCTGGCAATGTGCTGGCCGATGGAACCGGTACCCATGATTCCCAGTCGTTTTCCTTCGAGCGTACCCGAGTGGGCTCTGAACCAGTTGTGCTTGTGCTGCTCCTGCATGCGCTGCAGCACTTTCAACTCGTGCGCGAGTAAATAACCAATTACGTATTCTGACATTTGCGAGCCGAATACTTCCTTTATTCCAGTCAGTACATAGTCGCGCCGATCAAGCCCCATAAGCGGTGTGACACCCGCCCATGAGGACTGAACCCAATTGACGGTCGGCATGTTCGGCAGTATTTCGGCGACCATAGCAGGACTGCCGAATATGATTGTCTCGTTGCTGTATTTAGAAAGTGCTTGTGCTGTTGAAGTGCAGGCTTTGATTTGTATAGGGATGTTTACGAGGCGAGCGATCTCGTCTGCGAACTCCTCGGCAAGGGTAGTAACTATCAGGCAATCTGGCATGGCAAATTCGATCCTCCACAATATCAGCGCCGGCATTGTAGGTTAAATCAAAGCTGTCCGCCGGGAGTTAAGAGATATTGCTCTCAGGTCATTTTGCGTTATTATGTCTCCCCGTCCAGCAGAACGAGTCGATATGTCTGTCTTCTCCGAGCTTAAACGTCGCAATGTATTTCGTGTCGGATTGCTCTATGTAATCGCGAGCTGGATCATCCTCAAGGTCACGGATGTCGGCGTCTCTCTTCTTCATATTCCGGGGTGGGTCGGTAAATTAATTTTGGTATTACTGGCTGTCGGTTTCCCACTGATTATGATTTTTTCGTGGGCTTATGAAATAACTCCGGATGGCATTAAGAAAGAAAGCAAAGTTGATAGTGGCCGATCGGCAGGCGACAAAACCGCAGGTAAGCTCAACTGTGCGCTCATCGTGTTGTTCGTGCTGGCTCTTACCGGCTTGATTGTTGATCGTTTTCTTCCCGAAGAACCTATCGTGGCGCAAAATATTCAGCGTTGACCGATACACCTGGAGACACAGGACGCTGAACGTCATGCTCATATCGTTCAGCAATGTCGATCTGTGCCACCTGGCTTTGGAACCCCAACCTTGAATAAATTGTTTATGGTATTCCGATTGGTATTGCCGATCGTTCTCTGTAGTGTCTCATTGACTGCCTGTGAACCCGAGGTAGGGAGTGACGCATGGTGCGAAAACATGGTCGACAAATCCAAGGGTGACTGGACCGCAAACGAAGCGACGGAGTTTGCCAGAAATTGTGTATTCAAGACTTACGATGATGAATAGCTGGTCTGATTAGGGTCACTGTCCCTCTAATTCCACTAGCTATCCGGCAATTCAATTTCGAATGGCTCATCAAGCGCGGTAGAAATATTCTGGTCGCGCTGATACACGTCGTTGTAGAAATATACCTTACCATCCTGGTTGACCACGGCCGTCCAGTACAACAGCAAGACGGGCAGCGATTTCGGCAATGACACGGTTGTGATTTTCTTGGTATCCAGTGTTGCCGCAATTTTGTCCTGATTCCAGTCGGGGCCCAGTAGTAATTCGGCGAACTCGTATGGGTGTTCTACCCTTATGCAGCCATGGCTGAAGGCGCGTTCGGCCTGGCCAAACAGGTACTTGCTTGGCGTATCGTGCAGGTAGACCGCGTGTTTGTTGGGGAACATAAATTTAACTCTGCCGAGTGCATTCGCGGGTCCCGGTCGCTGCACAAGTGTGTAGCCAAAGTTACGTCGTGTGACTGACGACCAGTCGACCGTCGTTGGATCAATAATCTCACCGCTGCGGTCTTTCACGTCGAAGTCCCGTTTCTGGAAGTACTCCGGATCGGCCTGTATTGCTGGCAGCATTTCCTTCGATGCGATGCTGTAGGGCACGGTCCAGGTAGGATTGAAAACCAGGTATTTCATCTCATCGCGAAATACCGGGGACTGGTGGTAGGTCTTGCCAACCTGCACCTTGGATTCCCAGGCGATCTTCCGGTCGCGCATCAGGTAGACGCGAAAGCCGGCGATGTTAACCAGTACGAAATCGTCTTCTATATCGTCCAGGACCCAGCGGGCTCGCTCCAGATTGATTTCGAGTTGCCTGACGCGCTCGTCGGCGGAGACATTTAGCGCACTGATCGTAGCCGGACCGATAATGGCGTCAGCATCAAGGCCATGTCGTTTCTGAAAATTGCGTACGCCTTCCTGTAAGACCTCGTCGTACTCGGTGACCGGCGCAAAGGTTTGTATATCATCCATATCGCCGCTAATTGCGAGCCTTTGCATTAATGTCGCGAGACGCGGATCAGTTGCTCCCGGCCGTAAAGTCGGACCATCAGGAATCTTTGGCCAGCCGCCATTGGCTGCAATTTCCCGGTAACGTGCGAGCCCATCGCGCAGTTGCATATAGACCCAGCCGCGTGGAAATACAGCCTGCAGGTATTCGGCCAGTGAGTTCGAATCCATAGCTTCCTGAATTGCTACAGCCGGGTTCCTGCCGTTTAGCTCACGACGAAAATTCCAGTGTGGATCAAGTGAGTACGGGTTCACCTTGCCAAACCGCTGGTGATAGCCAAGCCTGATCAGGCTGTCTGTCAAAACCAGGTCAGCGTCCGCGATATCTGCTGCTGTGGTGGGGCGCCCGGCAGCGAGTGATAATTGAATATCCTGCACAGCATCAAAGTGATAGTCAGATGGATCCAGCCCATCCAGTTCAGTGGCCTTGATTAGCTGGACTAGTTGAACCACTTTGTTTTTGTCCGTCCACGCCGGCGCATAGTCTCGTCGCTCATAGAATTCGGCGAGTAGCTCCCCAGCTGCTATTTCTACATCGCCGATACTCAGCTGGCCGGATTGCAGGAGATTCTCGACCGCGAAGCGAACGGCTTCCCTGTCCTCATCGGCAGCCGCAAATATGGCCGGTGACAAGGTCAGGAACATGAACATAATCAGAGATTTGACGTTAAAAGACATAAATTTGCGGCCCTGTCACATGATGGTTGTGGATGAACGGGTATGATAGCCCAGCTATGAGCAAACGAAACAAAAATCGATCGCTGTTGGTATCGTCATTGCTGGCAGCAGCATTGATTGTCGGCATTGTCGGTCCGGCAAGCCAGGCATCAAGTGCTGAGAAGCGACAGCTGTCATTTTATCATACGCATACCCACCGGAACCTGCAGGTGACCTATTCAATTGACGGTGTCTATGTGGATACCGCGCTCGCTGAGATAAATACGTTCCTGGCAGACTTTCGTAATGGCGAGCAACTGATTATCGACCCGGCGTTGCTGGACCTGATTTACGATGTTCGTGAATCACTGGGTGGCAGCGGGGCGTTTGAAGTTATCTCGGCTTATCGTTCGCCAGCGACTAATGAAATGTTACGCAACAAGAGCAGTGGTGTCGCGAAAAATAGCCAGCACCTGCTCGGCAACGCAATTGATGTTCGCTTGCGGGGCGTCAGTACGGCAGCCCTGCGTGATGCTGCTATCTCCCTGCAACGCGGTGGAGTCGGCTACTACCAGGGCTCGGACTTTGTGCACATCGATACAGGTCGCGTGAGACGCTGGTAACAGAGATTACGTGATCACTATATTTAGTGATGTTATCCCCCTATTTCCCCGTTTAAACATTGATCGCCCGCTGGGCGGGCTCCTACAATTGCGAAAAGGATATGTAGGAGCCCGCCCAGCGGGCGATGACGTTGGGCGCTCGTTAGAGTACTGATTCTATCGGCAGCAGGTTGATAAGACCGAGTTGCAGTCGTTTGCCGCGTGAAACTTCGTAATCCGGTGCGTGTTTTCGTGTCGCCTGCCAACTGTTTTCGGGGAGTATGTCGCGCTCTATAGCTGCCGTGAGTTGTTCGCCGAGTGCCTGGCTTTCGATCAGGACGCCCACTTCAGTGTTTAGATTGGCGGATCGGGGATCAAGATTGAATGTGCCGATAAATATTGTCTTGCCGTCGATCACCATGCTTTTGGCATGTATGGCAAATACGGGATTGTTTTCTGCGATACGTGGGTAACGTTCAATGAGTGCGGTTTGAATTCCCGGATGCGGCTTGAACTCGAACAGTTCGACGCCGGCCTGTAGCAGGCGAGCCCGCTGTCGGTGATAGCCACTGAATGCGGGGATATTGTCCGTCGATGCCAATGAATTGGTGGAAATACGAATACGGACGCCACGCTTGACAAGCTCAGCAAGCAGATCGATGCCGCCCTTTGGCATGACCAGGTAGGGTGACTGGATAAGTATGGACTTTTTGGCACCACGCAGCTCAGCAACAAGCTGTGTCGTCGATTCACCGCCACCCTGCAATCCGGATTCACCATCATTTTTACCCGGGACGTCACTTATAAAGGACACGTCTTGCCAGGACATGTTTTGCAATAGTTTCGGGAATTGTGCTGCGATGTTGTTGATCGCCTCGCGGACTTCTGGTTCGAAGTTTACTATGTCGCTCGCATACTCGTGCAGTTGTTCTGCCTTAGCTGCTACTTCTGCGCTGGTCAAATTCTGCGTCGCATCATCGAAAATTGTTTCGACCGGTACCGCCAGATCGCTGCGCCAGAATTCGTCGAAGTTCTCACTCATCTGTGTAACTGCAGATCCCAGAAGTAATATGTCGCGATCGCGGAAGTTATAGTTTTCGTTATAGTCGAAGTACTCATCGGCCATATTGCGACCACCGGTAATTCCGGCAACGCCGTCAAATATCGCCGTCTTGTCATGCATACGCTGATTGACGCCGCGAAATTGTGTGATTGCATTGACGAGGCCACGCCAAAAGCCCACGCCAACAGACAGGTTCGGGTTGTAGATGCGAATTTGTACGTTGGGATGGGCTGATAACAGCAACAGAGTCTGGTCTTCGGCATCGATCGATATATCATCTACAAGAACACGAACCATGACATCTCTCTCTGCTGCCCTGAGCAGAGATTCCGCGGCAAGCTTGCCGATGTTATCGGTACTCCAGATAAAGTACTGAATGTCGATGGAGCTTCTGGCGTGGCGCGTCAGCCATGCACGGCCGATAAGAGCTTCTTCACCTTTCTCCAGAATGTATGCACCAGTTTGTGACGACATTCGCTCGACACATGTTGCGCAGTTGTCGTTTAGCCAATCCTGTATCGACTGTGCATGTGATGTTGCATTTAGCAGCAGCAAAAGTACCAGGCTGGCCAGAGGGCGGATGTTCATATCCTGGTGAACGCCGTCAGGCCGTTACGGGTTGGATCGCCGGGCTGAAAGTAGTGCTGTCCCCCATGTTTGAAACCAATGTCTTCCAGGTACTCGATAATGAATCGTAGCGAATAGAAGTTGCGCAATTCATCGTGGTTGAATTGCCAGGTTTCGTCGATGCCGGCGTTAAACGTGTCATGTGCCAGCGCTGCCATGCGCCACGCATCCTCGTCGTAAGCATCGTGATCACGCAGGATCAGTTTGCCGCCCGGCTTGATCACACTCCTGACGGATGAAATAAATTCCGCTCGTTTATCCAATGGACAATGATGGAAGCCGATGAACACAGTAACCAGGTCAAGTGAATTTTTCGGGATAATGTTTGCAAACTCAGAAGAGTAATTGCCCATGTCGATATGCGTGCCGATCTTCGTAATCTGGCCACGCTCAACCATATCTTCAGGGCTGTAACCAGCTTCTTCTGTATGCAACAGGAAAATGTCGCCGGTAATATCGAGGCGATCTTCCAGTTTGCCGATGTAACGACCGGTCGAGCCGATTTCCAGGTGACCGTCATATCGTGCTGTTGGGTCGATCAGCATCAAAGTCTGGTCGGCCATGATGGATTTTTGTTTTTTCAGTGCCGGTATTGCGTAACGAATTGCACCGAGGAACGGACGAATATCGCCAAGCTCTTCCTGCAATGCTTCATAGACCTGCTGGTCGGATTCATTTTCATTCGTTAGCCTGGCCAATGCATGGTGCAGCTCATTTTCCGGATACAGGTGGAAGACGTTGGTCAGGAATTGCAAAAAATCCTGCCGCAACCGCGGGTTCGTATAGATATAGCGAAAATTGCCGATATCTGTGGTCAGTTCGACGGAATCCTGGGCGAAAGAGCGCCCGGCAAGCGGTGCAGCCAGCAAAGCGCCCAATCCAGCTATCAAATCTCGTCTGTTCATCGTGTTGCAGCCTTTCAGGCAGAACCTGCCTGTTTGCGAACCAGTGTGCGGTTTTTTACATATTCTAGTGATAATGTCGCCGCATCGTGTTGACGCAGGTCACCTTTAGTGAATCCGATTAAAGACAGTATATTAATTAAAATCAAGCGGTTAATGAGAAAACTGCTGCGTGGGTTGCTGTACGCGTTCGCCGTTTACGTAATTGTCATCGCAATAGTCGTCTGGGTAAGTGGCGATGACGACTATGACGGCCAGCTGCATGACTTCGTCGTCAACGACATTACGGAACTCAACCCGATTCCGATGGCAAACGTGGTTGCACCACGGTCCGTTGCGGATATTGTCCGGGCGATTCAGACCAGTAGCGGGCCGATTTCCATAGGCGGCGGTCGATTCAGCATGGGTGGTCAGACGGCCATTGATAACGGCTTGCAGCTGGATATGCGAGACTACGACCAGATCGTGTCCTTCGATTCCGGGAACCGTGAGATTACCGTTCAGTCAGGCATTTCATGGCGCGAACTGCAGGAATATATCGATCCGCATGATCTGTCCGTCAAGATCATGCAAACGTACGCCAACTTCAGTGTTGGCGGCTCTCTAAGCGTCAATGTGCACGGCCGTTATATCGGCCACGGACCCGTAATTTCCTCGGTCAAGGCGATTCAACTCGTCCTGGCTGACGGTAGTGTGGTTGCCGCATCGCGTGATGAAAATCCCGAATTATTATTCGCCGCTGTCGGTGGCTATGGAGGCATCGGTGTCATTACCGAAGTGACACTTGAACTCGCGGTTAATGAGAAGGTTGGGCGACAGACACAAACAATGCCAATTACGGAGTACCGCGAGCACTTTGCTGCCAACATTCGCGACAACGACCAGGTCGTTTTCCACAATGCAGATATATATCCGCCGGATTTCGAAAAGATGCGCGATGTCAGCTGGTATGTAACTGACGAAGCGTTGACGATCGAAGATCGAATGATTGCAGCAGACGACAGCTACTGGCTATTGCCAAAAATGATCAACTTTTCGAATTCCGGCGGCTTTGGCAAGTGGGCGCGTTCGTCAATTATCGATCCACTCTATTATTCTTCTGATCGCGTCGCATGGCGTAATTGGGAAGCAAGCTACGATGTTCGTGAGTTAGGCGAGGGTGATCGCAGCGAAAAGACCTGGGTGCTACAGGAATATTTTATCCCGGTTGAAAACTTCGACAGTTTCGTACCGAAAATGCGTGAAATTTTCCTCGAATATGAAGTCGATGTTGTTAACGTTTCCATCAGACATGCATTGCCGGATCCGGAATCCTACCTGTCATGGGCGCGCAACGAGGTCTTCGCGTTTGTTATCTACCATAGCCAGGGGACGACAGGAGAAGACAGACAGAATGTCGGTATCTGGACGCGCAAGATGATCGACGCAATCATCTCGGAAAATGGTGCTTATTACCTTCCGTATCAACTGCATGCGACGGGCGAACAGTTTCACGCTGCCTACCCGAATGCCGACAAGTACTTTGCGGTGAAGGGCGAGGTCGATCCGGATAACAGATTTCGAAACAAGTTGTGGGAAAAATATTATCCGACAAAGCGATCACAGATCCGCGAGTATCTCGACAGCCTCGAGGGTTACAAAAAGGGTGAGGAGCAAACCTTCCTGACGTTGCCGGAGTGGTACCTGGTCTTCAATCCGAATGAATATGCCGACTTTCTTGAACGCGGCAACAACCCCAGCGATTTTCCTTTCTTTGCCAGTATCGATGAGTTCTGGACCCTGTACGACAGAGTTACGGTGCTGACCGATGGCCTGTACCCCGAGAATTCCGAGTATCAACTAATGCTCTGGGTGATTGGCATCAGTACTACGGCGGAGTTCGTTGCCAAGGGTGCCTATGAAAATACCATCGGTCGCTTCACGCGCTGGACGGCATCGGAGGGCACGCCTGAGGATCTGTTAATTCAGGAAGGCCATCGCGCCTATGCGGAATTGATTAATTACGAGGCCTGGTACAAGTTTCCATTTTCAGAATACGCAGGGCGTATTTGGAGTGATACGCCATTCTTCGGTGAAAACTTTATTCGCAAACTGGAACGAAAACTCATGTTTACCGGTGAGTTCGGTTTCAAATCTGTCTATGCCAAATTGATTGGTTTCGGTGCGGAAACGGCGTACGAGGAATCTGATGGTTTGGTCACAATGCACATCATTGCTGACCCCGACGGTCTGTCCGCTGTTGATTCGGCAATAAATGTATTACGCGACTTCGGTGACGGCGATCTGATAGTGACTGTGCCGCGTTGGGGTGGGTTCACAGCGGTCATGCCCAAACTTGCTGCGGTGGGCGTGCAATTTGTAGAGATATCGGGCAATGATGAAATAGTAATGACGACGATAGAGGGGAAAGATGTGAAAGCCGGGCCTGCCAAAGCACGCTTTCTTTTCAATTCTATGGTTATTTCACCTGCTGAAATGAAGAGATCAGTTTACATTGTACGAGTTGAGGACCTGAGTGAGTCGTTGAATAGTCTTGTCCGCAACGGCAGTAAACTTGAACATGTTTTCGATTTCTAGCATGTCTCACTGAGGTCTGGCTATAACACCTGCAGCAGCACATAACCCGCCATACCAATGACTGCCAGAGAACCCCAGGTCCAGCAGAAGGCGCGGATGTCGTGCAGCTGTGCGGTGGAGTAGGCGATGAAGTGCGCAGCGCGCGAGCCGACGTAAGTCCAGATCAGGATCTGTGCGAGCAGCAGTGGTGGTCCAACCAGCACAAACAGGAATCCGGCGGCGAGGAAGCCGGGGATACTCTCCAGGTCATTGAGATTCATGCGGCGGGAGCGGTCAACGTATTCGTCGGTGTCCAGTTGTCCTCCGCGTGGCTTGGGGTTGATTGGGCTTTTCTTTGTATCCTCGGGGCTACGGTAGCCTGCACCCACTTTGAGCATCCGCTGAACAGTAATCCAGGGTTGGATCATCAGCTTGAGAATCATGATGCTGGCGGCCAGCAGGTAGGTATGAAATACCGGATTTTCAAGGGATAAGATGGCAGTTTCGACAGGCATGGTCGGTGCTCCGCAGGTTGTGGGTCGTCGCGATTAATCGCTATTTACAAAAAAGTTTAACACAGTTAAAATAATCAGACAACGGTAAAATATGGAACCAGGATGAACAAGAAAACAACTGCGATGCGGCAACGGTCAGCCCGCGTCGAGCGCAAACATGCGCAAGCGAGAAAGGAAATTCTTGAGGTCGCGCAGGCTATCCTGCTGCAGGGTGGCGCCGACGCCGTAACGCTCGCGTCAGTTGCAGGAGAGTTGGGCATGACCAAGCAGGCTCTTTATCATTACTTTCCATCCAAGGAAGCACTGGCCCGCAGCCTGGTCGCAGCCCTGGTTGATAATGAAATTGAAGCGCTTATAGCCACTGTCAAGGACGTCGATTCGGGCCAAAAATCACTCGGTACGTTAATCCGCGCTTTCTACGATCATTATATAGACCGACTTGATGCGTTCAGGTTTGTATATTGCCAGTCGCAATTGTACAGAGGCACCGGTGCGGGACTGGACCAGGACACCATAAAGAAGGAAATCAATCCAAGTACTCGTCAGTTGTTTGATGTCCTCGAAGCGCAAATTGCTGACAGTTCGGCAAGCAAAACGCAGCGTAAGCGCATGCGTGAACTTGCTTATACCGCTTGGCTATCTGCTCTTGGTTTAGTGACAATGCTCGGCGTCGCTGATGCGGTCAATGACCCGCTGGTTCATACTGACGAGGACTTGCTGGATGCTATGTCGTCAGTTTTCGATGACGCGACAGTCAGATGGGCGAATTGAGGGGTGGAGGGAATATCGGTGTAGTAGAAGTTACTGGAACGCGTCAGAATCTCTGCGTTGTTCTTCCCTTAAACGCAAATACGCATATTGCTCACGAATTTCGTTGACCCACGGTAGTTCTTTCGGCGGTGCTTTCGCCAGGGAGAGTGAGCAATAAATCATGTGCTGGTCAAACGTTTCAAATATTTCCCTGTTTACGCCGCTGGGGTCATCCAGAACCCGAAAACAATTTCCATCTCGCAAAATCGTACGTCCAAGTTGATCCTTCTCAACGTTTTCCCAAATTTCCCGTTTGATGGGTGCTTCTGATGGTCGGAATTTAATCGCAGCAACGCGACGTTTTTCATCGAAGGGCGGATTAACAGTATATTGTTTTTCCGGGTTTGCAATTCTCTCCCGAACTATTCCGGTGCCAAATTCGTGCCAGTCGTCAATGTCAGGCGAATCTGCAACAGGTGTGACGTCGTCCGTGCTGGTGACAGACCGGCGCACTGTAATTATCTGGATCGGTTGAATGGTATCGGTATCAGGCTGGGTGTCCGGGTGACCCTCTGGTTGTAAGTCTGAGTCTGCGACAGACTCGATAAAAACATCACTGGCCGCCGGTTGCTCTGGCTCTGTTGCTGATTCGGCCGCGTCCATAATTAACTCTACGACCAGTTCGGTGAGTGCGATGGAGTTTCCAGCAACAGGAATTCGGATCAGGCTTAGCGCAGTGACAATCAGGATCGACGCCGCAAGCATCGCAATATTGAGTCGTCGACCCGAACCGGTTTGCCAGTCAGGAACATCGAAAAAATATTGTGGGTCGACCGTTGTCATTTATTATTTTGATGCATCACGGGTGCCGGTCGTCGCAAAATCTATGGTGTGCAGAGCACAAAGAGACTGTCTTCAACCGTAATTTCGTCATTAAAGTTCGCATTGTACGGACATAAGTGTCATTCGGGGCACAACACACTGCGTTCCCATGAGTTGCTGAAGAACAGTGGATCAACGCCACTGCAGAAAATCGCGGCAAGATGCCGCTCCCACGAGTTTGTCGCAAAACCCGCGGGAGCGGCATCTTGCCGCGAATGCGCGATACTTGCTTCGCGCGAGCAGTGGGGACTGTCCGAATCTTTTCAGTTGGTCAAAAAAAAGCGGCGAGCAATGCTCGCCGCCCCAGTCTTGCTGTCACTTGTGACGTTTCTATCGAAGTTGTGCCGCTCGTATACTTCTTGCCAGGTAAATGCGCGCGTCGTCACAATCATCGACATCGGCGAAAATCTCCTCGCCTGCTTCGCGACCGCCGCCGTTCGCTGCACGCTCGAAGTCCGCTCCGAGTTCAGTGAAGTTGTTATAGGCGAATACGACCTTGTAATCGAAATCCGAGTCACCACCACCGTAAGCAGGAAACCAGTGCCAGAAGCCGGCACTGGAGCCATTGCTCGTCAGGTACTCTGCCCACTTCAATTCTGCCTTCTTGACATCTGCATAACGCCTGCCTTCGTTCAATTTGCAATTCATCATAGTGATGATTCCGGATGTCGGAGTTTCGTTGTTTGCCGGTGCTTTGTACATGGCTGACGAGTGCATGATGTGTGCACGACAGTCTGCAACTTCGCCGAACGCCTCGTTTATGTCACCACCATCTCGAAGCCAGGTGTCGTAATCGGCACCCATGGCATTGCCGTCCGCGTAAGCTCCCATCCAAATGAAGTCAAAGTCCTGATCTCCACCATAGAAATACGGTGTCAGCATCCAGGCCGCATAGTCATCCACGCCGTTTTCGTCCATGAAGGCCGTCCATCGGTCTGTCACCTTCTGATAGTCCCCGGCGTCCTTCCGGTCCTTATAGTCGCAAACAAACATCTCAACAGGAATTACCTTGCCCATGCCGTCTGCGCTAACCTGGGCGAATGCGGATCCTGTGAACAATATTGCGCAAACTGCCACCGCGTTGGCGACTAATCGATAAATCCTCATCATGTGCTCCCTTTATTTCTTGTTTTTACTTGAATTGAACGCGTCAGAACGCGCCGTTACCAATTAGTATAGTTGAGCATTTGAGGATTGCCTGAGGATGGCAGCCGTTCCTTCCCCGTCATTCTCTGCTCATATTAGAGGGTGATTTCATGCGCAAATAGCCGTGTTTTCTACAAGTCGCACTAACGCCAATTAACCCAAGCCGGCTATTTGCGTGCCTAAACGCCCGGGATTTTGAGATTCGGGCCCAATCGTTGTTTTTCGTTCCACATAAGTTCATCAGCTAAAGATCAGGGCAACCTCAGTTCCCGGTTGCTCCCATGCACCAGAGTGTGTCTTGCGGCACACCAATTAACCGTGCCAGGGGAGAGAACATCATGAGAACGTTTATCAGTTTGCTTTTTCTGATCGGATTACCATTCGCGGCAGCTGTGGCTGAGCCGGACATCGAAGTCAGGAAGTCAGTCAACAATGCATTTCCGGCGGTGGATGAACCGGTCGAGTTTACCGTGCAGGTCAGTAACATCGGGGACCAGGTCGCGGCCGACGTCGTTATTCGCGATCAATTGCCGCCTGAAATGGAGATTCCGGCCGGTACCGCCGCGTTCGCAAGCGTCGGCGATTATGACCCTGCAACCGGTGAGTGGGTGATTGGTAACGTCGACGCCGGCGCGGATGCGACGCTGGTCGTTCCCGCAGTAATTACGGACCCACAACCGCCGGCCTGTATCGTCAATTCTGCCATTTCTGAATTCGACGGCGAGAGCAATGACATTAACAATGAGGCAAGAGCGGCGGTAAAACAGAACGGTGCCGAACGATGTGTTGATCTCAGTGCGTATTCTTTAACCTTCACAGCAATCTTTTCCGACTGCGATTCACGCGAGACCTACTCTGGACGTATCGAGGTTCGAAACATTGGGCCCGATGCGGCACGCAACGTGGTCGTGTCATTCGTCCAATCGCCAGTTGTAGGAGCCAGCATTAGATTCGATGATGCAAGGTGCGCTCAATCGGGATCTCCTGTATGCGAAGTTGCAGAGATAGCAGCGGGTGAGAGTGTTTCATTGAACATTACTTCAAATTCATTTCAAAACTACACCGAGATGGAATATCAAATGGACGTCTCTGTTTCAAGCAGTGATGTTGACTATTTTTCAGCTAATGACCTGACCGAATCATTACAGTTTGCAAACGACTTTTCGAATTGTGAAGAAACTGATGGTTTCGGACTGGGTGGCGGTTCTTTCGGGCCCGGCGGGTGTTTCATTGCGACAGCGGCCTACGGCTCTGCACTTGATCCGCACCTCGGCAACCTCAGGTATTTTCGTGACAGCTACCTGTTGACCAACCGTCCTGGTCGCGCGATCGTTGCGTTCTACTACAAGTACTCGCCACCGTTAGCAGATTTCATCGCTGATCGTGACTGGTTGCGCGCAATTGTCAGGGCAGTACTGACGCCAATTGTCTATGCAATTGAATATCCGGCTCTTGCATTGCTGGCTGTTATCGCAATGATTGCGTTACTTGTATCCTGGAGACAACGTAAAAGAAAAAATAAGGCGCAACATATCGTTCGAACCTGACACGACGTCTTTGTCAGTGCCACAAGAACAAGTCCACGAAACTGTGGGCTTTTTCTATGATTGCGTAATTGCCGGGTTCCGTACCTGCCTGTATCATCGTCGCACCATTTCAGGATTCAGGCTATATGTCTTTTTTCTCGGAGCTCAAGCGACGCAACGTGTACAGGGTTGCCGCAATTTACATCATCGTAAGTTGGCTAGTGTTGCAGGTGGTCGACATGTTCATGTCGTTTATGCCCTTACCCGACTGGACCAGCCGTTTGGTGTTCGTATTGCTGGCGGCAGGTTTTCCTGTCGCACTGGTTCTTGCCTGGGCGATGGAGTTGACACCAGAGGGCATTAAGCTGGAAATCTCGGGTGAGGATACGTCTGCATCACGACGGCGCGGCGATGTTCTGATATACGGTGGCGTGGGCGTTGTGTTGATCGTTTGGTTGTGGAGTCTCGACTGGGGTCAGGAGGCACCAAACTCCGGGACGGCGCAGATCAGATCGCTGGTCGTACTGCCGCTCGATAACCTGATGAATGATCCAGCGCAAGCCTACTTTGTTGAGGGGCTGCACGAAGCTTTGATCACGGAGTTGTCCAAGATTAAGGCGCTGCGAGTTATTTCCAGAACATCCGCGATGAAATATCTCGAGTCGGGGAAATCCGTGCCGGAGATTGGTCGGGAGTTGGGTGTTGATGCAATTATTGAAGGGTCAGTGCTGCGAGCAGGTGACACGGTACGTATTACAACACAGCTGATCGAGGCGGCAAGCGACAGGCATTTGTGGGCGGACAACTTTGATCGGGAGCTGACAGACATATTGGCGCTTTATGCCGATGTAACCCGGGAAATCGTTGACCAGATTCGAGTGGAGGTGACGCCGGAAGAGGTGGCCAGGCTTGCTGCGCCGCGTGCGGTTGATGCCGCAGCTTACGAACTCTATCTAAAGGGGAAATACCTGTGTGATAAATGGGGGCCACAGGAGATGCTGCAGGGCATTGACCTGATGCGCGAGGCAATTACTGTAGATCCGGACGATGCGTTGGCTCATTCCGGGCTCGGATTATGCCTTCAGTATGCAGCTTTCTTTGGTTATGTCCTGCCCCTGGACGTCATCGCAGAAGCGAACAGGACAGCGGAGCGGGCTATTGAGCTCGACAGGGACCTGGCCGATGCGTGGGTAACTTTCGCGGGTGTTCGTTATTACCTCAATTTCGATATGGCAGCTGCCGAGATGGCGGTCGAACGCGCACTGGCGCTGAACCCATCGCATCTTCGCTCGCTCGTTCATTATTCGTGGCAGCTCGGTGAGGCGGGGCGTTTCGCTGCAGCGATTGAGCTGGGACAAAAGGCAATTGCGCTGGATCCGCTTTCGGGTGTGGTGCGCACCACGACAGGACAGGCTTATTACCTGAACAGAGATTTCGCGAGTGCGTTTAAGGAGTACGAAAAGATTCTGGAATTGGCGCCGGATGATCCCTCCTTTCATTTCTATATGGGCTGGGCGCGTGAGCAAATGGGCGATTACGAGCAAGCGATCGTCCTGCACAAGAGGGCGATCGAGTTGTCTGACCGGGCACCGTTATACGTTAGTGCGCTCGGTTACTCGTATGGACTTGCGGGCGAGAATAGTGAGGCACAGGAAATTCTTGATGAACTTGTCGGCCTGGAAGCCCAAGGCCTTGCCGAACCGTTCCATGTTGCCATGGTACATATCGGGCTTGGCAACAATGAGCAGGCAATCGACTGGCTGGAGAAAGCGTTCGAGGCTCGCAGTAGTCACATGCTTTACATCAAACAGGGTGCTCAGTTTGATCCGTTACGCGAGGACCCGCGTTTCATCAGCCTGATTGATCGAATGGGCTGGTAGCCAGCGAGGACTCAGTAAATGTCCAGCATTCAAAACGATCTCGTAGAGAAGATGCAGGAGTGGCGACGCCATCTGCATCGCTACCCTGAAACGGAATTCGATGTCTGCCAGACCGCTGATTTTATCGCTTCCCTGCTCAGGGAATGGGGTTTGGAAGTGCACGAGCGCATCGGTCAAAGCGGGCTGGTCGCCGTATTGCGTAAGGGGGCTAATCCTGATCGAAAGGCAATCGCATTGCGCGCCGATATGGACGCGATGCCAATTGAAGAACAAAACACCTTTGACTATCGATCACAGCACGAACAAAAAATGCATGCCTGTGGCCATGACGGTCACAGCGCGATGATGCTTGGCGCCGCACAGTACCTTGTGGAGCATGGCAGTTTCAATGGGACCGTCAATTTTATTTTCCAGCCAAATGAAGAGCATGGGCTGGGCGCCCTGGCGATGATTCAAGACGGTCTGTTCCAGCGGTTTCCGGTTGCCGAGTGTTACAGCCTGCACAATCTTCCCGGGCTGGAAGCAGGGGTTCTGGCGATGCGTGCTGGCGCGATTATGGCGAGCGAAAATTTGTTTGAAATTGAGATTGCCGGGCGAGGAGGCCACGCCTCGTCTCCACATTTGTGTATCGATCCTACTATCGTTGCTGCACAGATCATATTGAGTCTACAAACCATTGCTTCGCGCACAGTAAATCCGCTCGAGTCGATTGTGGTGTCGGTTACAGAGATTCTTACCGACGGTGCGCGTAACGTAATTCCGAGTAACGTGACCATCAAGGGAGATTGCAGGACGTTCAGTGAGGTTAATACCGTCCTGGTTGAAAAACGGCTGGGAGAGATTGCCAATGCGACAGCGGCAATGTACGGGGCTACCTGCAATTTCAATTTCAGTCGAGAATTCATTGTCTCAGTTAACAGTGAAGCTGAAACAGAAGCGGCGGCTAGTGCTGCACTGACTGTAAACGGTCCACAAAAGGTTGATACAGACTGTGAGCCGAGAAGTTTTTCTGAGGATTTTGCGCATATGCAAAAGGTCGTTCCCGGATGCTACGTATTTCTTGGTAATGGCACCGATTCAGTCGGCGGCTGCATGCTGCACAACCCGAATTATGACTTCAACGACGAGATACTGGCTACCGGTGCGAACTATTGGGTAGCACTTGTCGAGCAACAACTGGGAACCTGACGGCCTTGCCCATAAATACCTTTAAGCACAGTGGGATTTCCCATTGGCGGAATCATCTCGCCAGCCCTGAGAATTCCTATACGGAGGCCATGCGCGACGTTGTCAGCCTGGCAAAGTCACAAGTGGCTCTCGATGGTATTTCAAGGTGGCCCGGATATCGTGTATCGCCACTGCATCAGCTTGCCGGCTTAGCCGTGAGTTGCGATGTCAGGGAAGTCTTTTACAAGGACGAGTCCGGGCGCTTTGGGCTAAAAAGCTTCAAAGCGCTGGGCGGTTCCTATGCGGTTGCGCAACAACTAATAAAAGCGATTGAGGTTGCGACTGGCGTATCGCCAGCCATGGACGACTTGTTCCAGAAAAGATATGCAGACATCGTTAATAAGTTGACGGTCGCGACGGCAACAGACGGAAATCACGGCCGGTCTGTTGCCTGGGGTGCGCAGTTGTTTGGTTGTGCGTGCGTCATTTATATCCACGCAGACGTTTCGTGTGCCCGGGAAAAGACGATGGCCGATCTTGGTGCCACAGTTATAAGAGTCAGCGGCAATTATGATGATTCCGTACGGGAAGTTGCTGCTGCTGCCGCGGAAAATGATTGGACAGTCGTGTCGGACAACAGCTATCCGGGCTATGTCGAAATTCCAAAGGACGTCGCAGCTGGTTATACGGTAATGCTGAGCGAGGTCGTGGATCAGCTCGAGGGACACATCCCCACACATGTCTTTATCCAGGGCGGCTGTGGTGGGCTTGCGGCAACCGTTTGTGGTTACTTCTGGGAGCGCTGGGGAGAAAAACGCCCGCGCCTGATAATAGTGGAACCGGAACAGGCCAATTGCCTGCAACGCAGTGCTATGGCCGGAAAAATGACGGTTGTGGAAGGCAAGCTGGACACGCTGATGGCGGGTCTGGCCTGTGGAGAGGTGTCGTTGCTCGCCTGGGAGATCCTGGCATCGGGTGCTGATGACTTTCTAACGCTGCCCGAGCAGCTGGTGCCGTTGTCCATGCGTATGCTGGCACGAGGAGAGAAGGGCGACGCTGCGGTCGAGGCCGGGGAATCCGCAGTCGCAGGTGTTGGCGCATTGGTTGCATTAGCCGATGATCGTGAGGCACGGGATGCACTGGGTATTACAGCGGATAGTTCGGTGCTGGTCTTCGGTACGGAAGGGGCGACGGATCAGGATTTGTACGAGCGGCTTATCAGCTAGTTTCGAATATTGCGGGGATAATTTTTCTTTCGGGGTAGAGCGAATTATGGGGGCGCCTGGCGGAGCTCGTCGAGGCGATACTCGATCGTTCTTAATAAAACCATACGCTGGCCCGGTCGCCGAAATTTAGGCTATGAGTCGATGGCGATGGAGTATCGCAAGCGATATCACTGAGGGTATTCAGGAGACAGTTTTGTTATCGTTCCGTTGCAGGATCTGACGTTTCCGGATCAAGGGATGCGGAATCAGCTGAAGGGGCGAATTTGGACATATTTCTCGAAGCAGCGGTGGAAGAAGCACGCAAAGGACAGCGTGCCGGCGGCATTCCTATTGGCTCCGTCCTGATTCTCGATGAGCAGATTGTTGGTCGCGGCCATAATCAACGCGTACAAAAAGGCAGCCCGGTATTACATGCCGAGATGGACTGTCTGGAGAATGCCGGTCGTCTGACGGCGGCTGATTACAGACGTGCAACGCTATATTCAACGTTATCGCCGTGTGATATGTGTAGCGGGGCGATTTTGCTTTATGACATTCCGCGAGTTGTTGTTGGTGAGAATAAAACGTTTAAGGGGCCAGAGGATTACTTGCGTTCTCGCGGGGTTGAGATAGAGATTGTTGATGATGCGGAATGTCAGCAAATGATGCGGGATTTTATTGCGCTTAATCCTTCGTTGTGGAATGAAGATATTGGTGAGTGAGGGGTGCTGTTGTTGATTGTGGTATCGCCCGTGCCGGTAGATCCCTGCTCAATGGATTTGAGTAAATACATCTATCGCGCGGCGGGCTCCTACAGTTGCTATTTAGTATTGTAGGAGCCCGCCCAGCGGGCGATTTGTGCGATCGCGGAACAGAAAAATACGGACCGCCTGTCCCTGCTTTTCTGATCTATGATGTACGTAACCAATCGGGGGATTTGAATGATCTATGCCAAAAAATTCAGGCTTTCACCAGCTCTGCTCTTGTTTTTCACTCTGGCTGTCGGGCCGACATCTTTCGCCGCCGATGCCGATGACATTACCGCCATGCTGCATGAATTCCTGGCCGGGGCCGGCGAGGCCGCCGCTCATGAGCGTTTTTGGGCTGATGAACTTGTGTATACGTCTTCGGATGGTACGCGAACCAGCAAAGCAGAAATTATGCAGAGCTTTGCTAAGACGCAAGACGATGAAAACGAAGCGTCAGGGCCCGTCTATACCGGTGAAGACATACAGATTCAGATTTATGGTTCGACTGCTGTCGTCGCTTTCAGGTTGGTGGCGACGCCTGCTGGGGACTCCGGTGATTCGGCTGTACAAAGTTACTTCAATACCGGGACATTTCTGAAGCGAAACGGCATGTGGCGGGTTGTCGCCTGGCAAGCAACCAGGATTCCTGCGCCTTGAGCTGCCCGCAACAAAAACGATTTGTCCGTTGGTCTCTTGGCCTTGCAGCCAGCCTTTTTCTACTGACAGCCTGTACTGAAAACCTGTCCACGAACAGGCCATATATTCTGACCACCGCGACTTCGGGTGGCACTTACTATCCGGTTGGCGTGGCGTTGGCGACAATTACCAAGTCGCAATTGCATCAGACACAGGGAATAAGCCTGTCGGCGATCAGTTCTGCCGGTTCGATGGAAAATATAAAGCTGCTGCGGGATAACCAGGCACAGTTTGCGCTGTTGCAGGGCATATTTGCAGCGTGGGCATGGAATGGTGGTGGGCCCATCAAAAACCCGCAAGTCCATCTTCGCAGTGTCGCTGCGTTGTGGAATAACGTGGAACACTTCGTGTTGCTTAAAGAGCTCGTTGTCGATGGAACAATCATGGACCTCGACACACTGGATGGGCAACGATTTGTTATCGGTGCCAGAAACTCCGGTGCAGAGAGAAGCGGCATTCATATCCTCAACAGCCTCGGTATCGACTATCAGTCACGCTTTAACCTGGCCTACATGGGTTATGGCGCGACCGCCAATGCGATGCAGGACGGTACCATTGTAGGCATGAACATTCCGGCAGGCCCGCCGGTTAGTGCGATTACTCGTGCCTTTGCGATGGATGGCGATGATATTACTTTGCTTAGCTTCACAGATGAACATCTTGCTGCTGTAAATAAGGAATATCCGCTGTGGCAGCCCTGGGTTATTGCGGCCGGAACCTATCCGAACCAGCGAGAAGATATTCGTTCAATTGGGCATCCAAACGTTCTCGCCGTGCGTGACGACATTCCTGACGACGATGTTTATCAAATAACAAAAACCATCTGGGAGAACCTTGCCGCGTTGCATGAGATTCACAAAGCGACCCGGGAAATGAAACTTGAAGCGGCGCTCATTGGTCTCGGTGCACCTTTGCACCCGGGCGCTGCGAGATATTATCGTGAGCAGGGCATTGAAATTCCGGCGGAGCTGGCGCCGCCATGAAAAACCCGATCCTGAAGTGGGGCGCTGTACTGTTCGCGCTGTTTCATGTCTACAACAACCTCTTTACCGCGGTTTCCGAACTCTGGTTTTCGGCAATCCACTTCGGCGGATTTGGCGCTTTGTGCGCGCTCGCGTTTCATCACTCGGAAGCGCAAAGTGGCAAAGGGCTGATACGCACGAGCGTCAATACTTTACTTGCGATACTGTCTGTCTCGGTCGCGGTGTACCTGATTCTTTTCGAAACCGCTTTGTATGAGCGGGAAGCGAATTTTATACTTAGTGACTATATTTTTGCATCTGCGTCAATATTACTCGCTATTGAATTTACGCGGCGCACCAGCGGCTGGTTCATGCCGATATTCATCATTGTCAGCCTCTCGTATATCCTGTTTCTTGGACGATATGTCGCGGGAGTTTTCTCCTTTCCAGGATTGAGTCTCGAAACTGTGCTTTATCGCAGTTACTTCAGCAGTGACGGCATGTTTGGTCTTGTCGCCAATATTTCATCCACTTTCGTGTTCATGTTTATCCTGTTCGGCGCGTTCCTGCTGAAATCCGGTGCCGGCGATTTCATTGTTAGCATGGCAAGAAGCCTCGCAGGACGCTACCAGGGTGGTGCAGGGCACGTTGCCGTTGTTGGTTCGGGGCTGATGGGATCAGTTTCCGGTTCAGCCGTCGCAACGACCGTATCTACCGGTGTCATCACCATTCCGTTGATGATTCGCTCCGGATTTACGCCCAGGTTTGCCGCTGGCGTAGAGGCAGCCGCGTCAACAGGCGGGCAATTGATGCCACCGGTTATGGGTGCGGGCGCGTTCGTGATGGCGAGTTACACGCAGATTCCATATCTGCAGATAATTTCGGTGTCAGTGCTTCCGGCGCTGTTGTATTTCCTGACTGTCGGGTTTTTCGTCCGCATCGAAGCTCGTCGCCAGGGTGTTACGGTAAAAAAGGAAGAGGGAGAACCGGCCGCTATCGAAGTATTGAAGAATGGCTGGCATTTTTTTATTCCCCTGGCGGTTCTTGTGGCCTCTCTCGTCATTGGCTATACGCCGGTGAGATCGGCGTCATTCGCTATAGCCGCCGTCATTGTGGTGTCCTGGTTTCTGCCACAACCCATGAATCTTGAACGCTGTGTCGAAGCAATCCTGGATGCAGTGCGAATCATGGTGCCAACCGCGATTTTGCTGGTGGCAGTGGGCCTTGTAGTCAACGTTGTGACAACCACCGGTGTAGGCAACGCATTCTCGCTGATGATCGTCGAATGGGCTGGTGGCAGCCTGATTATGACGCTGGTGCTCGTGGCGCTCGCATCATTGATTCTTGGTATGGGTTTGCCCGTCACTGCTTCGTATATCGTGCTCGCGACGCTTGCAGCACCGGCGCTCTATGACCTGATTAGCCAGACCGCGATGCTCAATGCGCTACAGGCGGCGGACCTTCCATCCAACGTAAGGGCCGTCGTGGATCTGTTTGGCGGCGACCCTGTTCGTGCCCTGTCCGAGATGCCACAGGAGATGCGCCAGATCGTCAGAGGAGAGTTACTCGACCCGGCACTCGTCACTGGCATGTTGTTGAGCGCACACCTGATCATTTTCTGGCTTTCGCAAGACAGCAACGTCACGCCACCAGTCTGCCTGGTGGCATTTACGGCGGCGGCGATTGCTGGCACCAAACCGATGCGTACCGGCTTGACGGCATGGAAAATAGCGAAAGGGCTCTACCTGATTCCTGCGCTATTTGCGTTTACACCACTCATTACTGGTAACTGGACAGAGCGAATTATCGTTTTCATGTTCGCCTGCCCCGGGCTTTACGCACTGGCAGGCTTGTTGCAATGGCACCTGGAGGTCAGGCTAAATGCGATCACCGGAACGCTGTTGCTTTGCAGTGCGGTCCTCATGTTATGGACTTCATTCCCGCTGGGCGTACATTTTGCAGGGGCTGTTCTGCTAATTGGAATTATTGTTTATCAACGTCGAGCCATGAATCGGACAGAACAAATTGAGGGACAGCGACCTTAACTCGAACCGGGAAGATTGCAGTGTGGAACTGACAAAAGACGATCTGGCAAAACTCCAGGACGCCTATGCGAAGCTCGAGAATCCGTCATTGATGGTTCGGCTGAGTTCTGCTGCCGGGATGCCTGTAGAAGCGGTAACCCGGGAACTCAGTAAAAGAGCGCCGGACTCTCTTGTCAGCGTCGTAAGCAAGTCGACACAGCAGGCGATCCAGTTTGTAATGCAGAGTTCGGCAAGGACGCTGAAAAGCGGAGAACAAAAGCCCGCCAGCCCGAAGTTGCATACGGCCGCCGCCATGACGACAGGAGCCGTCGGCGGCTTTTTTGGTCTTTCGACGCTGATTGTGGAACTGCCTGTGACTACAGGAATAATGTTTCGCTCGATCGTGGATATTGCGCGTGCGGAAGGCGAGTCACCTGGTGATCCTGAGACAATCCTGAATTGTATGCAGGTGTTCGCCATGGGCAGTCAAATGACTGACAAGGACAATGCGGCGGAGACCTCCTACTATGGTGTGCGAGTCGCACTTGGTAAGGCTGTGACAGACGCGTTGCAGTACGTCGCGGCGCATGGCATGGGTAGCGCCAGCGCGCCGGCGCTGGTTCGCCTGATTTCGGCAGTCGCAAGTCGTTTCGGCATTGTCGTTACGCAAAAGGCGATGGCGCAGACGATGCCTGTGGTAGGTGCATTCGGCGGTGGCCTCGTAAACACTATTTTTATATCCCATTTTCAGGATATGGCGCGTGGACACTTCGCGATTCGCGGTCTTGAGCGCAAGTATGGTGACGACGTTGTTCAGGAAGCGTACCGACAACTAAAAGGAAGTACAGACGGGCAGTAGTGCCGGGCACTGAGCCGGGTAATGTTTGCGAGTCCCCGGGCTCTATGCATTGGCGGGTTTGCTGCAGTGGCACCTGGAATGCGATTGAATGCGTTAACGGGTTCGTTGCTGGCATTGAGTGCCGTGTTGATGTTATGGACATCGTTCAGTCTGGGCGTGCATTTTGTTGGTGCGGCATTGTTGGTTGGGATTGTTTTTTACCAACGGCGGGAAATTTCTCTGCCTGGTCGGGCAGGGCGTGGGGTAGGTCGAACTTACTTTTTCGCCGTAACCCTGATCACTTTCCCGTCATCCGCATCAGTCAACAGATAAATCGCACCATCCGGCCCATGACGAACGTCACGAAGCCGCTGTTCCAGATCGGTGAACAAGGTCTCTTGCTGTAAAACGGTGCGGCCCTCAACGACGATGCGGCGAACCGATTTCTCTGCCAATGCAGCTATAAGCAGATTGCCTTGCCACTGTGAAAATTCCTGCCCGCTATACAAGGTCATCCCGCCGGGTGCGATCGATGGCACCCAATAGACGAGTGGTTGCTCCATACCTGCGTAACTGGAGTAGGGCGAAACATGTGCGCCGCTGTAGTCGACCCCATAGGTAATTGCCGGCCAGCCATAATTTTTCGCTGGTTCAATGAGGTTGAGTTCGTCGCCACCCAGCGGGCCGTGCTCGTGGGAATATATTTCCTGGTTGGCACCGAGCACCAGGCCCTGCAGGTTTCGATGCCCGTAACTGTAGATTTCCGGAAGTGCGTTTTCTACGTCGACGTACGGATTGTCCGCTGGTACTGAGCCGTCTGCATTAATGCGTATGGTCTTGCCGAAATGATTGTCCAGGAACTGTGCTTTTGCACGATACTCAAATCCTTCTCCGGAAGTCAGTAACAACGTTCCATCGGGCAAAAAAATCATGCGGCCGCCGTAATGAAAAGAACTGCCGCGAAGCGGCGACGCTGCGAAAATAATTTCCAGGTTCTGCAGTTCATAATCATTTAGCGTTGCGCGAGCAATCTTCAATGTGTTTGCGTTGCCGCTACCCTGGGCGAAGGATAAATAAATAACCCGATTTTCGGCGAAATCCAGATCCAGTAACACATCGAACAGGCCTGCTTGCCCGGCGACGAACACATCCGGCACACCGCTAATCGGTGTCGGATCAAGTTCGCCACCGCGTATATAGCGCAAACCACCGTTACGTTCGGTTAGCAGTGCGGTATTTTGATCGGTGAATACCAGTGCGGTTGGGTGATCGACACCGGATACGATCGTTGTATATTCAAATTCATAAGCGCCTGAAATCGCACTCAGCGCCAGTAAGGCAAGGGCAGTTACAATTTTCATTGTTGTTGCTCCTTTTGCGGGCACAACTTGGCGAAAATCCAGCCGCCAATCAGACCTGCCATGCCCTGAGCTAGCAAGCCAAAGCTGTCTTTGGCGCCGGAAATCGGTGTGCCACCGAGCGAGGCCTTGATAAGCAGCAGGGCAGCAATGACGCCGACGAAGCCACCGACCAGGTACCAGCTGCGTTTTGGCAATGGCACAAAATGTGTCAGGAGGAGCGCAACCAGAAAAGCCACCAGCAGGGCACCGGCAATTATGGGCGCGTACGTTGGACTTATACCAATGATGTCGTGAACGGTCGTTTCGAGTCGAACGCCTAAGGGCACATCGACCTGCATTGTGCGTAATTCAGCGAGCACAAATTGTGTTGCTGCAATGGAACCCAATACTGTCGTGGCGACGACGGCCAAAAGGTATGCAGCAATGACTTTGATGAATTTCATGATTACAGTATCCGCGTGAGGCGGCAGTGTAACATTCAATTATTGTAAAATTCGCAAGGCTTACCCTGTAACGCATTAGCCTGTTTGGGAAGGATCCGCAGCAATTGAGTAAACTGTCAGTGAATGGTTGAACGCTCGGATATTAGTGGAGAACAATATGAATGCACGACTCGCAATACTCGCTACCCTGGCTTGTCTTGGTGCATCGCCGGCATTTGCCGATACGCTGCGTTGTGGTAGCAAGATTGTGGAGACTGGCATGAGCATGGACGAGGTGAAAAAGTATTGTGGAGCGCCATCTTCAACATCTGTAGAAGAGCGGGATGTGCGTTCCGGAAACCGGGTGGTTGGTACCACGCAATTTCATACATGGCGTTACAACCGAATGTCCGGGCAGGCCACAGCTGTACTTGAATTCGACCAGCAAAAACTCATGTCAATAAAATATGAAAGCAAATGACATGCGTAAAACTGACGCCGGATTTCGCTTTTTTTGACTGCGTGAGTCAATAAAGCTGTAAAAGAAAAACCCGGCGCCGAAGCAGTAATCTAATTGTTTGTTGGAGCCACGTTCTCAAGCTGTGGATTGTGGGCAATCCTCTCCGGTAAAAGAGACAGCAAAATCATACGTAGTGCATAAGTTGTCCCAACCAGCGGGATCAATACGCAAACGAGAATCCAGATTAGTGATCGCATCTGTATTCCTCACATGAATAGCGTGAGGGCCAGGCCAAGTGCGCCTATGGCCGCGAAAGCATAGATGTGGCACCAGACGCCCCGAATCATCGCTTTGTTCTTCAGGCCCTGCAGAAGACATACCCAGGTCGACGCAATTGCAGTAAGTGCAATAGCCAGCGTGGAACCGTACGCCACCAGGAAGCTCTCGGGCGGATTCCAGACCGTTAGAAACAGGTATTGCAGGGCAATGCCGGCAACAGCAGCCGTGAGCAGGCTTAGCGTAAAGCCGCCTATGCCATATCCAATTGTCTTCGCAGTCGTCATATGAATTCCTTTTAAATCGCCCAAAGGGTTTACAAATGATCCGGGTTTGGCTCTTTTCGGTCTTGTCCGGGTGAGCCAGAAGTTGGTCTTTTCAGGTCAATCGAGCCTGGGAGCTGGAATTGCTGAGGCGCTAGTAATTGTCGCCATGGTAGGAAAGCATTTCGACGATCGCGGCTGCCTCCGAGCGACCCTTCTTGTATGCGTGCAGATGTATGGCTGGGACGGAACGGGCCAGCATCATGCGTGAGGCTGCCAGAGCCTGGCTGCCTTCATCGTCGAGCAGCGCGTAGACGTAGGCCACGAGTTCCTGGACCCTGGGATCGAGCTCCAGGCGTTCACAGAGGCCAAATACGAGGCCGCAGGCAAGCGCATGCCGTTCGGCGGGCACATGCAATTCCGTCAGGCAAAGAGACCGTATCCAGATGTGGGCTGCCCGCGCTACCGCGTCGGCAGTGTCCAGCTGTTGGTTCGTTGGCGCCGCAGCGGCAGTGGTTTGAGTATTGATTTGCATTTGCGCAATGTAGAGCAGCCGCCAATTTGCCTCTTGTCTAATTCGGTCATCTTCGATTCAATAGGCCTCATATGCTGTACGAACCAACAACTCTGGCCTCATTGGCGTGTCTGCTGTCTACAGCGCTGCGCGAGGAATATGGCATCGATCCTGCACCCATCTTCGCGCAAGCCGGAATACCGCTGGGGGCACCGGATTCGCCGCAGCAGCGTTATCCGTTGTCAAAGCTGCGGGTCTTGTGGGACCTTAGCCGGGAAGCATCCGGAGATGAGGCGATCGGACTCAAAACCGGCACCTACGCGAAACCCGCGCAATTTTATGCGTTTGGCTATTCGTGGATGGCGAGTTCAACCTTGCTCGGTGCCCTGCAGCGGCTCATTCGCTACTACAAGCTGTTGTCCACGGCATCGGTACAGGTCAGCCTGACCGAGAATGCAGATAACTACGCTTTGTCAGCTATTTTTCCGGAGGAATCGAAGAGCCCGCCGAAAGAGGGTATTGACTGCGGCATGACCGCATTGTTGGCGCTTTGCGATAGCGTTGCGGAAAAGGAAATTCGCCCGCTCAGAGTAGAACTCACCTGCCCGGCGACCGTACACCCGGACGCTTACCGGCAAGCGTTGCGCGCACCAATAACGTTTGGTGTGGAGGTCGGTACCTTTTATTTCGATAAAAAGACGCTGCTGGAGCCGCTGCAACACGGCGCACCCGACATAGCGAAAGTGACCGACAGGATTGCTGATCAATACATTGAATCACTTGATCCGCACAAGGTTGCGTCACAGGTCAGGCGCTTGCTGATCGCATTGCTGCCATCGGGAAAGACTGATCAGGAACTGGTATCCAAACGTCTCAATCGCAGTGCGAGTACTTTGCAACGACAGTTGCACGCAGAAGGGTTGAGTTACCGGGATGTATTGGAAAGCACCCGCCGCAGTCTTGCGGAGGACTATCTTCGCGATCAAAAACACTCGCAAGCGCAAATCGCATATTTGCTGGGGTTTTCAGATCAGAGCAATTTTTCGCGCGCCTTCAAGCGCTGGACAGCCATGAGTCCGAAGCAGTTCCAGGAACAGCCGTCGCAAAATTGATAGTCGCCGGCTGTTTCCTGATCAGGCCCGTCGCAATCGATAGGTCAGTAAGAGACCGAAAAGTGCGAAGAAGCTGAGGCTGCCGCCACCGCCGCCGCTAGTAGCGGGTGGGGGAGGAGGAGGTGCGTTGATCAGGGTATTGGGTGTCGGATTGAGTCCTGCCAGGCCTGCGCTATCGGCCGTGGAGTCTGTGACAATTATTGCGGTAATGATAATCAGGTTATTGGCGTCGAAATCTGCCGGCGGTGTGTATTCCTGCAAAGGCAGATTGTCAAATGGTTCGCCAAAATTGAATCTTGGTAATGCCGCAATAGCATTGACCACGTCCATGCCATTACCGACGACTTCGCCAAAAGCGGTGAACCCGCCATTTTGCAGGTCCAGATTCGGACTGTTGTCAGCAAGATTGAAAAACCACTGGTTCGTGGCGCTGTTTGGGTCGTTACCGAACTTGGCCATTGCAATGGTGCCGGTCACGTTCGACAGAATCGGCTCGTTAAGTATGGGTGGCCTTGCCGGGATGGGAGGCAGAACGCCGGGAACGCCGTCGTAGATGAAGCCGCCTCCCTGGACGATAAACCCGGGGACTGAGCGATGGAATACGCTGTTGGTGTAGCTCCCGTTGTTTACGTAACCGAGAAAATTAGTCACTGTAATGGGGGTTGTACCATCGTAGAGATTAACTTCAAAGTTACCCATAACTGTTTGAAATTCCACAACAGTTGCGTTCGCGATTTGTGGTGCGGCAGACATGCTGGAAATCAGGGTGGCAAGCCAGAGGCTGCGCCGGCTAATACGTCTATTCATAGTGATTGTCTCTAAAGTCCTTGTTAGGAGGCCGCTGCTGACAGGGCAGCGGCGCATTGTACACAAGTAGACCGTTAAATGACGTGGTTGTTACGGAAATCGGCAATTGGCCGGGAAATTCCTGGTTACACCAAATCACCCTCGGATCGACGAAACCTGTGTAGGAGCCCGCCCAGCGGGCGACAAACATTGCCGCGCACGTTGAAAACGTGCCCGGCAATGTTTGCAAAACCCCAACCCAGCACACCCGCTGAAACGAAGCCACCGCCACGATCAGCCATAGCGAACTCGCCCGCTGGGCGGGCTCCTACGGTTGTATATATCTGATTAATTGGCTGATATTGCCTTTAGTACTTCTCTGGTCAGGTCCCAGCGATTGAAGCCCTGTTTACCGTAATCCAGACCGCGGCGCACGATTACAAGGTCATGGGAGGGGACAACAATGACATATTGACCTCGATTCCCGGAGGTTGCGTAGGCATCTTTTGGTACATCCGTCCGGTCGTCCGGCACGAGCCACCACTGGCCGCCGTAAAAGTTGCCCCTTTCGGCCGTTGCCGGTGCGGGGGTGCGGACGAAGTCGATCCACTCCTCGGAAATCAGGCGTTCGCCATCCCAGATGCCGTTTTGCTCGTACAGCAAGCCGAAGCGCGCCAGGTCCCTGGCGTTCGTATAAATCTGGCTGCTCAATATGAAATCGTGGAATCGATCTGCGCTGACCAGGGTATTGCGCATGCCGATCTTGTCCAGCAGGGCGCGTCGCGGGAATTCCTGATAGGTCTTCTCGTCACCTAACGCGAGCTTCATGGCGTAAACGGCCAGCAAGGTGTCGTAGTTCTCATAGTCCCAGAATGTGCCTGGTTCATGTACCAGGCCGCGATTGCGGGCACCGCTCAGTGAACTGGCGCCTGCCCAGTAGGAAAGGCCAGAGCCGGTCGAATATTCCATTCGAAAGCTATCGACAGGAAACAATCCGCTCGACATGTTCAAAACGTGGCGCAGCGTAATTGCGCTTCGCGGGTCAGGTTCCGTCGAGGCAAACTTTGGCAACCACTCAAAGCCGAGTGGCGCATCGAGTTCCATCCTGCCTTCATCGACAAGCATGCCGAACAACGTCGCCGCGATGCTTTTCGCTGTTGACCAGGTTCGCGTCCGCGTCATCATGTTGACGCCAGGCGCATAGCGTTCATGAATAATGTCGCCCTTGTGAATAACCATCAGGCTCAACGTCACCTGTTCGTGCGATTCGCGGTCAAACGACCAGTCGGAGGCGGCCTGCAGCGCCGATGCATCTACAATTGCTGGCAATGGTTTGGCCTTGACCAGGTCACCATTTGGCCAGGCAATTGTCGCCGGGATCCCCGTCAGGGTATGGCAAATGAAGTGTCGGCAGTAAGTCGATGTCGTCAAAAGTCTGGTCAGGCGGCATTACGACGCAGCCGATACCCTCACGAAACGCCGCACTAATGACAGGCCCGGAATCCGGTCCCTCCGATCGCGACAGCCTGCAGGTCGTTGTTGATGACATATTCACCCCCGTTAACCGTACCCACAGGTTCGCTCAGGTAGGCCAGTTCCTGGGCAAATACCTGTTCGATAGTGCGTCCGGAGGTGAACAGACCGTTACACATGAGCACCGCCTGCACACCATTGCGGATTATGGTGCGGTTGGCGGCGAAATAATCGTAGCTCTCTTCCTGTTCGGCAACCGCCGGGTTGATGAGGAGGAAGCTCAGCAAGGCAATCGCTGGAAGTAATCTTTTCATTGCAGATCCAGTATGAGTTGTCAGGCAACTAGCCCGGAGACTTTTATACTTGATACGTCTTCCGCAGGGAACACGCCGACATGACGCCTGTTACGCGAGGTATACCGACCAAACCGGCATACGAGTGTCGAATTTATTACACCTCATGATTCCACAACGAGGTCCATCGACAGGCCTTTGGCAGTAGCGGCCTGAACGCAGTCACGCCCGGCGGCCTTTGCCTTGTACAAGGCACGATCTGCGCGGGCTACCAGGGACTCGGCATCATCGTCGTCCCAGGCTTCGGCAACGCCCAGGCTTATCGTTACCGGTATGCTTAAATCGGGCGACGGTAAATGGGTCCGCGTTCATCCTGCTGCGGCTTCTCTCGGCGAACTGGGCTGCATCGATAATATCGGGACCATCGACAATCATGATGAACTCCTCGCCACCATAGCGGCCGATTGTGTCGCCTTCGCGCGAGTCGTAAGTCAATCGTGAGGCCGTCGCTGCAAGTACTTTGTCACCGACAAGGTGGCCGTACTGATCATTGATTTTTTTGAAATGATCGAGATCTGCCATTACAACACTCAACGGGCGACGCTTCTCCTGCGAAATGGGCAACGCCTCCTTAAGTACCTTGATCACGAATGCGCGACTACATAGATTGGTCAGGCTGTCGGTTTGCAAAGACTTGCGCAGTGTCCGGCCTTCATCGAGTATCGAGCCGATAGATCGCTCGAGGGAGACAACCTTGTCGGAATAGTAGGTTTCTATGGTGAGCGACATATCAAGCGCAGTTATCGTAATAATGTACTGTACCAGCGAGCGAAAGTGCGCCGGGTCTGACTGGAGCTCCTGCGGAATGTTGTCAATAAGCAGGCTCTGCAACAAACGGTATGCACTGTGATAAAGGCCCAGCGACACCCCGACGTACTGGTGAACAGCACCAATTCTCAGTCGTTCCTCGAAATAATGCTGAGTGTCGAAATCCTCGCCAAGACTGAGGAGATATCGTCGCTGCGTCATCTTGAGCCTGCTGAACTGGCTTTGGCTGCGGACGATCTCAGTGAATTGTGGATTGCGGCCCAATACCTCGTAGAAGCTATCGATAATTGCATCGATGTTCGGGCGGATAACGAATGTTTGCAGTTCCTGCGAGAGTTGCACGCTGTGTGGCTCGCTGAGCCCAATCATGCCCAGCCGAACATTGATTCCGTCGGCATCAAAACCGAACCGTTGACACAAAAAGTGTTCCATAACCGTCGACCACCACAAGCGACAACAAAATAATATCGTCATGCGCATGGCCTGGTAATACGTAGTTCTGACGATGCGCGTGAGAGAATTTGACATCGATTCAGAGCGCAAGACTCGCCATGTACACCACAAATGCGATAATTGAACGCCTGTTAGATGGTCCGGAGTGACAGTAAATGAAGATATGGGTGGACGCGGACGCATGCCCGGTTGTGATCAAGGACATCCTGTTTAGGGCGGCCGAACGCACCGGAGTGTCACTGACGCTGGTGGCAAATCAGGCCCTGTACACACCGCCTTCACGACATATCACGACGCTGCAAGTGCCGCAGGGATTCGATGTCGCTGACAATGAGATTGTTAAAAGGCTGGAATCCGGCGATCTGGTCATTACCGGCGATATTCCGCTAGCAGCGGAGGTGATCGAGAAAGGCGGGCGGGCATTAAGCCCTCGCGGTGAGCTGTATTCGCCTGAGGACATTCGTGGCCGTCTGACGATGAGGGACTTTATGGATACGATGCGATCCAGCGGCGTAGATACGTCAGGCGGGCCACCCCCCCTGAGCCAGAGTGACCGGCAGTCTTTTGCCAATCACCTGGATACGATATTGACGAAATACGCTAAATAAGCAGGCATCGGCTGATCCCGATTAGGTCACAAAATCAGTAATTAAGCCTTCCATTCTCGAAAACACCTGTTATAGTCCGCTCCGTTCTGGCGCACATCGGTCTGCGCCAATCACTCCGCCCCGCAAATCCGCGGCTTCCGGAGCCAATTTAGAATACCCAGCCTGGACCGAACCATACACGGCGCATGTCGTGTAACTGGTCAGGCGACCTGGAGTACAAAATCAATGTTATTTAACCAACTCGGCCTGTCGGCCGAATTGCTGCGCGCGATCGATGAAAAGGGCTACCAAGAGGCAACCCCGATCCAGCAGCAAGCAATTCCTCTCGTTCTTGAAGGGAAAGACATACTTGCCGGCGCACAAACCGGTACGGGCAAGACAGCCGGCTTTGCCGTGCCAATCTTGCAGCACTTACAACGCACACCAGGGACCCGACGAATCGTTCGGACCCTGGTCCTGACACCAACCAGAGAGCTGGCAGCCCAGGTGGCCGAGAGCTTTCGTGATTACGGTCGCCACCTGCCATTTCGTACGGCAGTAATCTTCGGCGGCGTAAAGATCAACGCACAGATTTCGAAACTGAAGCAGGGTGTCGACGTTGTTGTCGCAACGCCTGGTCGATTACTCGATCATCTGCAACAGAAAACAATTGACCTGTCGAATGTCGAAGTGCTCGTTCTTGACGAGGCGGATCGCATGCTCGACATGGGCTTCATTCGCGATATTCGCAAGATCTTTAAATACCTGCCGAAAGAGCGGCAGACGCTGTTGTTTTCGGCGACATTTTCGAACGACATCAGGAATCTTGCCGCGGACATGTTGAATGACCCGACGGAGATTCAGGTTGCCACACGCAACACGGCAGCAGAGCGGGTAACTCAAGTGGTGTACCCGGTCGACAAACGCCGCAAACGTGAGCTCTTGTCACACCGCATCGGTACGGAAAACTGGGAGCAGGTGCTGGTATTTACGCGCACCAAGCATGGCGCGAATCGTCTTGCAGAGCAGTTGACTCAGGATGGCATCGAGTCAATGGCGATCCACGGCAACAAATCGCAAGCTGCGCGTACACGTGCACTGAGTGATTTCAAAGCGGGCAGGGTTCGTGTCCTGGTTGCAACCGACATTGCTGCACGTGGCCTCGACATCAATCGTTTACCGCATGTTGTCAATTATGAATTGCCTAATGTGCCGGAAGACTATGTGCATCGAATCGGCCGTACGGCGCGTGCCGGGCAAGAGGGTCATGCAGTGTCACTAGTTTGTGTCGATGAGTTGAAGCTGTTGCGAGATATCGAGAGTGTGCTCAAGTGCAAAATCGAGAAAGTGGTTCTTCCTGGTTACGAGGTGGACCCACGAATCAAGGCGGAGCCTGTCCAGAAAGGGCGGCCACAGCGATCAGGTGGAAAAGGTAATGGCGCAAGAAATAAGTCGCGCAATGCCGCACGTAAGAAGGCCAGGAATTGCTCGCCGAAACATCATGGCGGCGGACAGCGAAAACGGTCTTCCTCACGACAGCGACGCGCAAGTTAGAATCGAATTGGTTCCGCGTAGAATTTTAATATGAATGGCTGTTTCCAATGCTGACGATTCACCACCTGGAAAATTCGCGTTCCCAGCGCATCCTCTGGTTGCTGGAGGAGTTGGGTCTTGAATATGAAATCAGGATTTACGAGCGCGACGAGAAGACAGGCCTTGCGCCAGCGGAATTAATTGCTGTTCATCCACTCGGCAAGGCGCCTGTCATCACGGATGGCGACGTTACCGTTGCTGAGTCTGGCGCGATCATCGAGTATCTCGTGGGCAAATATGATGACGGGCGACTGTTGCCGGCCGAGGGTACGTCGGCGCGACTGGCGTACACATATTGGCTGCACTATGCAGAGGGTTCGTTTATGCCACTTATGATCGTATTGTTAATCATAAGTCGGATCGAGACGGCGCCGATGCCGTTTTTCGTCAAGCCGATTGCGCGTGGGATAGTCGCCAAAGTGCGTGCAGGTTACCTCGGTATCAATATCAAACGGCATCTCGCATACATGGAAAAAGAACTCGATAAGTCGATCTGGTTTTGTGGCGATACACTGACAGCAGCCGATATCCAGATGAGTTTTGCAATAGAAGCAGCGGCAGTTCGCACGGACCTGTCGGAGTCGTGTCCCAACCTGGGATGCGTTTCTCGAAAGGATTCGTGCATTGCCGACCTATCAGGCGGCGCTGGAGAAGGGCGGGCCCTACCAGTTGATGGGTGGTTGAATAGCCCGAACATTGCATGAGTGCCGGCGCTCATAAAGCAAATTGGCCTATGATTCAAATGGTTGCTGCATTTTCGGCTAAGGTGGATGTGTTGCAGTTTGCGCCTGCCGGGCTGTCGCTTCCTGTGCCGGCACATCGCGCCCGATCCTGATCGACACGTAGTCCCTGCTACGTCTCTCACACGATCGAACGCGCTGCACGCGGCACAGAAATCGACAGTCCCGCCCACTCATGCAATGTTCGGGCTAGGTCGACGCCGGGAATGAAATTGCAAATTCCGCACCGGGCTCTCTGTTAACGACGTCAATGGTGCCACTCATCGCGACTGTCAGTTGGTGCACTATCGCAAGGCCGATGCCAGTGCCGACCGTTTCCCTCGTGAGTTCGTTTTCGGATCGATAAAAGAGCGTGAAAATCTTCTTCATCTGATCTCTGGGAATGCCTGGACCGTAGTCTCTTACAGAGAACGTTATCCGATTGTCGCTGGTCAGTTTGCTGTTGATCTCGATCTTCTTGTCAGCCGCCGATTTCGAAAACTTGATGGCGTTGTCTACAAGATTGATGATGATTTGCGCGAAGCAATCATCATCAATGTTGATCGTTGCTTGGTCCGTCGCCTCATCTCGCTGGAATTCAAGTTCGAATCCGGCGCGGTCGACCTGATTAGCGATCTTGGATTCAATGTTGCTGAGTAATTCACCGACACTGACCGGTTTCAGGTCGAACTGTGGTTCATTCCTCGTGATTTGTGCCAGTTGCAGCACGTTGGAAATAAGTCGTGAAAGGCGTTCCGATTCATCGTGGATGTATTCGTAATATTGCTTTCGCTTGCTCTCGTCAGCCCAACCTTCTTTGAGCATTTCGCCGTACATGCGAATTGACGTGAGCGGGGTTTTGAGTTCATGGCTCACTGCCGATACAAAGTCCTGTTGCTGTTTTGCGAGCCTGATCTGACTTGAGCCCAGTCGGTACAGAGCTGCGAAGCCGCCGAGGAAAACAATAGCAATGATGATGCTGGTCCAGCCCAGCACTCTTGCTCCGGGGCCAGCGGGCAACTGGCGAATGCTGAATATAAGCTCCAGTCCTCCTAAGGGCGCCGTCAATCGATTGCGATACAGCAGGGCGCCGTTGAAAGCCGTTGTACCGTTCGGATAACTGTTGAATTGCACTTCGCGACCGATGGAGCGAATAACGTCTTCCTGGTAGGCGACGAGCAGGTTCGACGTATCGGACAGGGTGGTGCCCAAGAAGCTGCTGGCAATGACATCGTCAACAAAGGCCTGCTGTTCAATGATTGAGCCCTGAATATAGCGCTCACCATCGCGCCACACGTTGCGAAACAGAACGAAGTGACCGCTGTCGAGAAGGCTGAACTCCAGCGGATCGATTTCACTTTCAAATGTATTGATACGAAGATCGGCCGGAGCAGGGGCGTTGGCAAATGTCGGTTTGTCCTCGGGCGCAGCAGGCATGACTGATTCCGGCAATGCTATTTGTTCCCGACGTTTGGTCCGGGCGGGGATATCGTCGCGACGGCCGGCGCTCTGTTGTTCCATCACGCTTTTACGCTCAGCTACCTCACTTTTCTTTTGTAATTCGGCATCGAGTTTCAGATCGGCAACCTTGCCGATTGTGTTCGCTCGTTGTTCTGTAGAGATGAAGTCGAGGATTGCGTCATCCATCTCGTTGGAGTCGGCGTCGGCGCCAACTGCCACGGTGGCGCGACTTCTGGGCAAGTTGAGTTCATCGAACGCTTGTTGACTGTAGGTTTCGCCAGCGCTCGATAATTGTTTGGCTGGCTCAGCCTGGGGTCGATCAAATGAATCCTTGTCTGTTGATGACTCATCGCCAAAACCGCCGATTGCACTGGATTCAGTAGTACCGCTCGCGTTGCTGGTCAGCGGAGAATTGAATTGAGCAAGCGACTCTTTCGCAGCATTTTGGCGGGATACGTTATCAGCCGCCTCAAACATTTCCGTTTCCTCTTCTGGAACTGATTCGGCCACCGCAGGCAACGTTGCCAACCCGCGGCGCATACTGGTATCGGGCCGTTCACGGACCAGGCTATTTTTTGTCAGGACAGCCTGAATTTGCTGCACGAGTGCCAGGCGATTCATGTATTCACCCTGGCCAATGCCCAGTTGCATAGGATCACTGCCATCGGCTGGCAATAGCGGAGTAGAAAACACGCCCTCTGTATCAACCTGGAAGTAACCCAATACGCCGGGGAGGTCCTCTGTAACCGGGTACGTGGAAAGCGGCGAGCGCTGTACAAAATTGGCACTTGGGGCGCCTGTGACGATCAGGAAGCCGTAATCCGCAAATGAGCGGGCATCAGCGGTAGCGACCAGGTCGGCGAGCCTGGTGTCGATGCGGTTGGTCAGTTCCTCCGCCATGCCCCGGTGCTGATGGAATGCTTCCCATTTGAGTTGATCGTATGCTTGCCAGACCAGTACCGCAGTGGGGATGGCAAGTGCCAGGAAAAAAAGCGTCAGCAGGTTACGAAGTCGACTCCGGTCATAGCCTTTAATAAGTGTCTTCGGCAGCATGACGCTAGCCTGCAGTGACGAGGCGATAGCCGGCGCCACGCACGGTGATGAGCTTGCCTGGCTCCTTTGGATCGGTCTCGATTTTGCGGCGTAATTTGGCGATATGGATATCGACTGTACGTGTCTCGATGTCGAGGTTTCGTGCGTAACCCCATACTTTTAAAAGTAATTCTTCTCTCGAGACTGGTCGTTCTGAGTTCTGGGCGAGATAGCTCAGGAGCTCGATTTCACGCTTGGTAAAGGTGATTTCTTCACTGCCATTGCGACCAGAAAGGTTCTCGACGTCGACCTTTAATGTGCCCAGATCAATAGTCCTGGCCTGTTCCTGACCAGCCTGGGTACGGCGCAGCACGGCCTCTATGCGCAAGACCAGCTGCTGGATGGAGAAGGGCTTTGGCACGTAGTCATCCGCGCCAAGCTTGAGCCCCTGGATGATCTCCTCGTCCGAGGTTTTGGCGGTGAGCATGATGATGGGCTGATGACGGTCTTCTGCCCGGATACGATCGCAGATTTCGTAACCATCCATGCCGGGCAGCATGATATCGAGCAAAATCAGGTCGAATTTGCCGGTTTGGGCCTTTTCCAGGCCCTCAGGACCCGTTGCGGCACTGTCAACTGCGTAGCCGTGGAAGACGAGCACGTCGATGAGGCCCTCGCGAATGGCTTCTTCGTCTTCAATAACCAGTATCTGGATGGATTTGCCCATAACGCTGACTAGGCTAGCAGTTTCAAGAGCTTAGATGCGTGGTGGGATGTAACGTTTTTGTAAAAACTGTGAGACCGGGTCGAGCCATTGCTGTTTTACTGCATTGCGTCCGGGGCTGACAATTCGCGGCTAAAGCTGTTCCTACAGTCTGCACCAATTTGTAGGAGCGGCTTTAGCCGCGAATGGGGTTGATAACAGCCCCTTTTCCGCGGATGGCACTTGCTGTAAAAGGACACCCCAGACGGTTCTTCGTCCGCCTGTCATTTTTCGCCCCGGGGGTTTCATGTCATTCAGATTTGCTCCAGCAGCTCTGCTGCTCGTATTGCTTTTGTCTTTGTCCGCCTGTTCGCCGGAACCTACCGTCGATGCGGAGCTTGAACGTCTTAGTGCACGCGCGGAAAAAGTCACCATCATTCGTGACGACTTTGGTGTGCCGCATATTTATGCGAAAACCGATGCAGATGCAGTATTCGGCATGCTGTACGCGCAAAGCGAGGATGATTTCAACCGCGTCGAGCAAAATTATATCTGGGCAACCGGCCGGCTGGCTGAAGTGGAGGGCGAGCAGGCGCTCTACAGTGACCTGCGTGCACGGCTTTACATGACCGTCGACGAAGCGAAAGCAGCCTATGCGTCATCACCTGACTGGATTAAGGCACTCTGCAATGCGTTCGCCGATGGCGTTAACTTTTACTTGGTCACACATCCGGAAGTCGAGCCGCGATTGCTGACACATTTCGAACCGTGGATGCCCATGTTTTTTAGTGAAGGCTCGATTGGCGGGGATATCGAATCAGTATCTACCGAGGGTATTGAGCAGTTTTACGGAGGCGCAAATCCGCTTGAAGATTTGCGTAGTAACGTGCAGCCGCAACGCAGGTTTTACGAACCCAGTGGCTCGAACGGCTTTGCTATCGCAGGTGAGTTAACGAAATCAGGCAACGCGATGCTGCTTATCAATCCGCATACGTCATTTTTCTTCCGTGGCGAGATACACGTGGTTAGTGAAGAGGGGTTAAACGCTTACGGTGCAGTGACCTGGGGCCAGTTTTTTGTTTACCAGGGTTTTAACGAAAACACCGGCTGGATGCACACTTCAACACGACTGGATTTCATGGATGAGTTCATCGAAGACGTATTCGAGGAAGACGGTCAGCTCATGTATCGCTATGGTGACGAACAGCGGCCGGTACGCGTTTCCGCGGTAACGCTAAAGTACAAGGACGGTGACAGCGTGTCGGAACGCGCATTTACGATGTACCACACACACCATGGGCCGATAACACATAGTGAAGACGGCAAATGGGTCGCGACCGCACTGAACTGGGACCCGGTCAATGCATTACGCCAGTCTTTTACCCGTACCAAATTGAGCGGGCATGATGAGTTTCGCGAGATGATGAATATTCGCACTAACTCATCGAACAATACTGTCTACGCGGACTCAGGCGGCAACATCGCTTACTACCATGGAAATTTTGTTCCCCGGCGTGATCCTGTGTTTGATTACTCAAAGCCCGTGGATGGCAGCGATCCCGCAACCGACTGGCAAGGGATACATACGGTCGATGAAATAATTACGGTGCTCAACCCGCCAAATGGCTGGATTCAAAACACCAACTCCACGCCGTTTACCTCGGCGGCACAATACAGCCCGAAACGGGAAGACTACCCGGTTTACATGGCACCGGATCCGGAGAACTTTCGTGGCCTGCATGCGGTGCGCGTGCTGACCGGGCAATCGGAGCTTACGCTGGACAAGTTAATCGATATTGCTTACGACACCTATTTGCCGGGATTTGAAACGCTGATCCCGGGACTTGTTGCGGCATATGACCAGGCCGATCAGCCGGACCCGGATATCGCCGATGCAATTGCGGTCTTACGAGCCTGGGACTTCAGAGTATCTTCCGCGTCGGTCGCAATGACGCTGGCACATTTCTACGGCAGTAATTATTACGACAATGGCGAGGTGCCTGAAGAAATGGAAGATGCCTCCTTTATGGAGATCATCAATTATTTCGGCGCCGGTTCTGCGCCCGAGGAACGCCTGCGTATTTTTGCTGAAACAGTTGCGGTGCTGAAAGCGGATTTTGGTCAGTGGGATACGCCCTGGGGTGAGGTGAACCGCTACCAAAGAATCAATGGTGATATCAATCAACCTTTCAACGATGCGAAACCATCATTGCCGATCGGTATGGCGTCGAATAACTGGGGTGCACTCGCCTCGTTTGGCGCCAAGCGTTACAACGGCACGAAACGTATCTATGGCACCTCCGGTAACAGCTTTGTTGCGGTTGTCGAATTTGGCGATAAAGTCCGGGCGAAGAGCATGCTGGCCGGCGGCCAGAGCGGTGACCCGGAGTCGCCGCATTTTGCTGACCAGGCGCAACGATATGCAGACCGGGAGTTTAAGGAGGTCGCCTATTATCGCGAAGACGTCGAGCGCAGGGCAGAGCGGACCTACCATCCAGGGCAATAACATGGTCTGGAGCGGTCGAATGCTCGACTTTCGGCATTATCTCGCCAATACTCAATGAAGTTGATGTGTGAGGTGATGTTATGAATTGGCAGTTCTACCTGCTTATTTTCGGAGCGTTGTTCACCTTCATAGTAGTAATGCTGGTCATCCGCCACTGGATGCATGCGCTGCAGGTAAGCAATGCGAAAAAACAGCGCATGGAAGAGGACGTGAAAAACACCTCTGAGTCCAATTCAGGTCTGTGAGAATGATTAAATCAAGAGGATGCGATGGATAGCATCCGCGCACGTGCCGCCGACCAGTTTCCCACGGTACTCATTACCCTGCTCAGCATCATTCAGGCACTTGCGCTCGAATTTCTTTGGGATCACATACATCATCGGCCGGATTTGTACCAAATGGACTGGCCTGCGGTGGCGGGATGGCTGCAGATCACCGCGACCTTTAACGGACTAATTCTGGTCTGGCTGGTTTATGCCGGAATGGTAATGCGATTTCGCTGGATACCAACTACGGGCGATTCCGTGCTGCCGTTCTTCGTCGGTCTTATCGAGTTCCTCATGATCGACTTGATGGGCCCTGAGAATATTGGGCGTTGGTTTATTGTTCTGACCATTATTTTTATTGCTATGGCATACGGTAATCACCGCACGATGCGTCGAGCCCGCCGTGATCCTGCAAACAAGGAGTTTTTCGCGACCGTCACTCCTGCGACACTGCGCGACTTTCTGCCACAAACCATTCGAATTTTTGCCATGGCTTTGGCCGGCGCGTGGCTATGGCAGAGTGGCAATCACGGCTGGTTCGCAATAAGTGCACTCCTGGCGTCGGTCGTAATGCTAGGCTACGAAACCTTCAACGCGGCGAGATTCTGGAACCGGTCGCTGGGCCTTAAGTAAATTTCTCGCTCAATCAATCGAGATCCGGTAAGCCGTGTAGTACCAGAAGATAGTAACTAACCATGCCCACAATCTTGTCGTTTTCAACGACCGGCGCATGGCTGATGCCGAAATTTTCGAACAGGCGTGCGCAATAGCGAATTTCCATATCTGGCCGCACTGTTAAAATCGGTTTCGACATGATCTCGTAGACGTTAACGCGCTCCGGTGCGCGATTTTTTGCGATTACTTCCTTGGCGATGTCAGAGAACAGCACCATGCCGTATTCGTCGTGTTCATCGCGGCGTTTGACAATCAGGCTGGTTGCGCCAACTTTTTTCATCGTCTTCAACGCCGCCAGAACATCAAGCCGACCGTCAACCTCCGTTACGTCTGTACGCATGCAATCGCGTACGGGCCCCCAGTTTTCGATGGTCATAAATTTTCTCCTACGATTTCACTAAGTTCTTCGCATTGATGTATTACACCGACGGCGTCTTCAACATCGATGAGTACGGCGATACCGGTGCCCGGTTTTTCATCGAACTTGCCGACGTCTCCGATGTGCTCAAGTATATGCCTGCTCAAATGTTGCTCGACCAGTAACAGGATGACATCACGTTGCGATGCCAGCGTCAGGCCGAAGAAAGTCTTGTTCTCCTTGAGGCCTTCCCCGCGAGCATTATTGATGACGGTGCATCCGGTTGCACCCGCTTCGCGCGCAGCTTCCATAATTTCGTCCGTTTTGTTGTCTTCAACGAAGGCAATGATAAGTTTAAAGTGCATGACTCTCTTCCTTTTCTCCGTCTCGTTCATCCGGCATGGATGTTGAGACACGTCCTCTCAAAGCAGCAAGCTGGCCGTATGCGAGCACCGAGATAATCGCAAACAGGCTCGCAAAAGCCACCAGGCCGAATCCATCCAGCAACGGGCTGCGCCCCGGTACAGCCTCGGAAAGTCCAAGCCCGAGTGCGGTAACGAGGGGAACCGTTACTGTGGATGTGGTGACGCCGCCGGAATCATAGGCCAGCGGCACAATCATTTTGGGGGCCATTGCGGTTTGTGCAATGACCACCAGGTACCCGGCGGCGATAAAATAATGCAGGGGGTAACCGGTGATGATGCGGTAACAGCCAAGGCTAACGCCAACACCGACCCCTATCGCGACCGCTACCCGCAGGCTCCAGAAGCCAATGGCACCACCCGACACCACGTTTGCTTTCATCGAGACTGCGATGAGCGCCGGCTCTGCAAGGGTTGTGCTGAAACCGATGGCTAGCGCGAACAGGTAGACCCAGTAATAGTCCTGCCAAACCAGCGCTTCAGCACCCCGGCCAACTGCGTCATGCAAGAATGCAGGATCGGTCAATTGCGCTGCCATCAGTCGTCCAAGTGGAAACAGAGTCTGTTCGAGACCAACCAGGAATAGGCCGAGGCCGACCACCACGAACAGGAAGCCAACAATGATGTTCTTCCGGTTCGGCATCGGGCCGCCGATGACCAGGCGTTGAAATGCAAACAGGAATATTACGATTGGTAACACGTCAATTGCGCTGCTGGCAATGAATGTCAGGCTGTTGACGATCAGCTCCATTACGCGATCATTCCGTAGACAAGGACAAACAAAATCGGTGCCAGTGCGGCGAAAGCAATGAGGCCGAAACCGTCGGTCATTGGATTCCGGCCACGCAAAGAACTCGCAAGGCCAACGCCGAGGGCCGTAACCAGCGGTACGGTGACGGTTGAGGTCGTTACTCCGCCGAGATCATAGGCGACACCAACAATTTCTTGCGGCGCTATTGTCGTTATCAGGATCACAAGGATGTAGCCACCGATGATCATTAGCGGCAATGACCAATTGGCCAGAATGCGAAAAACACCGAGCACCAGGGCAACTCCGACAGCTAGCGCTACCGTCAGGCGCAGACCAAGCGCGTAGCTGTTCTTCGCTGCGTCAGTTGTGGCGATGAGATCTGCGCCTGCTGCGACTTCTGCGGCCTCAGCCACGACCGCGAGCAGAGCTGGCTCGGCGACGGTTGTGCCGAACCCCAGTACAAATGCAAAGGTGATCAGCCAGAAAACACTGCCTTTCTTTGCCAATGCATGGGCGAGGCCTTCGCCAATGGGAAAAAGCGCGAGCCGCAGGCCAAATATGAAAAATGCCAGCCCAAGCACGACCAGCATTCCACCGACAAGCAAGGACATGAGACCGCTGACCGGTGCCTTGATAACGAATATCTGAAAAACGCCGATGACAAATACGATCGGCAGCAGGTCGCGCAGGCTGGAGACAGCGTCGTCAAATAGTGCAAGAAAGGATGCTTTCAATTTAAGTGTTGCCGTCCCGGCAATTCAGGGCAGATTTACGGAGATAGTTCAACGCGAACGGTCATCGGTCGCATCTGCTAAGCTCCCGTGGTCCTAACAATAGCAAGATAATTCGACCATGCGCCGGATTTTGGCAATATCATTTCCACTCCTTATTTCATTTCTGCTGGCGGTTCACTCGGTTCGCAGCGCCAATATTCCAGGTCCCACTGCAAATACCGCTGACCTGGTACGAGCTGCCTATGATGGCGACAAGGCGCTTGAGACAGTCGCCTATCTTGATCAATACATCCGCTGGCCTGGCAACAGGGGGTTTGATGCGGGTATTGATCACATAGCTTCCCGGATCGAGTCCGCTGGGTTCGTAGCGGAAGAAACGGCCGCTGCGGGTGCAAGGCTGACCTATCGGATTGAAGAGTATCCGATGATGCAGCCGGCCTGGGAGCCAGTGGCTGCTGCGGTAACAATTTCAGGTCAGGACACGCCCGTTTTGGAATTTGTCAGCAATCGAAACATGCTGGCTGTCGGTTCATTTTCGACGCCGGAAGGCGGAATTACAGCGGAGCTCATTGATGTAGGCAGTGGTACGCCCGCTGAGCTGGATGCTGCAGAAATTGGCGGCAGGATTGTGCTGGCCGAAGGTCGGATTTCGGACCTGGTAAAGGAAGCTGTTGTAAATCGAGGCGCTATCGGCGTGCTTGCTTATTCATTGCCAGCGTATCTCAAACCGCAGACAAACAAACACTCTGTGCAGTTTCGCAGTATTGATGACGATATCGGTGCGCACGAGTCCTGGGCTATTGCATTGTCTACCGATGCTCACGAGAGGCTGAAATCTGCTCTTGAGGACGGTGCTGTACAACTGAATGTAATGACCGCGGTGAAGTGGACCGCTGCAGCGATCGAGAGAACCGTCGTCGCCGATATCCACGGCAGTGAGTATCCGAACGAACGATTCGTATTCAGTGCCCACGTGGAGGAACCGGGGGCGAACGATAATGCCTCAGGTGTAGGGGCACAGGTGGAAATGGCGCGAGTTGCAGCTGAGTTGGTGAATGCTGGCAGCGTTGATCCAAAAAGAACCATAACGTTCCTGTGGGGTGACGAGATCGTCTCTACAAATCGCTATGTCACGCAGGATGAGGAGCGTGCAAAGAACATTCGCTGGGGGTTGTCACTTGACATGGTCGGTGAAGATACGAAGAAGACGGGCGGTACATTCCTGATCGAGAAAATGCCGGATCCGTCTGCTATCTGGACTCGCGGAGAGGACAAACATTCGGAGTGGGGCGGCGAGCCTATGACCAAAGCGGACATGCGGCCGCATTATTTCAATGACGTGGTGCTTGGCAGGGCGCTTGAACAGGCCGCAACCAATGATTGGGTCGTGAAGACCAATCCGTTCGAAGGAGGCAGTGATCATGTTCCGTTCCTGCAAGGGAATATTCCAGGCTTGCTACTCTGGCATTTTACCGACCAGTTCTACCATACCGATCGCGATCGACTGGAGATGGTTTCGGCCGATGAGCTAAAGAACGTGGGAGTTACGGCACTGGTTACAGCCATCGCCTTGACGAGTGCGGACGGACCTCTTGCCAGGTCACTGATTGTCGAGGTTCGCAATGCTGCTATCGCACGTCTTGAGGTGGAAACGGACTTAAGTGTCGCTGCGATCAAAGATGGCAAGGCGATTGCAGATGAACGCGATATTATCGCAACCTGGGCTGACTGGTATGACGGTGCCCTGGCATCAATGGTGGATATCGAAGTCGGCGGGCCGTCGTTCGCTACGGAATCAACGATTGAGACAGCGCGCAAGGGCGTGAGTCAGACGCTTGCGGAAAGTCTGGCAAAGCTCGGCGAGTAATTGAGCATTCGCGGCTAAAGCTGCTCCTACAGAATAATGCAGCCCCAAGCATAGTCGTAGGAGCGGCTGTCTAAACTATTGTGCTTTGTTGCGGCGTTTAGAAATGTATAAAAATTGAGACGCCGCGAATGCATAGCGCCGCGCATTTTTATCGGAGCACCACGACCCCAATTGTAAACTCCATGTAAACCCGCACTCGCAGGTTTTACCAAACCGTGTCTGTTTTGCACGGCCCTTCATTCCTACCATGGTCTCCATTGTCGATGCAGACATCGCACCCAAGGAGGCAGGATCATGGCACTAATCAATCGCATCTCGCGACTATTCAAAGCAGATTTTCACGCCGTTCTCGATCAGATCGAGGAGCCCGAGCAGTTACTGAAACAGGCCATTCGGGACATGGAGGATGAACTGGCCACCACAGAGCAGAGCATTATTCTGTGTGCCCATGATCAGGAAGCGCTAGGGGTTCGCAAGACTGAACTCAAAAATGCGATTGCCGAGATCGACACCCAGATCGACCTTTGTTTCGAATCGGAAAAAGATGATCTCGCACGTAGCCTGATCAAGAAGAAGCTTGAGGCAGAGCGTCTGTTAAAGCGCCTGGGAAGCAAGTACGAAGCTAATCAGAAATACCTTGCCGAGCAGCGTTCGACATTTGATGAGAATCGCGGAACGCTTGAAGGCTTGCGGCAAAAAGCTGAGCTCTTTGCGCATCGCATACCCGTCGATCGTGATGGCACTTCCGAATTCGATGATATCGCCTGGATGGCAAGAGATATGGTCATCGGCGACGATGAAGTCGAAATCGCGTTTCTTCGGGAAAAAACTCTAAGGAGCGCGTCATGAAACGGCCTACCTTTTTTCACGGTGCAATAGTCGCCGCTCTTCTCGGCTTCTTTGCCAGTGCAGTCGTTGCAACGCTGACACCTTTTGTTGGCCTTGGCGCGGTACTGCGACTGACAATTCCTGCACTTGGACTTGCCTATCTGCTGTACCTGTTTAGCAGGAGCGGCGAGCGAACAGGGCGGGTGACAACGATCTCACTTTGGAGCGCGCTGGCTGCCATTACCTGGTGGGTGGCTCCCCCGCTGCCGCTTTACCTGTTGATCCACGTTGGTGCGATCTGGTTGGTGCGCTCCCTTTATTTTTATGCGGGCGTATTGCCGGCATTGATGGACCTGGGGCTAAGCACGCTGAGCGTTTCCGCCACGGTTTGGGCAATTACCCGCTCCGGCAGCGTGTTTCTTGCTACGTGGTGCTTTTTCCTGGTGCAGGCGCTGTTCGTGACAATTCCGCCGGCGGTGAAGGGAAAAAAGATGGCGATTAATAACCCGGCACCGAACAACGACAACTTCGAGCAAGCAAGGCGCCAGGCCGATCGGGCCTTGCGGCAGTTGTTCACGCAATAACCACTTTTACACTTATATATAGACAGAGGAATTAATCATGAAAAGCAAAATACTGGGCATCGCCCTGTTCGGAATCACGCTGGCAGCGGTGGTGTATTACCCGCAGCTCCAGGCCCGAAACATCAAGATCGATCCGCCAATCACGCACCAGATCGTTGCCAATGAAAGGCCAATTATCGATTTAGTGTTTGTCCTTGATACGACTGGCAGCATGTCAGGTCTGATTCAGACGGCAAAAGAAAAGATCTGGTCCATTGCGACAACGATGGCGTCAGCGCAACCGACTCCGGAAATTCGCATCGGTCTGGTTGCCTATCGTGATCGTGGCGATGCATACGTAACCAAGGTAGTCGATCTTTCATCTGATCTTGACTCGGTTTATGCATCTTTGATGGACTTCCAGGCAGGTGGCGGCGGTGACTCGCCCGAAAGCGTCAATAAGGCGCTCAATGATGCCGTGAACAAGATGTCATGGAGTGAGGGCGAGCAGGCTTATAAGGTTGTTTTCCTGATTGGCGATGCGCCGCCGCATATGGATTACAACGAGGTCCAATACCCGCAAACCGTTGCATCTGCAATGGAGAAAGGTATCGTGATCAACACGATTCAGTGCGGCAACATGCCGATGACTGTCGGACCGTGGACACAAATTGCAAGTCTCGGACACGGAAGTTTCTTCCAGGTAGAGCAGGCCGGCGGTGCAGTTGCATACAGCACGCCTTACGACGAAAAGATCGCAACTTTGTCAGCGAAACTTGACGGCACGCGCCTTTATTACGGTAGCGATGAGGAAAAAGCAAAAATGGCCTCAAAAGTTGCAGCAACGGACAAGCTGGAAGCAAACGCTTCAGTTGCATCACGTGCACGGCGAGGCGTGTTTAATTCGAGTGTTGCCGGAACGGCTAATATGCTCGGTGAGAATGAATTGGTTGAAGCGGTAGCAAAAGGAGACGTAGTACTCGAAGACATTGAAGCCGAAGCGTTACCAGCTGCATTGAAGCCAATGGCACCGGAAGAACAGAAGGCATATGTTGCCTCGCTGGCTGAGGAAAGATTCGAGTTGCGGCGACAAATCCAGACGTTGTCAGAAGATCGGGATGGTTACCTGGCAAAGAAGGTCGAGGAGGACGGTGGTCGGAAGGACTCCCTGGACCAGAAGCTTTATGACGCGGTTAAAGAGCAGGCTGGTAAGGCAGGTTTTACATATGAGGACGGTCCTGCGTACTAGTCGACTCTTTGTACTAAAAGCAGCAATCATGACCAGTAGATTGGGGGCCAACAGGCCCCCTTTCTTATTGCCGTCTTATTGAATCCGGCTTTCCCCTGGCACAGTCGTTACGGCAGACAATACCCTGCGCACTCTTTGCTCGTGCAATTGCACGCGTCTGGCAGCAGAATCCGCTGCAGAAAGAAGAACTCCCGAATCTCTGCGCACTTTGGATAGAAACGCTATGAATAACCGTAATTACGAAAATCAGATCAAAACACCGTTTGCAATTTTGCTGTGTACTGCAATTCTGGCGTCGACTGCAGGTGCTCAGCCGACAGGAAACCTCAAAATTGATCATTCCATTATCTCGTCAGAGATTGCGGACAACGCAGTGCTGCTTCGCGAGCGGGCGCTGCTTGATAATTTATCGGTCGACATCGTTGAATCGTTGACCACCGAGGTCGGGCCGCGTCGCATTGGGACTGACGGAGACAAGCGTGTTATCGAATGGTCACAAGCAAAGTTCAGGGAACTCGGCTTTGACCGGGTCTGGACCGAAGAAGTGATTCTCGATCGTGGTTGGACTCGTGGTGAGGCCAGGGCGGAGATTTTGTCACCTTATCCACACAATATCGTTATGACGGCACTCGGTTACAGCGTTGGGACCGAAGGTGATCTTGTTGGTGAACTGGTCGAATTCAAGAGCCTTGAGGACCTGGAGGCAGTGCCAGAGGGCGATAGTCTGAAAGGCAAAATAGCATTCGTTTCCTACAGCATGAGCGATTTTGTGCCGGAGCCGGGTCAGTCAGAATTTGCTGGTTATGGATTGGGCACCAGGGCACGGGGGCGAGGTCATGTCGTGGCCGCAAAACGGGGTGCAGAGGCGATCATCATTCGCTCGGTCGGTACCGATAATAATCGTTATGCACATACTGGCAGCGGCTATGGCTATGTCGATGACGTCAAAAAAATTCCAGCAGCGGCTGTATCCGCGCCGGACGCGATTCTTATTCAGAATATGATGAAACGCGGCGAGCCCTTGACTATGAAGATGAACCTTACGTCTGAAATCACTGGCCCGGAGAAAAGTGCGAATATCATCGGAGAAATTACCGGGAGAGAGGGTTCCGATAACTATCTCGTGCTTGCCGCACATGTGGATTCATGGGACGAGGGTACCGGCGCGATCGATGACGGTGCCGGTGTTGCTTCAATGATGGCTGCAGCAGCACTCATCGGCCGGATGGAGCAGCAGCCCAGGAGAAGTATACGGGTAGTGCTATTTGCTGGAGAAGAGATTGGCTTTTACGGTGTGAACGTATATATGGAGCAGCACGAAGATGATATCGGTGAGCACATTCTCGGTGCCGAGGTGGACGGCGGTGGTGGCAGAATTCATACGCTCACATCAGGCGTTGGTGAGCAGTCTGTGCCAGTTGTTCATGAGATGTATAAACTCATTGCACCATTAGGTATTGCATGGGGTGACAGCAACGATGCGCGCGGCGCATCCGATATCAGCGTGCTCGGTAACGCAGGAATGCCGGTGCTGGATTTTTCGCAGAACTCAAATGATTATTTCGACTACCATCACACGCCGAACGATACCTTCGACAAGATTGTTCCGGAGGATATGCGCTTCCTGACAGCGGCGTATGCGACCATATTTTATATGGCCGCAGAAATGGATATTGATTTCAGGCAGTAAAGTATTTAGCCGGCGTCACAGGCTGCAGACGGATCTCGTACCTCGATCTTCTGGCGCGTCTCCTGAATCGTTCTGTATATTGGTGTGTCCGGATTGGCTTGAGATAAGGCAGCGTCTAACGTGACCGAGGCGTGCGCAAAACATCCGCGGTCGATCTGCACTTGCGAGAGGTTGTTAAGCGCTACGAGGTGACCGGAATCGATTGACAATAGCCGTTTGTAAGCACTCTCCGCCGAGTCAAGATTACCTTGTGCGTAGAACGAATTGCCCATGCCCAACCAGGCAAGAGAATGTTCTGGCCAGCGCGCCGTCGCTGCGTGGTAGCCCAGCAAAGCATTCTCGATATCGCCGATTGCTTCGATCGTGGCGACTGAGCGAACGTACTTGTCGGCGTCCGGTGATGCCGGCATTTCGCCTGGTTGCAACGCCAGAACTCCCCAGTATCCGGCTCGCTGCCAGGTGCGAATAAAACGGGATGCGCGCATCAGGTGACGCTCCTGGTCACCGGAACGAAGGACAAATTGTTTCTTGTCCGCCAAATAACCGACTACCACCGCATAATGCCAGATGGGTGATCGTTTGCTGCCCAGGTTCTGCAGGACCAGCACGGGTCGCCCGTCCCGGACTTCAGCGAGTATTGCCGATACGTTCGTATCAATAAGGTAGGGCATGCGCTCGTAGCCGCGAGTTGCCGCAAGCAATTCAATCTGCAGGCTACCCTGCCTGCCGGGAATATAGATACGTGATTTCAGGGCTTCAGGTGTGACCATTACACCCGATGAATTTAATACGGCTGCTAGTGCTGAAGGGCCACACTGGTCGGTTACTTGTGGGTAAAACGGTGTGTGTACCAGCTCCGCGTCACCGCTTTGCTGATCGAGTTCGGCCAACATGTAACGATTATCAGTTGCGCAGCCTGAAACAAATACGATCAAGCCCAGCGTCAACCACTGTTGCAAACCCGTCAGCATGACGTCGACTCAGAATTCGCTGAAAAAGTTTGTTACACCGAGTAATTCAAGAATGATGAGCACTATCGCTACAATACCAACAACTTCGACGAATCCAACACCACCGGCAGGAAGTTGCTCCAATTGTTGCTCCAATGTCTGCAGCTCTGTATCGGTAAGCGCAGCAACACGGCCACTCGCATCGGCCGGATCAACTCCGAATCGAACCATCATATTCTGTACAGACTCTCTGGCCAGCACGTCATTGATGTGATCAATTCGGCCCTGTCGTTCGTCCATCTCTATCGCTGTCTCGGTCGAGATTATTGCAGCGCTGGCAGTTTGCATCATCGGCAAGCCGATAAGACAAAATGAAACCGCAAGAACGCATATCGTCTTGCCCGAAAAAATCAACATCACCGTACCCCTTATTCGTATTTCAGAATGACTAATTAGCCTGCTGTACTCAGGCGGAAGATAGACCGCATAAGGTCACTTTTCAGTTTGAAGATTAGCAATGGATTAGGTCGAATAGCCGTGATTGCTTTCACAGTTAGCGACACAAATTTTGACATAACGTCTTGCTTGTTCGGGCAGCCAATTGTGGGCACTGGCGTTAGTGCAATTCAGTGTTCGTTCACGTCGTATCCACCAAAATGCATTCCATAAACTGGTAATTCGCAATTGGTACCGTAGTGCCTGGATTGCATGGAGTGCTGAATGAGTGTCGGTCGTATGATATTGCTTTGTATATTGACGTTACTGTACGCAAACACTGCTGATGCCCGAAGTCTGCGGGACGAGCAGCAGTGCCTGGCGCTCGCGATTTATTGGGAAGCCAGAGGGGAAGGTCGCCGGGGCATGGTTGCTGTCGGCTGGACGATACTCAATCGCTCCAGAAGTGAGCACTTTCCGGCAACTCCCTGTGCCGTCGTGTACCAGGGCAGCGAGCGGAGTCCTTGCCAGTTTTCATGGTGGTGTGACGGC
>PVMK01189017.1_pt1 | contig 75249 bp, 59 predicted proteins | sample 1853481 | NCBI WGS metagenome assembly PVMK01 (sample SAMN08533507, study PRJNA380276) | Marine sediment metagenome, whole genome shotgun sequencing project.
GCTTTAAGGCCTCATAAAAAACAATACTATTGTCAACATCTACTACACTGTCGTCCCCTGAGTGGGTAATATAAGTTGGAGGTGTTTTATCGGTTATTTGTAATTCATTGGAAAAATATTCAATTTCCTCAACCGTTGGGTTCTTTCCTAATAAATTCTCCCTGGAACCCATATGTGTAAGATTATCGGTCATTGAAATTACAGGATAAACCAAGATCATAAAATCCGGTCTGAGACTTGTATTTTCTTTGTTTTGTATTAAAGATATTTCAAAATGTGTAGCTGCCGTTGAAGCCAGATGACCTCCGGCTGAAAAACCCATAATTCCAATTTTGTTCCTGTCAATATTATAATCTTCACTATGCTCACGAACAAGTTGTATGGCTCGTTGCGCATCTTGCAAAGGTCCGATGGTTTTATCCAACATAATGGAATCGGAAGGAAGGCGGTATTTCAGAACAAAGGCGGTAATACCATGCTTGATAAATTCATTGGCAATGTCGGGCCCCTCTTTTTGGTAAACTACTCTTCCATACCCGCCACCGGGACAAATAATTACAGCAGTACCATTTGCACTTTGTTCAGAAGGCAGAAAAACCTCTAAAGTAGGATGTACAACATTATCATAGCCTCCAAATTTACCCTTCGAATCATAGGCAGTTTCCATTATTGTAGATGTAATTGAGTTAGGTATGGATTCCTTATACAAAGAGATGGTTTCTTGCCCGAATAAACTAGCCGAACAGATCATTATACTAACTAAATAAAGTATTTTTAACGGTATTTCCTTCATCTCTTAATTTTTTCAAGCTTCGTTTCAAATGGCTTTTTATACGACATCTTTTAAATCCCCGTGGTTTTTTCTACTCAAATTAGTACTCAAGTAGGGTCTCCTCATACACCTGATTGTCCTTTCCTCTTATCTGCATTTTTATACTAATGTCATTACCGGCATGTGAAATATTTATCAATCCAAAGTTCTTTTTAATGATCAATTCTCCAATTCTGAACGAATTCTCTTCAGTATGATCTGGATTTACGGTATGTGTCAGTCCACTTGAAGTAAATTCATAAAGTGGATAGCCAGGATCTTTCCATTCAATTTTAGAAAACTCTGCAAAGTGTCTGTCTCCACTTAAAATGATTGGTCTTGCAGGTTTTATTTTTTCAATCAGTTCAAGAAACCTTTTTCTTTCATTGGGGAAATTACCCCATTTTTCATATTTCGGAAGAGGGATCAAAGGCACTCCCGAACCAAAAAGGTGGACATCGGCATCACTATCTTCCAATTCCTTTTCCAACCATTGCCATTGTTCTACTCCTAAAAACTTTCCAGCCATATCCGGGAGATAATAGGAATGAGCATTCTTATTTGAATTTATAATAATCGAATCTCTAAAATATCTGGTATCCAATAAGATCAACTTTATTTTAAGACCCTTATCTTCTAACGTATAAGATTGGTAAGCTCCTTTATGGTCTCTTACTTTTGCATCAGACGGCACATCCAGAAAGTCCAGCATCAGATCTTTACTTTCATCTTTCATTAGGTACTCTTTCCCTCCATTATCTATTCCATAGTCGTGATCATCCCAAATACCATAAATTTCCATTGAATTTCTGAGATTTTGGTAAGAAGCCCGCTGTTTTTGTTGGTCATATTTAGATTTCATAAGGGTCATATCTTCTGTATCTCCGTAAATATTGTCACCCACCCAAACCCAGGCTTTTGGTTTTAGCATCACTACATCATCCCACATCTGAATTGAATCAAATTCGTAAGAGCACGACCCGAAAGCAATGTTAGTAATATGCGGCTTTTTTTCGCAGGAACAAAAAAAGAGAAAAATTGAAAATAGAACTAAAAAATTAACTTTCATATTTGTTTAATTATGTAAAGGGTATGAGAAGGTTTTGATTAACAAATTTAAGAATTTATATAAAACTTCATTGCAATATAAGATCTTTAGAAATCCTCTAATAAGATTCGTATTTAGCTTTCATCACATCAAGCGGCTTGGGAAGCCACACCCGGTATCTTGTATTTTGATCCCATGTATTTCCTGCCGAGCTAAAATCACAAAAATGAATCTGTGATGCAGGGTCAGCGGTCGACGAAATTCCCGTACCCAGTTTTAACGGAGCAGTGAATGACAGCCAGATCCCATCAGGTTTTGAGTCTGAAACCTGAAGTTCCACTATATTATTTTCATTCTGAATCAAAACCGCTTCATCCACAAACCCATCTTCAAATCTCGAATCACGGGCAAGAACTAAAGGACCACGTAAAATCGCTGAATAACCGTTTAGCGCAACCAAACGTCCACGAAGATCGAGTTGTAATTCGATCTTGTCACCTTTCTTCCATGTGCGAGTTATTTTTGTATAAGTCCCCGGCTTAACTTTCTCAATTTTTTCTCCATTTACATATAGCGAATTTTGCATGCTCCACTCCGGAATTCGTAGTGCCAGAGTGAATTTCTCTGATTTATCCGGGTTAATGCTAATCTGTATCTGATTTCCTTCAGGATAACTGGTTTTTTGTTCGAGAGCTATTATATTTTTTGAAGGAAGTGCAATTATAGCCGAAATATTTGTATATAAATTTATATAAATGTCATTGTATGAGGCCATTATGGCATAACGTGGCATTATCATATAACCGCGTGGACCATTCGCAGAACAGCAATTTATATCCATACCACATTGACGATTAGAATCTCCCCTGTAACCCATCAAAGGGCTATACATGGCAATCTCTGATGCTCCAACTCTGGTGGAAGCCAATAGTGCATTGTAGTAGGTAGTTTCAATATGATCGGCATAAGAAGGATTACCGGTAAGAGACAGTAGATCATAATTAAGTTTCATCCAGGTCGTCATAACACAAGTTTCCATCGTATGGAAAGTAGGTCGGGTTTGCTGCTCTTTACCGTGGTACCAGCTTTCGAACGAAGTCCCCGATCCGGCAATATTTATTTCTTCGTCTATTATATCCTGAACTGTCATTTCCACCGCCTTAAGATAATCGGGGTTACCTGTAACTTTATACAAGTCCAAAAGACCATTATAACAGGACATCATTTCATAGGCTTTTTGTCCATTTTCAGGAGAAAACCATTTTTCGGGATGTGGAAAACGTTCGGCCACATGTATACCTGCAAGTGCTTTGGCAATTAGTTGTGGTCCATCGGGTGTTTCCCATTGATTTACAATATATTTTGCGAAATTCAGGTAATCTTGATCTTTGGTTTTATTGTAAAGTATCATCATGGGTTCAAGGATGGAACTACTTGCCATACCGTGATAATTTCCTGTTTCGATAATATTTGTTAACCCCGGTCCGATCTGAGAAAGCAAATAATCAGCTTCTTTTTGTGCAGACTTCAAAGCTTTTTTGTCATTAGTAATATCGTGATATCGTAGCAAGCCCAGTAATACATACTTTCTACCCCAGATATCCCAATTTGTTAATTGATTTTCAACAGGGTAGTTTCCAATATACCCATTTGGAAGTTGTGTATCAATAATGCTGCTAACCGATTTATTCATATGATCCATAAGTTCTGCATCATGTGTGTATTCCCATGCAGCAACAGCCCCCAGCATCCATTTCCCCCAGAATTCCATTTGCCATAAGTGGGTTTCATTTTTATGACGAAAGGGCTCCACCAGGTAATCATAATCCTGTGCCATAACCCGTTGTTAATTATTAGATCCGTCTGTTTTCCAATATGTCCTCCTAGTTTCAAATGGTTCTGAGGAATTGTCTTTAATAGATCTGATTTAACTTGAGCACGAATCAGTTTAGAGTTAAAACTTATTAAAAGAAGAAAAATAATTGATATCGTTTTAATCATAATAAATTTTATATAAGGTTTATTGATCAAATATATGACTTCGAATTAGTTTTCGATCAATGTATAAATTTTAATATTGTCGTATAAGGCTTTTTGTTTTTGTGTATGCCTGATAACTATTGCACCATGTCTGGGAATACTACTTGTATTATTACATGGCAAAGAATGCTGCCAGCCGACCTCACTCAAACACGGTTTCCCATTGTCAATAAAATCATGAATAAGTCGACCATCAACAAATATACGTTGCCTGTTTTCCTCGCTTGCGATAGTTATGTGAGCCCTAAAACTCTCATTAAAAAAAAACTTTTTTGATATTCCCATTTGTTTGATGAATTACATCTGGTGAAGCTAAGGAGTAAAAATGTCAGGAATAAGTGTCTTATAAAAATTTGAATATATTTAGTCTTCATCTATTTTCATTGATTAAATAATACTTAGGCTTAATTACACTCCTTTTTTTTGCTCACGAATCACCAGAATACGCAACAATTTATTCACTAATTTATTGAAGTTCAGAAAACCTTGCAACATTTATCTTTAGCTATTAAATCCTTTTGTATAAAGTTAAGTTTCTCAAGGTCAATAGCTTCATTTAAAACTAAAATATTTCTTCAATCTCAATGAATAAAGCCTGAGCTATTCTGTAAGAACCCAAATCCGAAGGATGGACCCCATCTACGGTACATTCATAATAATCTTCCCCCAGTACTACAGAGCCATCCATAAAATAAATATGATTATCACCTTCCTTCTTTCTGTCTGCGACCAGATTCTTTTGAAAATCTCTGTTATTCATTAACAATTTAAATGACTCACTTCCGTCTGTAGCGTTTGCATAACGGGTTTTTGACATAATCAAAATAGGAATTTCAGGATGCCCTTTACGAAGTATGTCTATAAATGGCTCAATCGAGGTTTGAATTGTTTTGCCGGCGTTTGCCTCATAATCCAAAATGATAAGTCGGGTACCCGAAATTTCATTGATAAGATGTGCCAATTCGGGTTCGCCCTTTCCATTTCCTGAAAACCCCAAATTTATAAACTCTATGTCCAGTTTTCGGCTAAGGATATTTGAATAGGCCATTCCGGGTCTTGCCACACAACCCCCTTGGGTAATAGAAGTTCCGTATATAACAATTTTCCCAGGCTCTGAAAATGGTTTAGGAGATTTTAATACTGAACTTTCTTCAATACCTACAAGTATTGATTTAACGCCATTATAAAGTGGGAAATTGAGCGTAATTTTTTGCATTTTATTTGATTTGCCAACATGAAAAGTAGTTTGATATTGTATGGTATCATGTGGAAAACGGGTGGTTTTTATATAGTGCTGAGAATTCTTTTCTTTTATATACAAATCAAATCCGCTCTGTCCGGTTGCCGGCATATGATACATTCCTGACCTTTCAGATAATTTAACCTTCAACAATATTTTATTACTATTGGTTTGAAATCTTATTTGCCCTCCGGCGGTTTGGTTCGCAAGTTGATCCACAGCTTCAGGTATTTTCCAGTTTGGATGCAGCGGCAGTCTCCTAAAAACGCTATCCCGTTTTATCCATTCAAAACCAACCAGTTCAAATGGTTCCGCTTTTGGGTCAAACCAAACAATACCATCTGCATCTGCTTTGTTTAATGCCATATTCGGGTCTAGTTTTTGAGCAATGGAAATTTGAGCAAAACCTGTTGAATTTAAACTTAAAGAGAACAAAAATAAAAGTAGATATTTCATATTATTGACTTCTATAAACTATTAATTGTATTTTGAAGGTTAACTTGTCTATCAGATTTTAAAGATATTTAATTTATTGGAACTAAAGGTTAAATGAATAATAAAGAGGTATTATCTTTCATAGACTTACAAAAAATTCTTACATTCGATTGTTTTCATAAAAATATGACTTACAAGAAGGAGTAACAACTAAGATGATGATACCTGCGCGGATTAAAATTTTAACTTTCGAATGTTCTTCTAAAAGTAATAATAATGGAATATTTCAAAATGCTAATCTAAAGGATAGCTATAGCTATGGAAATAATTAAAGTGGCATATGGAACTACTCAAAACGGTGATCGAGTAAACGATTTTTCTCTGAGAATTAAAAATAATGTTGAAATGGAGAGGTTTACAACTCTGATATTCAGGTAAGTCGTCATTGGAATTCATCATTTTAATTATGTCCAACAAAAATATTGATAAATCCATGGATGTCATTTCCTTAACACAAGAACTAATTCAGTACAATACAATAAACCCTCCCGGTAACGAAGAGGGAATTGCTAAATATGTGGGTAAAATTCTTACAGCCCATGGTTTTACCGTTGCCTATCCTAAATATAAGGAAGGACGATTACACGTAATAGCCACCAAAGGATTATTGGCATCTCTTCCGCCTATTGTATTGACAGGTCACTTGGATGTTGTTCCTTTGGGAGCAAACGAATGGAGTGTAGATGCACATGCCGGAGATATTATAGGCGACAAACTTTACGGAAGAGGTGCGACCGATATGAAAGCGGGGGTAGCTGCAATGATCGTTGCAGCAATAGAAAGTTTTGAACATGAAGCCCCTAAGGGAGGAATAAAAATCATATTTACCGCTGATGAAGAAGCAGGTTGTAGCGGTGCAAAACAATTATATGATTCCGGTTATGATATTGGAGAGGCGAGTGCGATAATTGTAGGAGAACCTACTTCAAATATGCCATATGTTGGTCATAAAGGAGGTTTGTATTTAATAGCCAGAACTTCAGGAGTGACCGCCCATTCATCCATGCCGGAACTTGGAGACAACGCTATTTACAAGGCGGCAAGGGCAATTACCAAGATCGAAGAGTTACATTTTAACGTAGAAAAGGATAACTTACTGGGGTACCCAACAATTAATGTTGGGAAGATTGATGGCGGATTAAATTTGAACTCTGTACCAGATAGTGCTGAATTTACAATCGATGTAAGATCCACCACTAAATTGGAGAATGAAGTTGCCTTTAAAATATTACAAGATACTCTTGGAGAAGAAGTTATCTTAAAAAAGCTAGTAGATTTAAATGCAATTTCAACCAGTGAAAATCACCCTTTCTTGGATTTAGTATCTGAAATTTGCACCTTCGATTACAAGCAACAGGGAATAAAGAAATCGGCCTCTTTTTTAACCGATGCTTCTGTATTGACACCATGGTTGAATTACCCACCAACAATTATTCTCGGTCCCGGTGAACCGGAGATGGCACATCAGACAGATGAATATTGTTTCGTCGACAAAATAAATGAAGCTGTTAGATTATATAAAGAAATCATATTAAAAAATAGTAGAATAAGCCTATGAAGAACTATCCCGAACACTTTGCGAATGAGGAGCAATTAGAAGAGGCACTTTCAAGGCCAAGTGCTGCCTTGGTAGCCATGATGAAAGAAGTCGAAGGGGATTTTATACTTCTTGGAGTTGCAGGAAAAATGGGTGTTTCCATGGCACGTATGGCGAAACGGGCATGCAAGGAAGCCGGTGTACAAAAGAGAATTATTGGCGTTGCCCGGTTTAGTCTGCCGGATCAAAGATCGTTCTTGGAAGAAAGTGGCATTGAAACCATCAAAGGTGATCTTTTGGATCTTGATTTTATCAATAGTCTTCCAGAGGTACAAAATGTAATCTATTTGGCCGGTATGAAATTTGGTACGGACGGCAATGAGTCATTTACCTGGGCAATGAATTCGTATTTGCCCGGCTTGGTTGTTGAAAAATTCAAGAATTCAAGAATTGTAGCTTTTTCAACAGGTTGCGTTTATCCTCTTGTAACTATTTCTTCCGGTGGATCTAAGGAATCGGATGCACCGAATCCGGTTGGTGAATATGCACAATCGTGCCTTGGAAGAGAGCGATTATTCGAATTTGGAAGTATTAAAAATAGTACGCCTGTTGTTCTTATTAGATTAAATTATGCTGTGGAAATGCGTTATGGCGTTTTGGTTGATATTGCCACCAAAGTGCGAGATCTAGAAACAATAGATCTGACCATGGGATACGCCAATGTCATTTGGCAGGGAGATGCCAATGAAATGATATTGAGAACCGTTCAATATTGTGAATCGCCTGCAAAACACTTGAACATTAGTGGAGCCGAAACTATATCTGTAGCCAAAATTGCAAAGCAATTTGGTGAAATTATGGGTAAAGAAGTAAACTTAAAAGGGGAGGAGGCCGATTCGGCTTTATTGGTAGATGTAAGCCAGGCACATAATTTGTTAGGCAAACCAACGGTAGATCTGGATCAGGTGATAAGATGGACTGCAAACTGGATAGGAAATAACAACCGGCTTTTAGGGAAAGCCACCCATTTTGAAGTAAGAGACGGAAAATATTAATCGTATAATATTGATAAAATGACTAATAATTTATCTGGTGATTTACAAGACTTGCTAAACAGTGGATTAGTCATTCCTGCTAATCCAACAGCACTCACAAAATCGCTAAAATTAGACGAAAGAAGGCAGAGAGCTTTATCCCGATATTATCTTGATGCTGGATCAGGTGGTTTGGCCATTGGAGTGCATACCAGCCAATTCGAGATCCGTGATGCCGGATTGTACCAACCTGTATTGGAATTAGGAAAAGAAGAAATGGATTCCTTTTGTAGCAAAAGCGACAATACTATATTCAGAATTGCCGGTGTTTTAGGACTAACGAAGCAAGCGGTTAGAGAAGCACAAATGGCATCAGGCCTCGGTTATCATGCTGTTTTACTGAGTTTAGCTGCGCTGAAAAATGAGACAAACGAGCAATTGATTACGCATTGCAAAGCCGTTGCCGAAGTAATTCCACTCATTGGCTTTTATTTGCAACCTTCTGTTGGAGGTCGTATTTTGGATGCAGCTTTCTGGCGGGAGTTCTCTCAAATTGAAAATGTTGTTGCCATAAAAATGGCGCCCTTTGATAGGTATCATACCATTGATGTAATCCGGGGCGTGGCCGAATCGGGAAGAGCAGATAAAATTGCATTATACACCGGTAATGACGATAATATAGTGCCGGATCTTTTGACGGAATATAGTGTTCCGGTAGGAGATAAAGTCATTAATCAAAAAATTGTTGGTGGTTTACTCGGACATTGGGCGGTTTGGAATAAAAAAGCCGTGGAATTAATGGAGAGAATTAAAAGATCTACGCCATCGGATACTCCGGGATTATTAAAATTGGGCATACAAATAACGGATTCCAATGCTGCTTTTTTTGATTCCAGGAATGGATTTAAAGGTTCCATTGCCGGGATTCATGAAATATTGATCAGACAAGGCTTATTAGAAGGCAACTATACCATAAATCCAAGGGAAGTTTTAAGTCCCGGGCAAAAAGAAGAAATTGATCGGGTTTATGCAATTTACCCTGAGTTAAACGATGATCAGTTTGTAGCAAAGAATTTGGATAGATGGCTTAATTAAAATAATTAAAAAATATAACTGGAAAATTATGATTTTTTGGAGCAAAAGAAAAATAGAACAATTTGGCGCTGCCTTTTTACTTATTATTTTAATTACATCATTCCATCAAATATTTGGTCAGAATGACTCTGATCATGGTAAAATTCGAATTGCTTCCTGTCAGTTTCCGGTTTCTTCTGACATATCCGCCAATTTGAATTGGATCACAGATCAAATGATCGAGTCCAGTCTTAAAAAGGCAAAAATTGTTCACTTTTCTGAATGCGCTTTATCCGGATATCCGGGTGTAGATATGAAATCTATGGACAATTTTGATTGGGATGAATTGAGTGTAGCGACGGATTCTATTATGGCTTTGGCAAAGGATTTGAAATTATGGGTGATCCTGGGTTCCATTCATAAGGTGAAAGGAGATAATAAACCTTTTAACTGTTTATACTTAATTAACTCAGAAGGAGAATTAGTTGACAGATATGATAAAAGATTTTGCACAGGCGGTGACCTGGAATCTTTCTCTCCGGGAAACCATTTTGTAAATTTTGATCTTAACGGGGTTAATTGTGGGTTGTTGATCTGTTATGATGTCAGGTTTCCTGAACTCTATCGCGAATACCGAAACCTGAATACAGAAGTGATCTTCCAATCATTTCACAATGCAAGACAGAAAAAAGGGTCTATTCATCCCATTATTATGCCACTTACATCGCAAGCCAGGGCAGCAACGAATTATTTCTATATGTCCTTGACGAATTCATCAGCAGCAGAAAGCTGGCCTAATCAGTTTATCACACCTGATGGATTAATTCAAAATAAATTGACACCAAATGTCCCCGGGGTATTGATCTCAGATATTGACACTAACGAAAAATATTATGATGCGAGCAGACCTTATCGGGCAGACGCCATAGATGGTAAGCTGAATAGTGGAGAGCTTTTGCCCGATTCACTCTCAAATAACAGGGCAACGAGGTAAATTAATATGCTTGAAGCTTTGATGAATGTAAAAAATATTTTGAAATGAATAAATGTGTTTATTAATTACAAAATTATGTCATTATGAAAAATAATTTATCTGTTATTATCATAATTTCATCTGTTTGTCTCCTAATCGCCTGTAATAAAAAAAATAACCCGTCTGAAAAAACATCAGAGATCATGAATAAACTAATAATTAATGAAATAGATCATAAAGAACCTATAAGCATTGACCTTGCAGAAATATTGTTAGAAGATAATTCGGAGCTACAGACTATTGGCACCTTAAATTGGCCGGAATATTTGTATAAACCTAAAGTAGATTTTAGAATTGCATATTGTCAGGATCAGATATTATTGAAGTACTATGTTAATGAAGAAAATATTATGGCAAAAGAGACCAGGGTGAATGGAGACGTGTACAGAGATAGTTGTGTAGAGTTTTTTATTTCTCCGGACCAAAATGATAGATATTATAATTTCGAATTTAATTGCATTGGTACTCCTCATGTTGGTTATGGCAAGGCTGGGACAAAAAGAAGCTTAATAGATCCTGAGATCCTGAAATTAATTACTGTAAAATCATCTTTAGGAAACCAACCCTTTTCTGAAATAACCGGTGGTCATCAATGGGAAATAATGATAATGATCCCCAAAAAATGCCTTGCTTTTGACAAAGATATTGTTTTTAAGGGGCTCAAGGCAAAAGCTAATTTTTACAAGTGCGGTGATGACACTTCCAAGCCACACTTTATTACATGGAATGCGGTTGGAACTGAGAATCCTGATTATCACCAGCCAAAGTATTTTGGTGAGATCGTATTCGAATAATAAAATTTAAATATGATGAAAAAAAATTCAAGAAGGGATTTTATTAAAAAATCAACAGCAGCTACCGCCACATTATCCATCGGCGGTGTCCTCCCGGCTTTCAGTGCATCAAGTTACAGCCGTATTGTAGGGTCCAATGAAAAGCTTAACGTATCCGTGATGGGCGTGAATTCAAGAGGAAAAGCGCTTGCTATTAATTTTGCACAGCAGCAAGGTTGCGATGTGCTTCATATTTGTGATGTGGATAGCAGGGCAATCGAAAAATGCCAAAAAGAGGTAGATCTGCATCAGAGTTTTAAAACCAAAGGTTTTAGGGATTTCCGCGAATCATTAGAGGATAAGGATATTGATGCCATGGTCATTGCCGCACCTGATCATTGGCATGCACCGGCTGCACTCCTGTCTATGCAGGCCGGGAAACATGTATATCTTGAGAAGCCAAGCAGCCACAATCCCAATGAAGGAGAGCTTCTTATAAAAGCTGTATCTAAATATGGTAAAGCTGTACAACTGGGAAATCAACGCAGGTCTTTTCCTGTTGTGAGACAAGGAATGCAAGAATTAAAAGAGGGTGTTATCGGACGTGCTTATTTTGGCAAAGGATGGTATGCAAATAACCGTGGCCCCATAGGTGTTGGAAAAGAAATTGCTGTACCCGAATGGCTGGATTGGGATCTTTGGCAAGGTCCGGCTCCAAGAAAAGCATATAAGGATAACATGGTTCACTATAACTGGCATTGGCTCTGGAATTGGGGAACAGGCGAAGCCTTGAATAATGGCACCCATATGATCGATATGTTAAGATGGGGTTTTGATGTAGATTATCCTATAAAAGTGAATTCTAACGGCGGAAGATACAGGTATCAGGATGACTGGGAAACACCAGATACACAGGTGATTACTCTCGATTTTGAAGAAAATATTACGATGACCTGGGAAGGAAGAAGTTGTAATGGAAGAACGGTTGAGGGAACCGCTGTCGGCGTAATATTTTATGGTGAAAAAGGGAGTATGTTATTTCCTGGAGGCAATAACTATACTATTTTCGATCTTGAGAATAATATTGTAAAAGAAGTAAAAGTGGAACAAAAAATGGAATCGGGTGATCTCGTTAATCCATTTAATAATCTGGACGCTATTCATATCAATAATTTCTTTGATGGGATTCGGTTTGGAAGTACTAAACTCAACGCAGAAATTGAATCAGGTCACAAAAGTACTTTACTGGTGCAGCTTGGAAATATTGCTCAACGTGTGGGTCATTCTCTTGAAATTAATCCAAAAAACGGACATATATTAAAAGATAAAGAAGCATTGAAATACTGGTCAAGAAGCTACGAAAAAGGGTGGAAGATGAAACTTTAAAGCGCCATTTGGATTGGGGAGCCTATTTTAAAGTGAACGCCATGGCATTTGAGATAGAAGATAAATATGAATTTTCCCGTCACACGGTAATTGGTGCCCCTGGTGTTTTTATCCTAGCTGAAATGCAGTAAAATGAACTCCTTCAGGTCATTAATTTTAACGGACAAGTGATCAAAGAAAGTATATTATCTCCTATAAATCACAAAATTAATATTGAAAATTTGCCAAATGGAATTTATATTGTTCACATAAAAGACTTTCACAATTTTTACGCTAAGTTTGTGAAGCAATAAATATAAACACATGAAAAACATTATCCTTTTATTACTGTCATTAACGATTTTGAATTGTGAGAAAAAGCCGGAATATTATTCTATGGACGATTTTAAAAAGGTTGATAAAATAGATGTACATATTCATATTGGTACAAAAAGGAATGTTTTTGTAGAGCAAGCCCGAAAGGATAATTTTAGATTGCTTGATATTGTGGTAGACGGATCTAAAGGGAAGCAGAAGGTAATTGAAAAATACAATTATCGTTTAGATACAAAAACCAGAAATCCCAGAGATGTTGAATTTGCCACGGCATTTTCTATTCAAGAATGGGATGACCCGGATTGGGTTAAAAACACTTTGGACTGGTTGAATAAAAGTTTTGATGAGGGTGCCATTGCCGTAAAAGTGTGGAAAAACGTCGGGATGGTTTTCAAGGATAAAAATGGAGAATTAGTGATGATCGATGATCCAAAATTAGATACGATTTTCAATTTCCTATCCGATAAGAAAATTCCTGTGGTAGGACATCTGGGTGAACCTAAAAATTGTTGGTTACCCATCGAGGAAATGACCGTTAACAACGACAAAGACTATTTTAGAGATCATCCGCAATACCACATGTACAAGCATCCGGAAATGCCGTCGTATGAAGAACAAATCGCAGCGAGGGACAGAATGCTGGAGAAGAATCCAGAACTAATTTTTATAGGTGCGCATATGGGGAGTCTGGAGTGGAGCGTGGATGAATTGGCAAAACGACTCGATAAATTTCCCAATATGTCTGTTGATATGGCTGCAAGGATTGGACAAATATTTTACCAGACAAAAGAAGATAGAGAAAAAGTAAGAGCCTTTTTTGTGAAATATCAGGATCGTTTGCTCTATGCAACTGACATGGGAGATGATGGCATGGTAAACGCCTCAATAAAACAGAGTGAAATGCACGAAGTATGGCTTCGGGATTGGAAATATTTTACAACGGATGAAAAGATGACAAGTGATTTGATAGAGGGAGAATTTCAAGCTTTGAATCTTCCTCGGGAGGTGATTGATAAGATCTATTTAAAAAATGCGAAAAAATGGTTGAAGATGTTTCCTGATGATAAAAGTTAGAAGACTAATTTAATTGGTGATGATGATCACTCCATTGAAATGAACATGGTAAACCTATAATTTCTTAAGATGAAACACATTGTAATGATTTTAGTTACGCTAGCGCTTATTTATGGATGTTCGGAGAAGAAATATCAAATTGTTGAAATTAATAATCCGGAATACAGAAAAAATACGGCTTTTAAATACTCTGAAGACTTGTCTTCTCCGAAATTTCAGCATCTGATATCAAAATATCAACTGGATACCGTCTTTCATGGGGAAGAGGATGAATTTCAAAGAATGTTATTACTCAGAGAATGGATCAAAACTGTGATTAATATAGATAATACAGGTCCATATCCGGGAGGAGGATATGTAGAAGGTATTTTAGATGCGGCCATGGAAGGGAGTGGATTTCATTGTGGTCATTTTATGAAAGTACAGAATGGAATTATGAATGCATATGGGTATGTAACCAGAACTATTGGTGCTGGTCCTGGTGTGAAAGGTATCGTGGACGGACATCACGGAATTAATGAAATTTGGTCTAATAAATATAACAAATGGTTCTTATCGGATGCTAAATACAATCATCATTTTGAAAAGGATGGCGTTCCTCTGTCGGCTTTGGAAGTCAGGGAGGAATATTTAAAAAATGGAGCCGCAGATATTGTAATGGTAAAGGGGTTGAATCGCACGCCAACAAGGTTCGATGAAACTTTTAATAGAAGTGCAGCAAGTTTTGCGCGTACATATACCTGGATCGAATACCATACCAATAACAATATTTTTACTATATGGCCAAATCACGAGACGTTGCTCACGATGTACGCCGATGATTATTTTAATAACAACACATGGATATGGGATGGAAAACCACATTGGGCCTATGAAAAATCGGATTTTATGATCCTTGAAACGGACCGAAAGGCCATAGAATGGACTCCCAATACGATATCCTCTGAATTGCGTATTGAAGGTCAGGTAGCCTATATTCAATTGACATCCGATACACCTAACTTCAGGGAATACCAAATGAAGAAATCCCCTCTAGGCAATTGGCAAAAAGTTGATGATGAGTTTACATTGGAATTGACGGATAACTCACATGAAATAGCATTTAGAGCAGTAAATATGGCTGACGTAGCCGGCCCGGAACACCATGTGAAAATTGAGACGAACTAAGTACAGTTATTAACATACTCTGTAAAATTGATACAAATCTTTTAAATGATGAATGCTAGAAAATTAATTTTATCAACACTCCTGCTTTCGGCTGTTATATATACCAGTGCCATTGCGCAAGAAACAATTTATGTCAGGCCCGTTGAGATAGATGATGTCTTGATCAATCCGGGAATGGGTTTTATGACCTTTCAAAGATTTAATGGTGATGCATTGAATGAAGGTATACGCTGGACGGAAGGATTGCCGATAGAATATCAGGACTTTGATGGTAACCTGGAAAACGAGGATCACCCGATGACCAGTATTGCCTATTTTCGGGTTTATTGGAAATTTATGGAACCGGAAATGTACGAATATAACTGGAAAATGATAGATAAAGCATTGAAAACGGCTCATGAACGAAAACAAACTCTTTTGCTCCGTATCGCTCCTTATGGCACCGGATCTGATAAGGATGTACCAGATTGGTATCGTGCAATAGTAGGAGATAAAGAAGAATGGCTGCCAACAGGAAAGGGATGGCGTGTAGATGCTGAAGATCAAAGATATGCTGAATATTTTGGAAAAATGATAATGGAGTTGGGGAAGCGTTATGACGGGCACCCTGACCTGGAGGCCGTTGACCTTTCTATTGTTGGGTTTTGGGGAGAGGGTCGTGGGTCTTCCATATTGACAGATAAAACCAGAGCAGCTCTTGTCAACGCTTATACCGACAATTTCAAGGAAACACCGCTTATCATGCTAATGACCGATGAAAAAACAAATAAATACATTCTGTCTCATGCCAATGCGGGTTGGCGGGTTGATTGTATAGGAGATCTTGGCTTTTGGGCCGATGAACAGAATGGATGGACGCATATGTATCGATATTACCCGCAGGGAATAATTAATTTTGGAATGAAAGATGCATGGAAAACTGCACCTGTAAGTCTTGAGATCTGCGGAACAATGAAAAGTTGGAAAGAAGAACAGGGATATACGGCAAAAGATGTTGATTATATCATAGATGAAACTTTAAAATGGCATATTTCCTCTTTCAATGCCAAGTCTTCGAGTGTGCCGCCCGAATGGAAGCCCCAAATAGACAGATGGTTAAAAAAAATGGGGTATCGTTTTGTACTTCGAAGTTTTTCATTTCCGGAATTTGTTCAGCCAAACGAAAAACTCGCTTTCAAGTCGTGGTGGGAAAATAAAGGCGTATCTCCTTGTTATAAAAAGTTTATCCTGGCAATTCGACTTAAGAACAAAGATAAGTCTGAAATCCTGCTTACCGATGCAGATATCAGTTCCTGGCTTCCCGGTGACAATATGTATGATAGCTCGATATTTATACCTTCGGAGTTGCCAACCGGAAACTATGAATTACAGATTGGAATAGTCGACAGGCAATTACATAAACCTAAAATAAAATTAGCTATAGAAGGAAAGGACGATGAGGGATGGTATACCATCGGTAATATCAGGATTAATAAATAACCCCGTAAGAATCTTATTGAGAGAAATAGAAATGAAAAGATCAAGATTAAAGGCATTCACATTTGCAGCAACTTTTATTCTGATACTTACAATAATTCCATACAATTGTGAGGCATCAGATCTTTCTAAATTGGGGCTCCATGTAATTCCTTATCCCCAACAGATCAAAATTGGGGGGAAGGACTTTTTATTGAAAAATTCTATAAATATTATACTCGACAAGAACTACTCCGACAGAGATAGACAAACGGCAGAAAAGTTAAAGAAAGAACTTCAGGAAAAGTGGGGTTTGAAAGTTTGGATAAACAATGATAATGGTGGTAGTACAATAATATTGACGAGGAAAAGATTTCCTAAAAACATTGGAAATCAAGGGTATGGATTAATAACTGACGACAATGGTTTGACTATAAGTGCAAAAGGAGAAGAGGGTTTATTTTATGGGGTACAGACTTTTTTTCAATTGATTAAGAACGAAGACACCGGTATATTCATACCGGGCATAGAAATTACAGATTGGCCTGATGTGGAGATCAGAGCGGTGCACTATGACACGAAGCATCATCAGGACAGGAAGAGTTATGTAAAGAGTTTTATCAGGGATCTGGCCAGATATAAGATCAATATGCTGGTCTGGGAATGGGAAGATAAATTTGCCTATAAAAGTCACCCGGAAATAGGTGCTCCCGGAGCGTTTACTATGCAAGAAATGCAGGATTTTACACGATATGCCAAAGAATATCATATTGAATTGGTTCCGTTGGTTCAAGGCTTGGGTCATGTAAGTTATATTTTAAAATGGCCGCAATACAGAGATCTTAGGGAAGTTACCGATTCAGACTGGGAATTTTGCCCACTGAAAGAGGGCAGCTATGAACTCTTATTCGACCTTTGGGAAGAAGCTATAGAGGCCACACCGGGATCAAAATATATCCATATTGGTTCAGATGAAACGTATGAATTAGGACATTGTATAGAATGCCAGGCCAAAGTACAGGAAATTGGCAAAAGTGGACTTTACCATTTATTCGCCAATAAGGCCGGAAAGCACCTTAAAAAATATAGAAAAGTTATGTTGTGGGAGAGGCCGATGGGTTGGATAAAGAATAGTTCGCCAATAAAAGGTGCTAAACCGAATACAGATCTGGTACTTACAGAAAGTTATAGTTATGCCACGCCGGATTTCAGGTATACAAAAGAAGCCAGATCCATGGGGTTTGAAGTATTTATGTATGATCCAAATCCGGGAATTGAACCCTTGTTCTTACCCTATCATTTCAAAATGCGTGGTGGTAAAAAGGCTTCAGGTAGTTTAAAGAATTCCTATAATTTTCTTTCTTCGGGATCCAAAGCAAAGGTCTTCGATGGTATGATCAACACTTCATGGGACGATTCAGGGCTGCATAACCAGATGTGGATGCTCAGTTTTGCTACTTCAGCTCAGTATTCATGGAATGGGCAATCTCCTCCTCCGGAAGAATTTGAAGATTCTTACTTCGTTAATTACTATGGAAATGAAGTGGCTGATATGAAAGAACTTTATGAGTTATTAAATGAGGCAGCCTATTATTATACGGGAACTTTTGAGCGAAATGTTTGGCATCATGGAGACATAGGTAAGACCCATTTACCGGATCTACCCAGGGGTCAGTACATAGAGTATGACATATACTGGAACAAAGAATATAATGAGATGATCAGCAGATCTGTAAAGCAACTTGAAAAAATGAAACGGGCCTCGCAAATAATCGAAACAAATAAGATTTTGGATCTGGATCATAGCTATGATTTTGAGATCTATGAATCCATAGTAGAATTGATCGAACATACCTGTCATACCTATCTGGACCTTTCCAAGCTGGAGGAATTAATAACCGAAGCAAACCGTAATGCTTTTTCAGACAGGCAAGCTTCTTATAATAGTTTGTTAGAAGCCGAGCAACTTATTGAAAAGAATCTGGAGAGAAGAGAAAAGACATTAAACGATCTGATAGTTATTTGGGAGAAGACGAGATTTCCAAAGGGTATGTCAATGCCAGACAAGAAATATTTTCATAAAATGGATCGCTCCCGCCATTTCGCCAATCGTACCCCGGACATGAGTTATTTGATTTACGATGAAGAGTTGTTGGATCTGGAAGACTATTTGTTGCGGTTGAGGAAGTACAGGGAATCATTTCAAATAAAATTTTGATCTTCATTGTCAATACCTTTGGAAGGATTGCACGAATATTCCGCTAAATCAGCAATGAAAACAAGAACCAATCTCTTTATTTAAAAGAGAAATCTTGATATTATTTTTAAATTGTCAATATTGTGCTTTATACATAAAGTTCGTTAATATTTGCTTCAGCTATATCAACCATGGCTCGAGCCATTTTTTCTGTAATATCTTTAAAATAAACTTTACCTTTTTCTTTTGTTCCCAATTTGGGATTACCTACTCCTGTGTCATCACTAATTTGCGACCATTTTCGTTCGGCCCACAGCCACCCTTCGGAGAAAGCTTTAATTTTAGGCTTTTTATCCTTACCGTCTCCGGCTTCTTTCAGTGGTCTAACTAAATCAGGTCTGAAATGCAGCATTAAACTTGTTTCCATTTCATCGGCATGATCCCCTTTTTCCTCAAAATATTTTGATTTATTTAGTGAATGAAACCAGTTCGAAGTACAAAGAAACATCTCAGGAAATTTTAAACCCAACTCTCTTAATATCATTTTAAAATCGTTACCGCCGTGGCTATTTAATATCAATAATTTATTAATTCCTTGTCGGTTTAGCACCTCAACCACATCATTGATAATTGCAAATTGTGTACTTGGATTAATATTGATATCCAATAAAATGTCTGTTTGCCCCGTATTCACTCCGAAGGGAATAGTAGGAAGTACAATTACTTTTGCTCCCTTTTCCCAGGCAATTTTTGCCGATTCAGCTGCAATGAAATCCGCCTCATAATTGTCAGTTCCGTAAGGCAAATGATAATTATGCGCCTCTGTTGCTCCCCATGGCAAAACGGCCAGATCAAACTTCTCATTTTTAAGATTCTTCCAGTTATTTTCTGATAACAAATAAGGTTTCATATATATTTAGATTAGATGGTTGTCTTAGTAAATATAAATAATTATATAATCCTGTTAAAATGATGTTGAGGAGAATTGAATTAGTTGGTCAAAGATCAAATTAATTACTTTTCTAACTCTTTAACCATTTATCGAACCAATCAAAGGCATCCTTTTGCATTTCAGCATCAAATTTGTGATCGCCAGGATAGAATCTTCCACTATATTTATCTGTAGCATCCGCTTTTGCGAACACTTCTTCCAAGATCGTATTTGCCTTTTTCATTTCACTTAAACTATACAACTGATCCTCTCTATTACTTAACACCATAGTGGGTAATGGCACTCTTAAGCCTAAAATTTCGGGGAAATCAATATAATTTGGCAGTAGAGGTGTATAGGTCATCCAGGTATGTGTAAACGATTTATTGACAACAAAATCCCTCCAGGTCGTTGTGAATCCAACACTGATGGCACACTTGATCCGTTCATCCAGTCCTCCTAAGTAATTTGTACGAAGTCCCCCTCCCGATAAACCACAGCAACCAACTTTTTGAGCATTAACATCAGGTCTGTCACATAAAATATCCAGAGCTCTTTGATCTTCAAATAAAGTTATGCCAGGCCATGTCACGCCGGCACTAAATAGTGATTTTGCCATGATGTGTTCATGTTCGGATGCCCATGCATTATAAATATTTATATTTTCTTGTTTTTCCGGATCTTTATCCAATAAACCATCCGTTTCACAATAACCCCAGGGTATTCGGGTCATATCTTTAAACATTACTCTTCGAGAGGCAAAAGTGAAAGAATCATGTACTAATACAACATATCCTTTTTTTGCCAGATCATTGGCCCAGGCATTACCTGAATAATCATCTAACTGATGTTTTACCATCATGGGATGCATATGATCTGATGTTTTTGTAATTTTTCTTTTTCCAAAATATTTGTTCCCCCCATGATCATGAAGTCCAAGAACTGCAGGTAAAGGACCCTTTGCATTGGCAGGTTTTAGCAGAATTGCCTCTGTCTTTCTGCCATAAGGCAATTGCCACTCTAATTCCTCTATGGTTAGTCCATCGTAAACATAACTGTGCTTTAGGGTCACTTTTGGGATTTCATTTCCTATTGAAGGAGAGGCAACTAACTCCTTAGTTTTCGTTAAGGCTTTTTTTTTCCAACTTTTTAGATCTTTCCAATGTTTATTTCTATAGGATAGTTGAGGTGGATCTTTTAATAGATCAGCCACCCAAGCCCCATATTCTCCAATGATACTTTTTTTCTCACTAAATAAATCATTTGATGTGCTTTTCATTGGATTTATAATTGATATTGGATTATTAAAATTACCAAAATAAGGAGAAATAAAAGGGAGCGCCCCTAAGGCGGCGGTCGAAGCAACGAATTCTCTTCTCGTTCTCTTATTAGAATTAGATTTCACTATAAATAGATAATTGTAACTACTTGATTAATTTCACATTTTCGGTTGGATTCCAAGTTAGTTAATTTAATGCATACCTATAACTAGTTTCTTTACAAACTCCAGAATTTCGTCATACGATTATTTACAGAATTGGTGTGCTAATCTTATGATTTACCTAGTGTGTGATCAATAGCACAACAAACTGTATACTCGTTGCTTAATAATGTAATTTTACTTTGGAACCGATTTCTTTTTAATATCCTTTACTTTTTTTGATAACTCCATATTTTTATAATATGGATCTAATGGATAGCAACCGGAAATTAGTCCGTGACGTGGTGCCGTTGTACAATCGCTAAAAGTCCTGCAGATTCTTTTTCTTTTTAATTCTTTACCTTCCAAAACATCAGCAGGCAAATCGTGATAACTTAGCACCATCCTTCCTAAACCTATGAAATCGACTTTATTATTTCGAATATTATATTGCCCCTACATTAGGTAACCAATCTTGCAAATAGCTATAGCAAGATCCAACAATTAATAAATCACTTCTATAGGCTTTTAATTTTGCAGCTACCTCTATTTGCCTGGCCACACCAACTAATGGATCTTCTGGTGGCAAATATCCATCTGACGGAGGGAAGGTAGCAGGTCGCTGAATATGTGGATTATAATATGGACTACCTCCTGTGACACATAGCAGTTCAATGTTCAATTCCGCAAGCAGATCTAAAAACCTATAGACCTCTGTTAAATCAATTCCAACACCGGTCGAATCGCCTCCAAAGGCATATGCATACGGGACTTGTAGATCGGGGGGTATTATACCTTTTTTATCCTTTCCTAATACAAATGGAGAAAAATCAAAAGCACTAAGTCGGACACCAATTTCGAGACCTGGCACTATAGTTCTTATTCCGGCAACAACATCTCTTAAAAATCGTGTACGGTTTTCAAAACTGCCACTATATTTATCATGTTCAGCTATATTACTAAGTAATTCATGTGCAAGATACCCGTGGCAATGTTTAATATCTACAAATTTAAACCCCGCCTGATAGGCAAGCTTTGCCGCGTTGATATAATCTAATACTAAAAGATCAAGATCATTTTCATCTAACAAATTAACTTTGGTGTTACTTTTGAATTTTTTATCCAGTTCAGGATGATTGTAAATTATTTGGGGTTCTGTAACGGTATGGGTTGTAGGGCATGAAAATCGGCCGGAATGCGTTAATTGTAAACCTACCAATAGATCATCTGTGATTCCAAATCGCTCTTTATGTGCGTCTGTTAGCGTATTTAACAGATCCGCTAAACTATTTACCGTATTTTCATTGATCATTAATTGGTTAGGATTCGACCTTCCATCTTGCCTGACAGCAACGGCTTCTCCTCCCCAAATTAATTTGGCACCACTAGCTCCGAAATTTTTCCATCTTCTATGGGTATGTTCTGTTGGTTTTCCGTCATTGGTACTGTCCCATCCTTCCATGGGTAAAATACAAAAGCGATTTCCAATATTGAAACCATTTTTCATTTTGTACGGTTGACCTAATGGCGATTCCGGACCACTTAAAACTTTTTCATCAAAAGGTAAAAATATATCTAAATCTGATATATAATCTTTTAGAATTGTAGCTTCTTTTAATGTAGCGATTCTCTTAATTCTCATATTTTAATAATTTTATTTCAAGCTGTGAATGGTTATTTCATGATGATTCACAAAAAACACGTACAATATTAATTACAATATTAATGAAGAGATTAGATTATTTGTTGTTTAACGGATACTTTTATAAATAAATTTTTCAATATACTTTAGGAAATGAACTTTTAATACGAATAAATCATTTAGTATGAAAAATTAAATTGTTGATTGATCCTGATGTATCGAACTGACGCGCAGGTTAGTAATTAATTCAAGGGGATGTTAGCATGTACATATAACCGGTTTAATTATTCTCTGGCTGAGGTTCATGGTAGTTAGCCTACGGGTCCTTTGATATATGCAGTTTTTGCATTTAGAAAAAAGTTCTAAGTCCCAAACATCTACAAATACACGGCCAGTACCTATTCCAATACCATATTCCATTACCCTTTCCAAGGAGTGAATATCAGGCATAGTGAAGTCTCCATTTTTCATCAACAGGTCCATAGCCCCGTTGCCTGCCCTTACTGGTATAACGGTACAGCACTCAATCCCAACTTCGAAAGCAAAATCAATGGATCTTTTTGCCCAATACTCTCCTTCTGATTCAGATAAAAAGGGAGGTCTCAGTAAAATAAATGCTCTTGATCGAATTCTATTTTGTGTAAGATAATGAGCAGCTTTACTGAAATCATCTAAAGTCATTTGTTTATTCAGCTTTGGAAGAATCTCAGGGTGTACAGTTTCCAGTCCCAATGCTACCTGCAGTTCAGGTTGAATCAAATCTCTAAAGCGAAGACATTTTTCATTGATCATTTTTGGATGGCTTTCAACAATGACGGTGTCTAGATTATTTAACAAGGAAGCAATTCTTTGATAGTCAGCTTCTGGGATGGCCTTTTCATCGAAAAAACTCCCGCTGTTGTATAACTTCAAATGTTTAACCGATGGCATCTGAAGTAGTGCCCATTCAATTTGATTGGGGATGGCCCCTAGAGGAACAGGTGTTATGGTTGTATTCTTCCATAGATCGCACATAAGACAATGAAATGAGCATTCCCGGTTCGAAAGAAAAATGATCCCAGTGTCTTCAATTTCTCCAGAAACAGTTCGTTCTTTTTCTACCAACCAGGCATAAGGCCTTTGTGGATCGACAATATTCTTCTTTCCACGATTTGAAACGATCCACTCCTTATTGAGTTTTACCTCAAGGTTTTTACTCATACTTTGAAAAAAAATTCTTTTCTGTAAGTTATTTCCTTTTCAGGAAAATGTTTATTAAAGTCCTCTTGAGAAGCTGCGCCATGTTGGAAGCGTCTTTTTTCAAAAACCGGCATTTCTATTCCAGTGATAGCTTTAACTCCCTCAAATACTATTCTCCCTTTTAGGTCATATAGTTTTTGATGATCCCAATTCGTCATATTAATATAGGGTATCCCTTCAGAAATCTCAATAACATTTGGTAATGTATAAGGGCTGAACCCTTCAAATCCAAGCTTATCAGCTGGAGAAAATGTACGCATATAACCTCTGCTCAGACCTCCTGAATAGGTCAAAGAATGTTTAATTGACTCAACACCCCAGCCTTCGTGGTATAACATCAGGTTATTTAGAACACTTCGTATGGTTAGCTCCGGATTGTCTTCAATTGGATAATCTTTCAGGTTTTCATCTCCACCATCTCCATCTATTATATATTTCCAATCCGGATAACGAGATCTTATTCCTTGTAATAAGGCTAAATTCATTGTTGCAGATTGAATATCGAGAGGTTTATAGTCTTCAACAACCTCAATGGCCTCTTTCCAGTCCAGGGCCTTATATTCCAGTTCGATAGGTTCCAGGAATAACTCAAGATCCAGAATTTCCAAAAATTTTCGGGCTTGGTTTAGATCAGCCCCATCTCCATCAACGGATAGTGTGAATGCCTTAAGTCGCGAAGGACTCTCCCCAAGTTCTTTTAGTGCATGATAAATAAGTAAGAAAACTGATCCGCTGTCTATTCCGGCAGAGAAAGTAACCCCAATGGGGCCTTTTTTAGCGCGGTACATCAGCCATTTTTTAATTTCATTGTATACGGCACCAATATAATCCTTCCCTATCTGTTCCAGATCAACGCCGGTAAATTTATTGCGTTCCGGCGTGAAGAACCTACTATAAACAGGGTTTGGGTCTGGACAACCCAACAATTCAATTTTTGTTACATAATGAGCAGGAGCCATCCTCGTATAAGATGGATGAAACTGGTTATCCATCCCTTCTTTTTGGAGATAATCAAATATAACGTCAATGCGTTCTGCGATAACCAACTGTGGTCCAACGGCCCTCTTGGCAATAAAATAACGTATTGGTCGACCAATGGACCGTGCCATTCTTATTGTTTTTCCATCAACGGAAATAAGAGAAAACTGGCCATCAATTTTTCGAACAGCTTCAACATCCCCGGACCTGACAATATTTACAGCTTCTTCATGGGTCATATTATAAATGACATTTTTTTCTGGGTTTGTCAGATCAACCACTTTACTTACATACATACTGTTCATATTCTTCAATTTTATATAATTATTAAATTTTAAAACGAATTTCATTCGTCTTCGTAACTATGGATTCTTAGTCCATGGTCATTATTTTGATTCAATTCCTTTCCCTTTCACTATAGTAATATACTGGTCAGATTCGATATCCGTGTACACCTCCTGATCACCATCCGGCCATTTGATCTCGAGTTGGCTAATCCGTTTTTGTTTACCCAACCCAATATGGACGCGTGGATCATTATTTGACAGATAACCTGAGGTCCACTGGTTCACCAGAACTTGTTTTTTCTCACCGGCTATTACTGTTATTTTAGCTCCTATGGCCGAGGCCAAGCCCTTCTCACCTTTAAGTGTTAACCCGATCCAATGATTGGTGTTGGGATGATCATTTCTAAGCAATACTGCCGTTGCTTGCAGATCAAGATGAGAAATAATTACATCCAAATCACCATCATTATCAAAATCCGACACTGCTAAACCACGCCCGGAACGTTTCGTCAAAAAATAAGAACCACTGGTCCTGTCCAACATCCTTAAAATTCCCATCGCCGTCGTTTTCAAGTAAAAGCGGGTATTGCAGAATAAGTTCTTCCGCAGTTCCGTTAGCAGTAATAATATCAAGGTCTCCATCATTATCAAAATCTATAAATGAAGCACCCCAAATACCTTTACCAGCCATTATTTTTGCGATGCCGCTTGACACGGCAATATCTTCAAACAGACCGTTGCCTAGATTACGGTAAAGGGCGCCATACTTTAGATCGGCAACTAATATATCGATCAAACCATCACCATCAACATCGCCAACTGTTCCATGCATTGATCCTGTTGGGCTACCCTGACTATTGGCAGCCACTCCGCCTGCCACTCCAAACTCCTTATAAGTACCATTGTCATTTCTAAACAGGAAATTCATTTGATGGTCGTTGGCCTGAAAAATATCCAGATCTCCGTCATCATCATAGTCGAATACGGTCAAGCCCATACATTTTGAATTTGGGTAAGAGAGACCCTTATTCTGAGTAACATCCACAAATTTACCATCCGCTTGCTGTTCGTATAGCATTGATGCCTGTCCCTCATATTCCGAAGGATGTGGCATCATACCCGGTGTTTGCGTTGAGATATACGTCGGATCGAAGGCGAGAAAATTGCCAACCATTGCATCCAACCTTCCATCCAGATTATAGTCCCAAAAAGAAACCCCAATGCTCCACTTTGTAAAACCATTCAATTTATCCGGCCCTCTCAGGCCCAGTAGATCAGTAATTTCACTGAAAGTTCCGTCACCGTTGTTATGATAGAAAACATTAGGCCCATAATTTAACACATAAAGATCCTGGAAACCATCATTGTCAAGATCGATAGCGCCGGCAGCCATACTCCAGTTGCGATCATCAACACCGGCAACTTGAGAAACATCTGAAAAAGTTCCATTGCCGTTATTCTTGTACAACTTATTACCCGGATCCTTAAATACTTTTCCCTCAGGATCAGATATGCCTTCAAGGTAGGTTCCGTTCATCAGATAAAGATCCATTAACCCATCATTATTATAATCAAATACCGTAATTCCGGATCCGCTGCTTTCCAAAATATTCTCATAGGAATTGTCACCGAAGGTATATTTAAAATCTATACCGGCCTCATTGCTTATGTCTGTGAACACTTCATTATTCTTTTGTGCCAGCAGTACTACTGGGATACTCATAAAAATAAGGCAATAATAAAGACCTCTGAATTTTTCTATCATTATTTATTTCTATTTTTAATGGTATTGCGATAATCTTCCATTGTTACAATTCTGGTATTATAATCCTGCAAGTATTTTTGAAGTTCAGGATCATTGGGGTATACATCCTTTTTGGAGGGAGGATAGCTCGTCATACCATGAAAAGGAAGTGGTTTTACGGTACTACCAAGCGCTGTATTTATGTCGCCATCTTTCACCCAGCCAACACTGTGAATAAGATAATCTCTTTTCCAACCATTCTTTAATTTTGGTAATTCCTTAGCATCAAATTTAATAGTTGTTTCATCTCCGGCATTAGTGATAATATATTGATTATCTGATTCTGTTAAGAGGGGCAGAACATCTCCATAACGAGTATAGTTACCTGTTAGATCTCGCCATTTTTTAGTTTTATCAACATCGGAATAATCAAACCAATGTGGCCCGTAGCGACCACCTTTCCTATAGCTACGAGAAAAACCCCTGTAGTGAAGATTGGCGGAAGCAGGTAAAAGTACGGTTGTGCTGACAGGTGCTTTTGAAAGGCCATCAGAAAAGAAGATCTGATCCCAATAGATCTCCATGTTGGTACGAATCCTTATTCTATGATCATTCGAAAGGAATTTGCCCGAAAGATCTGCAATTACTGTCTTATCCTTTCCCATTGGAAAGCCAAGATCATTAATTACTGTTTCCCATACCCCTTTCTTATTGATAACCTGCAAGTATGGAGAAATGACTTTCAACTCATCAGATTGTGAAAGTGCAACATTGATACTGGCATCCGTTGGAAATATCCAACCATTCAGGAAGATAATTAAATTCTCGTCGTTCATCTGTTCACCAGGATCAAGAATTAGATCATGCATCTCAGTGGTACCTTGATATTTATCCGGTTTAAAATTAGATATGTATTTGTCATCTTTTTCAACAATAAAAGGAAGGAGGTTGTTTCCATAGGAATCTATAGCAGAAATGGGGAAGTGTTTTTCATTAACCTTGAAGATGTCCATGTCGGGGAAAGGAGGTGGAGAAAACTGTTCCGGGACAAATACTTCGACAGAATCGGGATGATCAACTGCAACCAATTGAATGTTATCCATATAAATAGTTTCCCAAAGTTCTGATGTCACTTGAATTGAATATTCTCCATTTTTAGGTTTTAGCATTTCACCGGGTATTTTAATATAATCATCTGACGCGTCAGGGAAAGCATGCATTGTAGTTCCTCCCATAATACCCAAAGGCATACCAAGTGCACTTCTCCATGTAATATCTTTTACAAATACGTACTCTGTGCCATTCCATGTATAAAGAAACGGGCAAGAGCCTTTTAGCATCTGGGCTTCAACTAATGACTGATCTGAATTTGGGAGTAATATATTCTGAGGTACCCCATTTGTCCACGTGATCCTAATAATATCCACATTAGCACGATGCCCTAAACCAAAATAAATATCCGGATTTGTCACTACCATATTCTGGTATAGATCCCCTGCACGCATTTCAACTTTTGCCCCAATCCCATAATAATTATTCTTGGCACTACCGGTTCTTAATCCTACAAGTTTCATATTTACATAGTGGTTCATATTACCACCATCATTTCGTAAAAGGAATACACCACCATTCAACCCTGCGATGAGCACATCGAGATCACCATCGTCATTATAATCAAATAGTGAAATTTGTCTTCCGGATTTTGGTTTTTCAGGTAACAAATTAGAAACATTCGTGAACTCGCCATTCCCTTCGTTATGAAAAAGAAAAAGACCACGACTGTCATTTTGATTAGATTCTCCCGTAATAAGAATATCGAGAAAGCCATCGTTGTCGAAATCAAAAAACTTCGCATCAAGAGCCTTGATATGCTTAAGAACGGCAAACATTTCTTCTGTGTTCTTTTCAGGTTCAAAACTCCCGTTACCGGCATTTCGATATAAGACACTGTTTTCTCCCTGAAGTGAGGTAATGAACATATCTAAAAAGCCATCGTTATTATAATCTCCAACTGTAACAGAAGTAGAGCTATTGTTACTTTTCAGTCCGCTTTTTAGTGATATATCCTTAAAAATTCCCTGTCTTTGATTTGTGTATAAAATGTTGTTGGCATTATCATTCACCACAAAAAGATCAATATCCCCATCATCGTCAAAATCTCCAAAAGCGGCATCACGACTGTTAACTTCATTACCTGACAGGCCCATTTCGACTCCTTGCTCTTTAAAAGTACCATCAGAATTATTCCGAAACGCAAGATTAGAATTGGACCTTGTTTCAAATAAATCAAGATCTCCATCATGGTCCATGTCGAAAAATAAGGCCTTTGTGCCTCCCGTTCGACTGCCAATTTCTGTAGTTTCCGTGACATCTTTGAAGACTCCCTTTTCTACATTTCGATATAATATATCACCATCTTCCTTAACAATATATAGGTCGAGATAACCGTCATTGTCGTAATCGGCAAATTTGGCTGATGATTCCTTTCCGGAATGTCGGATACCAATCTCTTCCGAAATATCCTTGAATCTCGCCATATCATTCTTGAAAAGGTAATGCATATAAGATGTGGTTACCGGATCATAATTGCCCACATAAATATCCTGATCTCCATCTCCGTCATAATCACCTACCGCCACATGAGTGGAGTTTAGAAATTCTAAATTTTCACTTTCACTAAAGGAGGCAACAATATCTAAACCTGCGGATGCTGTGGCTTCAGTGAATTTGATTACATCAAGAAGTGATTTGTTCTCCAGGTTTTGTGAAGAAGATTGCTGATTATAGGTGATCAATGGGAAGCCGATCATAGAGCCCCCCGGACCTTTTAACTCGATAATCCCTGCCTGATATGGAAAGGTGACCTTCATATGGTTGTGGAATATTATAAATTGTATAACGGCTTTTTCCAAATCAGGTTTTTTCAGTAGAGATATTGTCATATTAAAGTAAACATTGGCTTCCTTAGGGAACTCAGGAAATTGTTTCCGAATTATTTCCAATTGTTCAATTGCCTTATCAGCATCTCCACTGTGTATATAGATGTCGATCAGTTGAAGCCGTGGCACCAGATTTCCAGGTGCTTGATCGATGAGCTGAAGCAAATAAATTTTACGCTGTTTTTGAAGTTTCTCATCGGGGTCAATTGAAAACAGTTCAGAAAGATTATAAAGTGTTTTTATATGTCCCTGTGCAAATTTAAGAGTCTCGGTTAATACGGATACAGCCTTTTCACGTTTATCATCCATTTCGTATACAGTAGCCAGCAACAACCTTATATCCGCATCTTTAGGGTCAATTTTAATCGCTTTAAAAAGTTGCTCTTCCGCCTCATTGAACTTTCTCATTCTTAAATAAACCAATCCCAGATTTGCATAGCCCAGTTTTTCATCCGGTGCCAATTGGATAAACTTTTGAAATTCTTTTTCTGCTTCGTCCAATTTAAATTCTTCCAAATAAGCAATCCCCAACGTTTGCGTGGATATCAATTCGATAGATTTTTCTTTTCGATCTTCTGCAGTTTCCTTACAGTTGAATAGAGTAAGGGAGAAAAGTATTGCTAAGAATAAAAAATATTTTTTTTTCATAGGATCAAAGTTAAGAAATAAAAGAAGTTATATGTTGAATTTATTTCTCAACATAAACCGGAATTCCATTAATAATTTCAATCAGTTCAGCAGCATCTACACGGTTCCCATTTTCATCAAATTGGATTGACCCGGTTATACCTTTATAATGGATTTTTGACATGGTTTTCTGCATATTTTCACGATCAATCCCGGAATCTCTAATCGCTTCAATAACTAAATTCATACCGTCAAAGGCATAAGCTGCAACTGCACCCGGCATTTTACCATATTTTCTCTGAAACTCCTTTTGGAAGAACAAATCTTTCGACCTCAACCAACTCCCCGAAGATACTAGTGTAATGTTATTATATTGGGTATATTCCAAATCATGCAATGGGTCTTCCCCCAATAGGGATAAAGTTCCAAAAAGAGATAGATTCATTTTATTTTGACCTAGTTGCTGTATAAAACTCAAAGAGGTTTGAGGCTCGCCAAACAGAACAATGCCATTGATATCTGCTTCCATTATCTTATCGCATAAAGCTTTAGTATTGTTCTCAGAGCTGTCGTAAAACAATTGCATTGGCTCTGCCTTGCCGGCTATTTTTATTTGCCTTAAATAGCTTTTCAATGCTAAATTCGAATCATAACTCTTATCTGAAACAGTTGCTGTTTTACTAAGTTTTCTTTTATTATATATTTCTTCAATCAACACATCTGCTTGTTGTATGTCATTCGGCACACAACTAAAATACCACGGGACGAATGCCTGAGAGAGCGTTGGATCAGTTGCCCATGCTGATAAAAAAACAATACCGGTTTTCGCAATAACCTGCTCAACTAAATGTGCATTTCGCCCGTCATGAGAACCCAGGATAGCCCATACTTTTTCGCTAAAGACCATATTAACGGCTTCCTTAGAACCTGTTCCCCATGGTCCTTCCATTGATCTAACAACGAGTTGAAAATGCAGTCCATCCGATGCTTCCTCTTTATTTGCTATTTCGATTGCCAATTCAGAAGCATTACTTGCCTCAACGGATCTGTTATTATTAATTAACAGACCAATTTTTATTGTTTTAGCATTTGTTGAAGTGTTTTGCAAGGCGTAAATATTCTGCATATACAGAGCACAAACAGTAATTATTATGTAGAAGATTTTTATCATAAAATTTCTCTGCCTACAGCTCCTGCAACTTTACGTAATTCAGTCATAAGCATGGTAAATTCATCAGGATTAAGTGATTGCGCCCCATCACATAAGGCTTCCTCAGGTTTGAAATGTACTTCCATGATCAGACCGTCAGCCCCGGCTGCCACTGCCGCTTTTGCCATAGCCGGAATCATCCAGCTTACACCCGTTCCATGACTGGGGTCGACTATAACAGGAAGGTGACTGAGGTGTTTTAGCATTGGTACGGCACTAAGATCCAGTGTATTTCTCGTAGAAGTTTCAAAAGTACGTATTCCTCGTTCGCAAAGTACTACCTGATCATTACCCTCGTTAAGAACATATTCAGCAGCAAGTAAGAACTCTTCAATAGTTGCCATCATTCCCCGTTTGAGCAAGACCGGCATTCCGCTTTTACCAATTTCCTTTAAAAGAGGAAAATTTTGCATGTTACGCGAACCCAGCTGAATCATGTCGGCATACTGTGCAACCAATTCAACCTGCCTGGTATCCATCACTTCCGTTACTATGGGTAGACCAGTTTCTTTTCTTATTTGGCTTAGTAGTTTCAATCCTTCTTCTCCAAGTCCTTGAAAGCTGTATGGGGAGGAGCGTGGTTTAAAAGCGCCACCTCTTAATATTTTTGCTCCGCCTGTATTTACCGACCTACCTGTTTCAAAAAGTTGTTCCATACTCTCTACAGCACATGGACCTGCAATAATTACAACTTTTGAACTGCCAATCTCAACTCCATTTACGCTAACTATAGTTGTTTTTTGATTTTCTCTAAGACTAACTAAAGATGGACTGGTATTTTTTATACCGGTCAGATTATTGCATGAAACAGTTTCCATAGTGATTTTCTCTTAATATTAGTATCTTATTTTTTTTAGGAATGGCATCTCACTCCCATTGAGGTCTTAAAGAATAGATAAACTTCCCATTCCTTACTTCGGCCATCCAAATTTCTCCTATATCATTCCAGCTTCCGTCTAAAACAATTGTGCCGGTGATTCCTTTATAATTCTGAAATGTCTTTAGATCGGTGAGCACATCGCGAATAAGAACCCGGTTAAGTCCGGCATTGCGAATGGCTTCAATGATCATATTCATTCCATCATAGGCATGCGCTGCGAATACATCAGGTTGCAGACCGAATCTATTAAAATAATTTACTTGAAATTCTTTTAGGTCAGTATTATTTGCATTGGGATTATATGGAGATGTGCTCACTATGCCCTCCGCGTATTCTCCAGCAATTTCAAGAAATTCGGTGGAAACCATTCTGTCAGAACCATAGACCGGTTGTTCCATTCCCAACTCCCGAATCTGTCTCAAAATAAGGGCAGACTCTTTAGCATTTCCCCAGATAAGAATTGCATCGGGAGATGTTTTCTTGATATTCTCCAATTGCTTTTTAAAATCTGTCTCTCCGTTATCAAACCTCAATTCGATCATCATGGGATGGCCTAATCGCACAGCAACGCCGGAATACTCCATGATACCTACCCTGCCATACCGGCTGTTGGTTCTGATAACTGCCACTCGCTCATGCTCCATCTTTTCAAAAATATAGGAGGCCAGTGCATAACCGCTTTGACGGTCATCACTAATTACCCGAATTACCCATGGGATGTTCGTTTCTGTTAAAGTAGGATCGGGGTCACCAGTATTGACCATCATCATCTCCATTTTCAGGGTTGCCCGTAAAGCTACGTGTGATACGATATCATCGATAGAGCCCAGCCAGGCCCAGACCTTTTCATCATCCATTTTCACCACTTCATTAGCGGCGGCACCCCATAGACCAACATCATTGTGTATCATCAATTTAAAGGGAATGCCATTATATCCTCCTGTATTATTTGCCTCTTGTATTGCCAGATTAGCCCCGTTTAACATTTGTTTTCCAAGCGGAACAAGAACAGAACCTTCCAGTGGGTCCAAGAAATCCAATACGTACTTCCTGAAGGTCTTTAGGGGGCAATTTCTCGCGCCCTGCCCCGTAAAATTGAATAGGCTCAAGGAAATGATACTTATAGGCTTTCTGAAAATTATTATATGGCGAAAATTCACCTGGTGTCTTGCCATACATAAGATCTTTTTCCTGACCGGTTAATTCCCCGCCAGAAGACATGACAAGGAGGATATAAATTACAAAAACCCAATAATTACACTTCATCATTTTTGTTATTATTTTAATTTACAGATGGCATAGACCTCTACTTCCACCAAAAGCGTTTCCCAACATAACCTCGCCTGTATTCCTGTTGCTGCTGGTAAAGGGTCTAGATTCATCCATCGATAAAAAGAAGTACGGATCTTATTAAATTCACCATAATCCCTTTCAATATCCCTTAGGTAATTGGTGGTCCTCACAACATCATGCCAACTCATTCCTTCCGCTTCAAGAAGATTGGTAATATTTACATAAGTCCTCCAAAGCTGGGCCTTGAAATCGCCGATATGTTCCGGTTGACCTTCTTCGTTTACGCTTGCTGTACCCGAAATTAACAATACTTTGTAGCCACCAAGGTCCAGACGCAGGGCCCTTGAAAAGGAGGATGGCTTCTGATAATTATAAGCTTCGTTGATGGTGCTTGGTGCATGAACCACATGTTTTTCAATTGGTGGCCGATCCTCATGCAGGGAAGGATAAACCGATTCGGTAATTCTATTCTCATCAGATAAGATCCCCAGTTTTTTCATCTCTATCTTCTCACCATCTGTCAGTTTTGACAGATCTATTAACATTTTCTTATTATCTTTTATTTCCAATGTATTACATTTCATAATTTCTGTTTTTTGAGATATTTGATTTAACTTATTTATTTACGATCCATTGAACTTTTATTTCAGCAATTCTCCCCGGCTGACACCTTTTGAGGTAGCAAGCCAGATTACATCGTCCTTCACATCTACACCGGTTGTAAAATTATGTGAGATTGATGGGGACATTGCCAATTCTGTTTTTCCTGCAGCGAGAGTCATGACGGCCTTTCCATTCTTATCAGTATCATTTTTTGTATAGGTAACCCAGCTTTCACCGTCTGTTGTACTAAATCCTTTGTCAGTACAAATAAAGGCAACCGACCCAACAGCTTTTATATAGTTGATAAAGTTACTGGCCAAACCACTATCGTGATCAAAATACCCTTTCCAGTGTACACCGTCATAACGGCTTAATCCGAAGTAGGTGGCAACCCATAAATACCCATCTGCCCACGAAGTGCCCGTGGTTATATCATGCACAATCCCATCATCAGGGAACAAGTCTATCTCCATATTACCATCCGGGTCAACATAATCTCTGAATTTTTTAGTTTTCTTGGTATATTCTACCACACCGCCTCCCCAAGCCGCAATAAAGATCTTATCATCTCCTTCACATATACCATAGGTCCATGGTTCATGCATAGGAGCATTTTGTTCAGTAAATATTTCCCAACGTTTTGTATAAGTATCATATTGACCGGCGCCCCCTCCGGTAGCGACCCAAACATCTTTTCCGTCGCATATTACGGAATAGATCAAATCATTGGGCATTCCGCTATTCATCTGTGTGAAGTTTTCAAACTTACCGGTGGACCACCTTGTTAATCCTCCCATTGTTCCCAGCCAAACATCTCCTGTTAATTTACTTATATCAATTGCTAAAACGCCATTATGCGCAAGTCCATCTTCGGTTGTATAAGTTCGCCATTTCCCATTTTCATACACGGCAAGACCTTCATGTGTTCCCACTAAAACCCGTTCTCCATCAATTCGCACACAATAGGTTTTATCAACAGGCAACCCTTCATTTGTGGTAAAATTTTGCCAGTTCCCATATACCGGCATAGGGTCTGTATTGCTTTTTAAAACAGACTCACTTGAATTTCTCTCTGCTACAACCTCAGTATTATCTTCTTTTGAGTTTTTATCTACGGGAAATGAATTCAACTCCGAAGATTGTTGCTCTCGCAAATTAAATCCAAAGGAGGCAAGTCCAAAAATAACAACTGCAATTGCAGTAAATTTCGAATATTTTATTAGTTCAGTTTTCACCATAATATTTGTCTTATTCAGATTTATAAAAGGAGGCATGTTGAATAACAGGATCACTTTGATCATATTCTGGGCCTCGAAGCGATTTTAAATAATCAATCAGGTCGTTAAGTTGCATCTTGCTCATATCATTCACAAAGCCGTGTTTGTCATCCTGACCGTAAATTGTCCATATTTCCTCCAATGTTACGGCACGACCGTCGTGTAAATAAGGTGCAGAGGCATATATATTATTCAAATGAGGCGTATCAAATAAAATTGAATCATCAGTTGCCGCAAGAGTACTAACATCTGCCAATTCTAAATTTGTATATAAGGGAGGGGGATGACAAGTAATACATCGATTATTTTCAGGGATAATATTACCATAATTATCCACACCTCGGTTGAAAATCTCTTTGCCACGAAGTTGCGATTCGGTCAATTGTCCATTGGGGTTATACATCAGGTTGGGCGGATATTTTATCCCCGTTACAATATAGGCTACTATAGCATCAAGATCGTCATAACTAAACTGTTCGGTTCGTGTAAGCACGGTAGAGAATCGCATTCCATCCTGTTTATAAACAGTTTGGTTCTTGCCATTCCATTTATAGGGTGCTGTTTCTCCTATTTCACGCAATGACTGGGTGTTTGTTACATTGCGTCCCATGTCTTTTGATGCCATATTATATACAAGGCCGTCTTCATGATTGTCAGGATGGCAAGTATAACAAGCATATTGGTTCTGGAAGGTGTGTCCCGCATTATTAAAAAGCCTGCGGCCACGCCTGGCAACGGTTATCCTGACCGGGCCTCCAAGATCAATAGAGCCAACAGTTTCAAGGCTTTCCGTATTTATAATTGCAACCTTGTCCTCCAACTGCTCCGCAACATAAAGCATTTTACCATCAGGTGAAAGCTCGAGACCTTTTGGATTGGCTCCGGTAGTAATACGCTTAAGAACAAACCGACTGCTGATTCCCAGGTTATTGGAAAACATCTTTAACATTTTAGGTGAAGATTCGTTCAGTATAGTTCTGATGGAGTCCATGGAAATAACAGAGATACAATCTGCTCCCGAACTCGAAACGAAAGCTTTTTTACCATCAGGAGTAATAACAATATCAAAAGGATCAGAATAATAGTTATTAGGTTCATCGATTAATAACTGTATAACTCTTCCTTCTCCCTTCTGCTCGATAATACCAATTCCATGGTTCATCATCCAACCGCCTTCAACCTGTAATGTTGGTATTAAATTCTTAGGTCGGATCAATGTCGTCAATGCCAGATCACCGGAAGGTGTAAAGGCGATATTTTCCATTATATGAGCTGATTCAATTGCCAGATACTTCACTACCCTCTGTGTGCTATCGTTTACCAAGGTCAGATCGCTAGTTAAAGGTTTGCCGTAGGGAACGATATTGGCTCGTCTGCTGGTTACATATAGAGTTTTTCCATCGGGAGATAATGCAGTTCCGGTAGGATTGTTGCCTGTCGTTAGTCTTTTTCTTTCTTCTTTGTTGGAGAGATCAATGACAGACAGATCTGAGCTGAAAGCATTAACGGCATACAGAAACTTTCCATTTGAGCTAATAGCAAGTCCTGCAGGACCATTACCGGTTTTAATGGTGTCTATTACTTTTGATCCAGCCAAATCAATAACAGATATATTATCTGACCATTCATTACTGACATATGCAAGTTTTCCATTTTTATTGAGTATTACGCTATGGGGGTGAACTCCAACTTTTATTTTATTTAGCACTATGTTTTTCTCTATATCTACAACGATCAGCTCATCTGTATCCTGTGCAATAACATACAAGCGGCTACCATCATTTGAAACAGCAAGATTGAATGGTGAGAAATAATCGGCATTGATCATTTTTGAGATCAGCTTATTCTTTGAAGTACTGACATGACATGACGTGCATAAAAGAGGATGGTCTGTGACCGCTGTTTTATAATTTACATGTTCTCTGGCCAGCTTGCGTCCAGGGAAGAAAACAATCCATCCTAAAACTATGATTACTCCGAAAATAAATAAAAATTTAGTTGTCTTCATACCTACTTTAATGAAACTTTATTTTCATGAATTTCTTTCATCTGCATTGGTAATATTGTTGGCTCCTTTCTAATGGATAGCGGTTGCCTGTTCTCGGGAACTTGTTCTTTATTTTCATGGCATCCCACACATCCTCGCCTCTCATTAGGACGTAAATAGATCCAACTGCCCGGGCCATGCACTATATCTCCCTTTTCATCAATTGTCTGTATTCTAAAAGGAGTGTCTGCCAAAACTTTTAAGTAAAAAGAACCATCTTTTTCAACATCCACAATGCCAAGAGAAGAATCGATTCCCAATACTTCCATTTTAACTGCTTTAGAATTTGAAGAACTACTTTCTACAGATTGTATGTCCGAAAAGTTGATATCCTGACAAAGTAGCAAACCCGTATTTACGGTTCTATCCACTTCACTTGGTAATTTTTTAGGTCTCTTATTTTTTTTAACCACAATAACATCTAATACGTTGAAGTTCTTATCTTTATAAATAGAAGATCCAAGAGTTTTCTTTTTTATATCAAATTCATACAGGCCATAGGGGTCATTATCAGTCAAACGATAGGAAACCAATAATTTGTCTGCTCTCGATTGACCAATACTATAAAAATCACCTTGAATAGCTGAAGAGAGATTTATCCTGCTATGCAGCGGTCGATTATAATTAACAGAAACAATATTTCCACCTTTCTTTTCACCACTATCTGATTCAATAAATATCAGTTTACCATTTTTTGTCTCCAACGCGTTGCTATGTAAAATACTTCCTTTTAAACCTTTATAAAACAATTCTGCTTTACTACCATCAGGCCGTAAAGCCATTAACATCCCATCACCATTATTGGGATAAAGTTGCCTGCTGATTGTCAATACACGGCCATCTTTCATCACTGATGATGCAAAATATGTATTCGGATTATATGTAATTTGCTCTATATGAGATCCATCAAGATTGCAGGTAAAGAGAGAATGTCCCGTCTTTACGGTGTCAAACCTTGTAAATTTGCTAAACACTAAACGTTTGCCAGGTAGATAGGCAGGATCAATAGAATTTTCTTTTGAAGCGGTGACTTGCCGGATCTTTAAATTATCTAAATTCATTTCATAAATTTGCCAGGTATCACTTTGTTTCTTTTGTGCCGCAAAAATCATGAATTTACCATCATAGGATATCTCGGGCGAGCAGGCTGAATAATATCCATCCGTCAGTACTTTTACTGAACCTTTTGGTTCATCAGGATTTAATGCCACGATGCGTGATTCAGAAAGATATCGCCATGAATTTCCGGTTATATAATCAATGTCCTTGGGCTCTCTTGTGTTTTGAGTAATAATGATCATTCCTTCCATTGATCTTCCTTTGCAGGATGAAAGAGAGATGCCGAAACCGGCAGCGATCATTATGATCAGAAGAATTATATTTAATCTTTTTCTATTCATAAAAAACTTATAGAGGTTCTTGAACGGTAAGAATTTGATTGGGTTTTGTATTCTCCAATACCTGCAATTTTCCTGATGGCCATTTGATCTCTATTCTTTCAATAATTTCATTCTTTACAAGGCCAAAGTGTATTCTGGAGTCGTTTTGTGAAAGATATCCTGTAGTACTTTTTTTCTGGGCAGTCTGAACTTTGCCTCCTGCTGTGAGTTTGATCCTGGAACCTATTCCATCCCTATTACTTGTCTGACCGATCAAATTTAGAATAAGCCAGTTGTTTTGATTCCCTTTATTATTCCTTAAAAACTTGCTGGGGCTATGTAGATTAACAATATAGATATCAATGTCTCCGTCGTTATCGTAATCACCCAGGCATGCTCCACGGCCAACATTCTCTTCCTGAAAGTATTGGCCTCGTTCTACAGATACATCCTGGAATTTTCCGTTGTTAATATTCTCAAACAATTGATCTTCTTGCCCATACAAGTGCTTTAGCTCACCATTTGTTTTGAAAATATCTGCGTCACCATCGTTGTCGTAATCAAGAAATGACGAAGACCATCCAACAAACTGCCCTGCTGCCACAGAGATCCCTGAAGAGTATGAACGATCATTAAAAAGTCCGTTTCCAATGTTTTCATAAAGGGAGCAGTAGTTATCATCTGAAATAAATAGATCAAGGTTTTCATCTCCGTTATAATCTGCGAAATCCACCGACATGCTAACGGTTGCTTCCCCGGCCTGACTGAATCCTGTTCCGGACATAGTTCCCCTGTCAGTGAAGCCTTTTCCCTCGTCGTTATGCCAGAGATAATTTACAGTATGATCATTGGCTACATAGATATCTACAAAACCGTCATCATCGTAATCTGCTGCACCAACACCCATTGCTCTTCCATCAAGGTCAACAATTCCCATTTTTTTTGTTACGTCATCAAAAGTGCCATCTCCTTTATTCAGGTACAAAATATCTTTTTGGCTGTCATAAGCCAGTGGACCGGGAAACCCATCGGGTGCGTAGTAATAATCATAATCAGGATCAAAATTCAGGTAATTGCCCACATAGAGGTCTAACAGACCATCATTATCAAAATCCAGCCATGCTGCGCCTACACTACATTCTTTACCGCCTCCAACTTTGGCATTTTTCGTAACATCCGTAAAAGTACCGTCACCATTATTTTTATAAAGGGTATTGGATCCGTAATTGCTTAGGTAAATATCCGGATAGCTATCATTATCGAAATCACCCACAGTAATACCCATACTATACCAAGGGCCACCAACTCCGGCCTTATTAGTTACATCCTCAAAAGTACCGTTATGCAGGTTGCGATAAAGATGATTGTTTGGTAGTTTTTTTGGTTTTTCTGATTTACTGAATCCTTTGACCCACGTACCACTACAGCTATATATATCCATATAACCATCCTGATCATAATCGAGGAATGCTGCTCCCCCTCCAACCGACTCTACAATATTTTCCATTTGATCGGTACCAATGGAATGAACAAAGTCCAATCCGATCTCTTGTCCAATCTCCTGAAAGAAATCATCATTTACATCAGGAAGTGAATAAACAGGTTTATCCTGAGATTCAACCGAAGATCTGTTATTCAAATTACATCCGGTAATCAACAGCATTACAACAAAAAGAAAAACATAATATGTGTAGTTATTTGAATAGATACGATAGTTCCATTTTATATACATTCTGAGAGTTGTCTTTTTTGATCCAGTTTTTATTGGGTTTGGTCATTAGATTTATTATTATATTGAATAAATCGAGCTATAAAAACCTGATTTTATAGTAATAATTATTTCTTTAAAAGGAAGATTCAAATATCAAATAGATTTAATCCTCCTTCGCGTACGCTTTGGCGGACGAGAAGATAAGGTTTAATTCCCCGACCCTTGGGTCGGAAAATCTGGTTGTTTGCATAGCAAACTCAATTTAATACCTCGTATGCTTGCGTCGAGGTAGTTTATTTTTTAAAATAATAACAGTTAATATTTTATCCAATGTAAATATGAATTATTTTAATTATATAAAACATGATATTTATCATTAAAGCCTTAGTCATTTTTCGTTTCGTTTCAATTTTGATAAAGGAACGAAAGGAAATTACGGTAATAATAATTACAGTTAACAACTTTGTATTTTAAAAGTTCTATAAGAGGTTTAATTTTAAAGGCAGTAATATTCGGACATTATAATTTTACCGTTTAGATCTTTTCTATATTTGATTGAACTACAGATATTTGATTGAACTACAGTTATAATGTAATAGAATGAAAAGACAGGTGCTTTAAAGTCTGATTTAGATGTACTTAGAAAGCTATATGGAGTTAGCGCACTCATGGCTCTTTGGGAGATCATTCTAAAGAGAATTAAATTCATATGGATGATATTATAGCACAGATCTTAGCTATAAATGATAATATGAAGATAATAAAATATAAACTATATTGCAGTTAAATGCATTTGCAGCTATTTTACTTACGAAATTGGAAAAAGAAGTACCCTTAAAATATCTATTATACAATTTTTTAAAAATCGGGGCTACTTCATTCGGAGGATTTATGGCAATGGTATCGGTAATTCAGGATCAAATGGTTGCAAAGCATAAGATAATAAAAAATGATGTTATCCTTGATGGCATTAGTCTCGCTTCTGTGATGCCCGGACCTTTGGCAGTAAATGTAGTGACCTATATTGGTTATCAACTCAAAGGAATTAAAGGGGCTTGGTGTGCATGCTAGCGGTGATCCTGCCTTCCTATATTTTGGTACTTGGTCTATCCTGGTCTTATTTGGAATAAGGATCACTACCGATGGTTGATAAAATATTTTCGGGAATCCTCCCGGCAGTTATTGCTATCATTTTAGTTGTGGCGACGGGAATGACAAAAAAATCCGTAACGGATTATAAACAGTGGATCATCTTCGTAGTATCAGGGCTTTTATTGATTTCTGTAGGTGGGTTTTTTATGACATTAGGATTGATCTTTGCCGGAGGTTTATTAGGATATCTACTTTATCATAAATCACTGGCTCACCAAAAATTTGAAGAGATTCCAAGACATGGCAAGAAAAAAAGAATTCCTTATTTTTTCTTTAGCCTTTTGGGAGCGGTTATTTTGGGAATCCTACTGTTTCCTCAACTAAGCCCTCAAGCATTACATGTGTTTTTTGCGGATATCCGAAAGTTGATGATAGTGTTTGGCGGGATGAGCGTTACATTATTTGGTGGTGGATATGTATTTATTCCTGCCATTCAGGAAACTGTAGTGCAAAATCTTAATTGGTTAACAGTTAAAGAGTTTTCAGATAGTATAGCCATGGGCAGATCACTCCGGGTCCGATATTAATAAGTGCTACATTTATCGGATATAAAGTAGCTGGTTTCTGGGGATCAATTGTAGCTACAATTGCAATTTTTTTACCTTCCGGTATTTTAATCCTCCTTCGCGTACGCTTTGGCGGACGAGAAGATAAGGTTTAATTCCCCGACCCTTGGGTCGGAAAATCTGGTTGTTTGCATAGCAAACTCAATTTAATACCTCGTATGCTTGCGTCGAGGTAGTTTATTGATCATAGGAAGTCAATTTTTGGAGAAATTTAAGAATTTGAACAGTATAAATGCCGTTTTTATAGGATTAAGACCGGCAGTAATTGGACTAATATTCGCTGCTTCTTTTACAATAGGGAGGAGTGTTGAAATGAACTAGCAATCCGTTTTAATTTTTCTAATAATTTTCCTTGCGAATTTTAAATATAAGATCAACGCAATACTATTAATACCTGCTTCCGGTCTTTTAGGTCTGATCTTATTTAGTATCTCATAAGGTTACATATTTGATACCATAGTCAAAATGAAAGATTAACCTTTCGAAATACGAAGTTAAACAAACTTAAAAGGGAGGTTAAATAAATTAATAACCTAATAACTTATTTTTTAATACGAATCCTTATATTTTTAATAAAAAATCTTTCATATCATTTTTAATTTACGAATTATATGATAAATCAAAGATTATTTAATATCTTACAATGGTACTTTTTAATTAACCAAAAGGGGCTTATCTTACAGAAGATCAACACATAATATATTTTTATGACAAATAAAAAATCAACTGTTGAGCGCAGATCAATTATTATTAAAGAACTTGACTTAAAAGGGAAAGTGGTAGTTAGTGATTTGAGCCAGAAGTTTGCCGTGAGTGAAGTGACAATTAGAAATGATTTGGCTCAATTAGAGAAAAAAAATATTCTTATCAGAGCAAGAGGGGGAGCCTTAAAAATTGATTTCGGAGGAATCAACTATCAAATCTCAGAAAAATACAAAATCAATAGAAAATCTAAGCAGATAATTGGACAAAAGGGAGCTAGCTTTGTGCATGAAGGCGACACAATAATGATCGATTCTGGAACGACTGCCATGGAGTTCGTTAAAGAATTAGATAAAAAAATGGCCTTGACCGTTATTACGAATGGATTAAATATTGCAAATCATCTTTCTAAAAACAATAATGTCAATGTTATCATGCCAGGGGGGGTTCTGAGGAATAAATCCTTTTCATTGATTGGTGCCCCAGCAGAAAAAAGTTTGAGAAATTATTTTTGCGATAAATTATTTTTAGGTGTTGAAGGAATGGACGTTGATTTTGGATTGTCAACTACTAATATTGAAGAAGCACATTTTAAGCGTACTATGATTGAGATGTCCGATCAGATTATTGTACTAGCAGATTCCAGTAAGATTCGTAAAAGAAATCTTGCTTTTATCTGTCCGGTTTCCAAAATTGATATTTTGGTAACAGATAGTGGAATTAGCAATGAGCAAAAAACAGTGTTTGAAAATGCCGGGGTGAAGGTTATAATTGCTTGAAGTCATTCATTTCTCCTTGAAAAAACATCTGCTTCACTAACTACCTGTTCTAATGGTTGTGACATGATGTCCAATACTTGACAGCAAACACGGCCGGACAGTTTTAAAAACAAGTCTGCCGGCTGAAGGCCGGGATTATCGATTATTGATGTTCACGTGCCTGATATAGGTTGACCACATTAAAGTCAATTTATATGCATAAAAATTTAAAAAAGATTCGCTGTGGAAGGTTGTTTCCAGAGGTTTTAAGACATATTATCCTAATTCCGGTCCGCTTATTAAAAATAGGTTTTCCTTTTTTCCTGAATAATCATTTGTTTTCAGGTACATTCTTGTGAAACTGCGTTGATGTTTGAACTTTTTGAAGAGCAACCACTCTTTGAACTCCCGCTGATCAGCCAAAACATCAACCAATAAAGGTTCTTCTCTCAGTGTATTAAATACCGCGTTGAACAGAAATTTTGCCATTGGTATCGACTCGGCCAATAGAGGTCCTATTTGCAGATAATTACTTCCTTCTCTTCCAAAAACAAATCCTTTCAAAATATTTCCCTCCTTAATTTGAAAACCAATTTTCTTTTGGTTATTCAATAAATAATCGAACAACTCCGGTCTTTCTACACCAAAAATTATTTTATCCAGAGGCATAAGTTTATTAATATCGTCGAATGAAATATTTGATATTTCAAAGGCTCCCGTATCTTCATGATCTAAGATCTCCACAGGTAATCCCGAACTAACCATTCTGTCAATTTCATACTCTGCCACAAAACCAAGTTTTTTGTATACCGGTACACCGGCCGGTGTTGCATCCAGTTTGATCGAATCGCATTTATCCAACCTTTTAAGAATGGTATTAAGAAGAATTTTACTTACACCCAGTCCTCTGTATTTCTTAGCGACCAGCATCATGCCGATCCATGCCAGTTTTTGCTGGTATTTCATGGCTGTAACGGTTCCGATCAGCTTATTTTCTGATACGGCTACAAGGCAAAATTTAGGATTGTTTTTGATTAAAAAAAGCCAATCTTCTTCTGTTTGGTTCCAATTTTCAGCATTTTTAATTTGCATCAGAGCCTCCAGATCAGCAGGCCTCATTTCTCTAATTCGCAGATCATTTTTTTTTCTCTTTAGCATTTTAAAAAAGTAGTTAATTTACAGAGAAACCTTTTTGAATAGGTTACATGGCATTAAAATATCCAATTAGTTTGCCATACATAATGTACACTAAAACGCATATCAAAATAAAACCAAGTATGGCGAGTATATTTTGATATAACGTGTTTTTATACTTGCCCATCACATCTTCCCGATTAACGATCATAATTAACCCAATAGCAATTAGAGGGACAGCCAACATGGAGGAAGCCTGTGCCAGAATTAACGAATAAACGGCGCTCCCTCCTTCACTGGTAACGTACATTGCTATTCCCATTCCAATAACTAATATCAAAAGCGTAAATAGTTTAGGCATTTTTTCGCCCATGGATCTTCCCATTCCTAGACCGTCTGATAAGAGACCTCCTCCTATAACTGCATTTACGAGCAATGATGAGAAGGCTGCTGCAATAAATCCAAAAGCAAATATATATTTAGAATAAGATCCCAATAGTTCTTCCAGTTGAATTGCCATATCTGCTGCTGAATTCACCGTGATTCCCAATGGTTTTAATGTAGCGGCAGCGGTTACAATCACTAATACCGACATTAAGGCCAATAAAAAAACACCAAAATTAGAATCCCTGATTCCTTTATCCTTGTCTTTTGATTTCCACCCTTTGTTTTGGACCAGATATGCTTGGTATAAAGCACAATGAAGTACGAAAGTAGTTCCAACGATGGCCGCGAGTTCACTAAAATTATCCATAGAGAATGGCTTAGGAATAAATCCACCTGCCGTTTCTACAAGGTCGGGTTTTATAAAGATAAGATTTACAACAAATGCGGTAATCATAAGAATTACCATAAACATCATTAATTTTTCTAAGGTTTTATATAAATTTTTTGCAAAAAATATGAGCACTATTGCTAAAGGTGTGAAAATAAGCGGCCAAATTTTAGCATCCACCCCTGTTAAAGTTTCCATACCCATACCCACGCCCAGATTATTCCCGAATTGAAAACTCAGTGCAGCCAGAAATGAACTCAAACCTATGATCATTGCAAACCATCTTCCGTATTTTTTTGCAATGACACCTAAAATAGATTCTTTGTGTAATACACCAAATCGTGCACTCATATTGGAATAAACCGCCATGGATACAGCTGCTATTAAAATTACCCATAAAAAATCATATCCGAGGGTAGATCCTATCTTTGTTGAAGTTGTAATACTCCCAGGCCCCAATATTACAGCTGCTACAATAAAACCCGGCCCCAAGGATTTAAAAAACTCTCTTACTCTTTGAATCATTACTTTATTTTTTAATTCCTTTCACTTTTTTTAACTCATGAGACCTGATGAATCTTTGTCTAAGAATAAATACGTTGATTTATGCTCTTGCAATATTGAGGCAGGAATTTCCTGTGTAACAGGTCCTTTAACAACTTTTTCAACGGCAATGGCTTTTCTTTTATCAGGCACAGTACAGATAATGTGATTAGATTGCATAATTCTGTTAATGGACATACTAATCGCTTTCGCAGGAACTTCGCTTATATCTTTAAACCAGCCCTCACCTAACTGTTGCATTCTGCATGGCTCGTCTAAATTAACCTCAAGGTAAGAATCCTTAATTTCGAAATCGGCGGGAGGATCATTAAAGGCCAAATGTGCATTTTCTCCTATTCCAACAAAGGCGACATCAATTGGATGTTTAACAATTAAATTGTGAAGTCTTAAGCATTCCATTTTGACATCTCCCTCTCCATTCACATAATAAATGGCAGCTGGATTAACAATGTCAGCTAATCGCTCTTTAAGATATTTCCTAAAAGATGCCGGGTGTGTTTGTGGTAATCCAATGTATTCATCTAAATGAAAACAAGTTACAACCTTCCAATCAATATTTTCACGAACCAATACTTCGAGCATTTCAAATTGAGATGCCCCAGTGGCTATTATAATATTAGCTTGGCCATTTTCAGATATGGCTTCACGTATTAAATTTGCTCCCTGTTCGGCAGCTGCTCTCCCCAGGTCGATTTTGTTTTTCGAGATTAAAATTTCCATTTTTAGTCTTTCTAACAAATATCTTATTTATTTGCGAACATTTGAAATGTTTTTTCTTTTTGTTATTCTTTATGTCGTTTTAACTTATTTTACTTTATTTTTAATGCTTATATTTTTAATAAAAATCATCAAATTTAAATATTGAATGAACATATACTATAATATTGAACAGAGAAGAAGTAGAGGTCTAAACCTAATGATATTTGCGATATTTATTGGCCTATGTGCTTGTAATGAAGTTTCAAATAAAGTAGTTTTTGAAGAAAAGGCAGGTGTTAACAGAAATTTGGACTACGTAATTGTTTCATTAGCCAACCATAATGAAGAAGTTTTATTATTGGAAGATGTTGCCAACGGCTCAATAATTAGAGGAGAGAAATTGAAGCACGAAATATCTGCTGAAGATTTAGGTACATACATTTTTCCAATAAGCATTAAAGCTTTTGAAAAAAGAACATTTTTAGTCTCTTCATCAAATAGTGAAATTGAAACTTCAAAATTAGATGTGACCGGGAAAGATGTTTCTATTAAAATTGAGAATGAATTTTTTATAGCTGACTTCAATACGAATAAAGCAAAAGAAGAAAACGGGTTGTACCCTGGCCAGCTTGCCGGTATCTTCATCAAAAAGAAGAATGTATTAATTAGGAGAGGTCACATCAATATGCATTGGGCTCCTAATTTTCAAAAAGAAGGTCTGGATTACAAGACTATTGGTCATGTAAATTCCAACAATGCAAAAATTACTCAAAAAAACTCCTATATGCTTGAAATGATTAAAATTGGGTCTGTCGTTGATTACGAAGAAATAGATCTCTTTGGGCAATACAATTTTTTTGATGGATTGCCTTATTTTGTTTACACATCGACCATGAGTTTTAATAAAGATGTTGAGTTAATGTTGTTAAGAAATGATGAAATGACAATGGATAGTCTCTTTACGCATTTGATTTATCCCGATTCAAAGGGCAATGCCGCCGAAATGCCTCTGTATAATATGGTGAAATTTGACTCTTTGACAAAATCACCTCTTGCAGATGATATAAACTGGGTGGGATTTATAAATAAAAAGATCGGTTATGGCCTGGTAAGCTTAAGATTGTCTTATAACAATACAAATCAAGAAGGAAAAAAATCTCCATTATTTGAGCCACATACAAAAATTTCCGCAAGCAGTGGTAACGGGAGATATTGGAACAGAAGACTGATTCATGAGCATAATACACTTGTGCCCAAAGGGAGTGTGTATTATGAAGAAAATGCATATTTAGTCCTAGATGATTTGGATGATATTGCAGGGCAGATTAACCATTACATCAATCGTTTAAAATCTCCTATTGTAGTTTCACACCTCTCGGAATAAGGGAGATATAATTATTTCATCAATGATCAGAGATCTGCCATTTATTTTTTTAATCGTTGTTCTTTTTGGAGTGGAGAGAACTTGTGGACAGATAGCGGAGCAAAAATCATTCATAATTTTTGATCAAATAGAAGCTAATTTTTCTCCTCCGCTTGACTTTAATAACAAGTTTGGTACATACCGGTCCCCTTTATTATTTTATGATGGTAGCATAGTATCAACAACGGCAGATTGGCAGAAACGGAGGGATGAGATCTTAAAAAAATGGAATTCAATGATGGGGGAGTGGCCGGATTTTATTGAAGATCAGACAGTTCAAATAATTGAAGAATCTACAAGAGAAAACGGTATTACACAGTACAAGATCAGGTTTTTCTGGACTCCGAATGAAACAACGAATGCCTATTTGCTAATTCCTGAAGGTGCAGAAATAAAACCAGCTGTTGTATGTGTATATTATGAACCGGAAACTGCAATTGGTTTGGGAAAACCAAACCGTGATTTTGCTATTCAGTTGGCCAAAAGAGGTTTCGTAACCCTTTCGATAGGTACAACAAAAGCAACAAAAGATAAAACCTACTCGCTGTATTACCCAAATATTGAAAATACTCAAGTTGAACCTCTTTCAATGTTGGCCTATGCAGCTGCGAATGCTTGGTTTTTACTTTCCAACCAACCGGAAGTTGATTCAAGCAGAATAGGTATAGTAGGACATTCCTTTGGTGGAAAATGGGCAATGTTTGCTTCGTGTTTGTTTGATAAGTTTGTCTGTGCTGTTTGGTCTGATCCGGGAATTGTATTTGATGAAGGAAGCAAAGACGTGAATTACTGGGAACCCTGGTATTTAGGATACCACCCGAAACCATGGCGTAAACGCGGTTTGATAACGGTAGAAAATCCTGCGAAGGGCTTGTATCCAAAACTTGTAGAAGAAGGGTATGACCTGCATGAGTTACATGCGTTGATGGCGCCCCGACCATTTTTAGTATCAGGTGGAGCCGAGGATACTCCTTCAAGATGGGAGGCATTGAATCACTCTGTTCAAGTTAACAAATTGTTGGGAGTTGAGAATAGGGTAGCCATGACGAACAGGGTCGAACATTCTCCGAATGCAGTATCTAATGAGCAGATATATTTATTTTTTGAGTACTTCTTGAATAAAGATTAATTTTTTAGGTCACTTATAAAGACTAATAATACTCAGATATATTGAAAGTTATGTCAATAAATTTTAATAGAATTGTCAGAAAAATAAGCAGAATGAATCCAAGTAATCATATATTAAATCGATTGATATTGGAAGTTAAACGAATGCTAATTTATATTCAACAGTGAAATAAAGAAATTGAACATCAAATGAATATTGAAGACCCTCCCTGCTCTAGTAGAATATAAATAAAAAAACACGGCATTATTCTATTGAATTCAGAAATAAATTTACTTAACTTACAAGTCAATTATAATAAAAAAGCACCTTTAACAAAATGGAATTGTACCTGAGTGTACAAACTGTCTTTTCTAATTTTGAAAACGAATGATAAGGTTGAAAAAATAAAAGTTTAAATATGATCGAATGGGATAAGGAAATATTACTGGATCAATTGCATAAAAAAATAGATACATTTTGGGAGTTATCCGGGAGGAAAATATTAAATATTGAAAATGAATATGACCATAGCAAAGGGTCTCCGGTAAGTACTATTGATGGAAAATACACTAGCAGAGGATGGACAGAATGGACACAAGGTTTTGAGTATGGCTCCTCGGTTTTACAATTCGATGCAACGGATGTGGATGAATATCTGGAAATAGGCAGGTCAAATACGATAAAACATATGAGCTCTCATGTTTCGCATATAGGAGTTCACGATCATGGTTTCAACAATTTAAGTACTTATGGAAATTTGCTACGCCTCATGCATGAAGGAAAAATTCCTCAGAATGATTGGGAACAGAATTTTTATGAACTTGCAATAAAAACTTCTGGAGCAATACAAGCCAGCAGATGGACGAAAACACAAGACGGAGGGTTTATCTACTCTTTCAATGGTCCTCATTCACTGTTTGTAGATACCATAAGAACGATTAGAATTGTTGTGGTAAGTCATTTGTTGGGTCACAGTTTAAAATCTGAAAATGACAAGACAATTGATCTATTAGAAAGAGCTATGATTCACGCAAAATCTACGGCAGATTATTCTGTATTCTATGGAGAAGCACGTGATAGCTATGATGAATGGGGGAGGACCGCACATGAATCGATTTTTAATATAAATGATGGCAATTATCGTTGCCCGAATTCCCAACAAGGATATAGTGGATATACAACCTGGACCCGGGGTTTAGCCTGGGCAATGCTCGGCTTTTCTGAAGAATTAGAATTGTTGAAAACTTTACCCGATGAGGAAAAAATTGGAAAGTTCACGAAAGAAGAAGTTCTGAATTTCAGTTTAAAAGCAGCAAAGGCAACCTGTGATTTTTATATTAAGAATACGCCTGTCGATGGTATTCCGTACTGGGATGCCGGAGCACCAAATCTTTATAAACTAGGAGATTATTTAAACAAACCTGCGGATCCATATAATGCTTTTGAACCTGTTGACAGCTCTGCTGCGGCAATTGGTGCTCAAGGGTTACTTCGCCTAGGGAAATTTTTACAAAAAAAAGAACCGGAGCAAGCAAATAAATACTGGCAAAGTGGAATAACCGTGTTGAATACATTGCTCGATGAACCATACTTAAGTACGTCGGAAGATCATCAGGGGATCTTATTGCATTCTATCTATCATCAACCTAACGGATGGGATCATCAACCGGAAAAAGGAAAAGTTGCTTATGGAGAATCCAGTATGTGGGGAGATTATCATATGAGGGAATTGGTTTTGTATGCCAATAAAATTTTAAAAGAAGAAAAATACTATACCTTTTTTGGTTGTATAAACAGCAATAATATTTAAACAGATGAAAACAAAAAAAACCGTTTTGATCACAGGTGGAAGTCGGGGAATAGGCTTAGGAATTGCCAAATCACTGGCCGCAAGATCCTACAGTTTAGCAATAAATGGAATGAGAGAGGAGAGGGATGTATTGCCTGTGCTGGATAGTTTAAGGTCTTTTGGAGTAGAGGTAATTTATTGCCGGGGAAATATTTCTTTGGCAGAAGACAGGCAAAGAATTATAGAAAAGATCAAATCCGGTTTTGGTCAGTTGAATGTTTTGATAAATAATGCCGGAATAGCACCCAACGACCGCAAAGATATTCTGGAAGCAAGTGAGGAGAGCTATGAAAGAGTTATGAAAACCAATCTGCAAGGACCATATTTTCTTTCTCAGGAAATTGCCAAATGGATGATTCAGCAAAAGGAGGCGGATACAAATTATAATGCATCTATAATAAATATTTCGTCGGTATCTGCAACGATAGCCTCAGTAAACAGAGGAGAGTATTGCCTGAGCAAAGCAGGAATCAGTATGATGACCAAATTATTTGCTGTCCGACTTGCAGAATTCAATATTCCGGTCTATGAGGTCAGACCGGGTATCATTAAAACGGACATGACAGCAGCAGTACAAGAAAAGTATGACAAATTATTCCGTGAAGGAATAACATTGGAAAAGAGATGGGGATTGCCCGAAGATGTTGGGTCAGCTGTAGCAGCACTCGTTGAAGGACAAATACCCTATGCCACGGGGCAAGTCATCAATGTGGATGGAGGCTTGACAATTCAGACGCTCTAAATCTTAAATTGAATAATTATATAGCTCAATTTGTGATCAATAAGCAATAGAGATTTGGTACTGACCTGTCCACCGATGGAGAAGTATATTTGGGATTATGATTTGTAATTTAAAAATAACAAAATCTAAATATGATGAGTAAAAACAGAAGAAATTTTATCAAAAAAACTGTTGCCGGTGCCATTGGAATTGCGGCGACTACAATACCCGGGGTAGCAAATGCATCTAATCTAATAACAGATAATAGCGCTAAAGTTGATGTTAAACTAGGGGTGGCGTCCTATACTTTACGTGAATTTACTATGAAAGAAGCATTGGATATGACGCTCCGGATTGGTCTGCATCGCATCACTTTTAAAAGTATGCATCTCCCTTTGGATTCAGACAAAGAAACCATTACAAATGCACTGGCCATTTGTAAAGAGAAGGGTATTGTACTCTATGGGGCAGGTGTAATTTATATGAAAAGCAAAGAAGAAGTGGATCAGGCATTTAACTATGCTAATATGGCCGAATTGGAAATGATAATTGGAGTGCCAAATCATGAATTATTGGCTTATGTTGAAGAAAAGGTGAAACAATACAATATTAAGCTTGCAATTCATAATCACGGTCCCGGAGATAAATTATATCCGAGTGCAGAGAGTGCTTATAACAGGATCGTAAACATGGATAAGAGAATGGGACTTTGTATTGACATTGGGCATACAAAAAGGATAAACCGCGATCCTGAGCAAGACCTCACGGATTTTTTTGACAGGGTTTTTGATATGCATATAAAAGATGTTACTGCTGATGGCGACACTTGTATTATAGGAAGGGGTGTCATCGATTTTCCTGCATTTTTGAAAGCGGTGAAGAACTTAGGGTACAAAGGAACCTTAGCTTTGGAATACGAGGCCGATGCAAATGATCCACTACCTGGAATGGCTGAATCTATTGGTTATGTGAATGGGGTATTGGCCACATTATAAAACTAAAATTAGATATTCAAATAGTATTAACCTATCATATAACTAACATCTCAACGTTCTGATATTCAAGCAGTATATTTTCTGTTTTTTCTTTCGTCTTTCAGCCATTGTTGGTGTTCTTCACCAACAATTGATTGCTCAAAACCTATCATATAACTAAAAATTACAGTTATCAAAATAGATAATATGTGCTTGCGCATTGATGGACTGAGTTCGACCTAATAAAAATTCTCTCCTATTGATTATAAGCATTGCAATTTTTACCGTCACTGCAAACCTTCCTTGTCGGCAGACAGGTTTTATTTTTTTGTAAATAGCCTGTACTGAGCCCGTCGAAGTATGGCAGTACTTCATTGATTAACAGATTGCTTCTCCTCCTGTGTCGGATGGTAAGAAGTAAAGTGCTGAAGTTTAACCATAGCGGTGCTATGCATAAACTACTAAAAAGTCATATTTTATTGTGGTTTCAATCCTCATAACAAAATTCTAATACATAATTCGGGTTTAACACCATTTTTTGTAAAAAATAAGGCTGGTTTAACCAGAGCAGTTATTTTTGTGATTAATTTTTAAAGGAGAACAAATCCGCCAACTTACATTTAGATAAAAAATGAAATTAAAAATTCATAAATGTCAATTAGAATTGAAGCATCCATTTACTATTTCTAGAGAGACACGGAGTCATATCCCATCATTAATTGTTTAATCCTCCTTCGCGTACGCTTCGGCGGACGAGAAGATAAGGTTTAATTCCCCGACCCTTGGGTCGGAAAATCTGGTTGTTTGCATAGCAAACTCAATTTAATACCTCGTATGCTTGCGTCGAGGTAGTTTATTAGAAGCGGGTGGTGTTATTCAATTTTCAAATGAAAATGGAACGGGAGTTAAATTGTTTAAAAAGTGATAAAACGATGAGTTCTTAATAACCTGAGTTTGACCTAAGATTCGATTCACAGAAAGCCAAGAGTGCAATAGATTTGATGCTGAAAATCAGGAAGATATAGCGAGTTATATCAAGAGGTTTTTAGTTCAAAGATGTTGTGCTATTGGCTTTCTCGCAAGCGAGCTTCGATAATTATACCCTATACTTCCTCAAATTTCCTTGAATTATCCCGATAGTTCATCAAAAATTTGAGTCGTCTAGATTATAATTATCTGAAGCTGTGAGCAAAGCTCAGGTCAAACTCAGGTTAATAGTATTTTTTATGATTATTTCACCTTTCTAAAAATTATTGGTAAAGCCCTTTATTTTACAAAGTTTTTTTACTTATTTTTGATTTTATCATTAAAATTACCCGATGCAACTTAAAAAATTAGCCATTAAATGCTGTTTATTATTCGCAGTTATTCTTTTCGGAATATCTTGTAACTCCAACCTTGATAGTTCAATTAGTGAAAAAGTCACCATGGATGGAATTACGATTCCCAAAGGATTTAAAATTGAAAAATTATACGAACCAGGAAAACATAATCAGGGTTCTTGGGTGAGCGTTACCAAAGATGATAATGGAAGATTATACACTTCCGATCAATATGGGAATCTTTATAGAGTTACTTTGCCAAATCTTAAAAATAAATTAGACAGCGTTATTGTGGATAAACTTGATTTAAAAATTGGGCTTGCACAAGGTTTGCTTTGGCATAAAGGAGATTTATATGCATCGGTTAATTCAGATGCAGAACATGATTTAATGATTCATAGTGGTTTTTATAAGATTACGGATTCTAATAATGATGATGAATTTGATACTGTAAAAATGCTCCGTTCTTTTGATGGAAATGGAGAACATGGCCCTCATAATATTGTTTTAGCACCAGACGAACAATCGATGTATATTGTTTTGGGAAATCATACCGATGTTCCGGATGATTTAAAAAGTGTAGTCCCTAAAGTTTGGGGAGAGGATAATTTACTGCCTATTATTAAAGACCCAAGCGGTCATGCGAATTCTAGAGGTGCTCCTGGGGGTTGGATTGTAAAAACAGATTTTGAAGGTAAAGAATGGACGCTTTTTAGCATAGGTATGAGAAATACCTACGACATTGCTTTCAATCAAGATGGCGAGTTGTTTGGATTTGATTCAGATATGGAGTATGATATGGGAATGCCATGGTACAGGCCTATTAGATTGACTCATGTTACTAGCGGAAGTGAATTTGGATGGAGAACAGGTACTGGTAAATTTTTGAGTGAATATCCCGATAACTTACCCGGAATTGCAAACTTAGGCCAAGGGTCGCCAACTGGGGTGTTAGAGGGTACAGGATTGCAATTTCCATCGTATTATCAAAACGGAGTTTATCTTTTCGATTGGAGTTATGGCACCATGTATTTTGCCAGTTTAAAACCTCAAGGAAGTAGTTATACTTCCGAAATTACAGAATTTGTTTCTGGAATTCCTTTACCATTAACCAACGGAATTGCGGGTAATGATGGGTCTATGTATTTTATGACTGGAGGAAGACGCTTAGAGTCTGCTCTGTATAAGTTAACTTATGTTGGAGAAAGAACCTCTGAAATACTAAATCTTTCTGAAAACAGTCAAGGAGAATCCGACAGAAATTTAAGAAAAGAATTGGAAGTATTTCACAGTGAAAAAACGACCGATAAAATTGATTTCATCACAAATAACTTAGGTCATAATGATCGTTTTATAAGATTTGCCGCACGAATAGCTTTGGAAAATCAAGATTATAATCTTTGGAATACTGGAATAAACAAAGATGGTGATGCTGCTAAAATCATGACATTATCTTTGGCTATTGCCCGGCATGGAAATGATGCTGATAGAAAAACGGCACTAAATAAGTTGTTGAATATTAAATGGGCAAGCCTAGAAGAATCACAAAAAATTGATTTCACAAGGACTATTGATTTATTGATGATACGTATGGAAGGTGAAATTTCAACAACGCTGAAAAACAATATTGCGGAGGTGTTTCTTCCAACATATTTAAAGGAATCAGATGTGTTAAACAAAGAAGTATGTGGTTTGTTAAGTTATTTACAAGTTTCTGAAATTATTGTTCCCACTATTCATAAAATGGAAACAGATACCATAACCTCAAATTTAAAATCTATTTACCTTTCAGGAGATGTTACCAAACGAAGCGATCAGTATGGTAAAGATGTTGAAAATATGCTTAAAAATATGCCAAACCAACAAAACATCAGCTTTGCAAAAAGTTTGAGTGTAATCAATGATGGCTGGTCAACAGAAGCACGTGAAAAATATTTCCGTTGGTATAATAGAGCTTTAAAGAGATCGGGTGGACAGCAATATGCTAATTTTATAAAGGCAATTCAAAAAGCAGCATTGGCAAATGTTCCAGAAGAAGAGCGTCAATATTTTGAAGGTTTGGCAGGAGCAAGTATGAATAAGAATCATAATATAATGCAAGATGTAAAACAGCCTGTGGGGCCTGGACAAAACTGGACGGTTAAAACATTGAAGGCAGCATATGCTAAAAATAATGCGTATCTGAATTATGCAAGTGGACAGAATTTATTTAAAGCATCTTTGTGTGTTTCTTGTCATAGTGTAAACGGAGTTGGTGGAAATTCAGGACCTGAACTAACACAGATAGGAAATCGCTTCTCTATTTCAGATTTAGCAGAAGCAATTATAGATCCATCTGCAACGGTTTCAGATCGTTACCGTAACACCAATTACCATATGGAAAACGGAAGTATGGTTTCTGGTAGATTGGTCGATGAAACAGAAAACAGGTTGGAGATAAGCATCAATGCATTCTCTCCAGAATTGACAACTAAAATAAGAAAAAATAGAATTGTTAAAAAGGAAGAATCAGTAGTTTCTGCAATGCCTCCTTCTTTAATTAATAGGTTAAACCAACAAGAATTGAGCGATTTGATTGCGTATTTAGTTTCTGGTGGAAATGAGAATCATAAAATTTATAAACAATAAGTATCATGCAAATTAAATCAATACTATTAGTGGTAACTATTGCGCTATTTATGACATCTTGTGATTCGTCAAAGAAAAATTCTGAAGAAAAATCAATCGAAAAAAAGACAAGTCTTTTTAATGGGTCAGATTTGACCAATTGGCAAGGAGATTTGCGAATTTGGTCTGTTGAAAACGGATGTATTGTCGGGAGAACAACTGATGAAAACAAAATAGATAAAAACACATTTTTAATCTATGAAACCACTTTTTCTGATTTTGAATTGACCTTTAAATATAAAATTATTGGTGGAAATAGCGGTGTGCAATACCGTGCAAAAGTAATTGATAAAGAAACCTTTGTTGTTGGAGGATATCAGGCAGATATGGAGGCGGGAATCAATTACTCCGGAATTTTATATGAAGAAAAAGGCAGGGGAATTATCGCAAATAGAGGAGAGCAAGTGGTTGTTGGTGAAGACGGGGAAAAAACAATACATCAATTTGTAAAAAGTGAAGAAATTCAGGCAATTATAAATATGGAAGATTGGAATGAGTATCGAATCGTAGCCAAAGGAAACCATTTACAGCATTTCATTAACGGACATAAAACGATTGATGTTACCGATAATGAAGTGGCTAAAAGAACGTCTTCAGGTATCATAGCATTACAAGTTCATGCAGGGCCTAATATGGAGGTTTTTTATAAAGATATTATGATTAGCTTAAAGCCGTAAAAGACCTTAAGGTGGGTTCTAAAAAATCATTCACTTTTTTTATGCTTAAAAACCTGAGTTCGACCTAAGAAAGAACTTTTTTTGATATAAAATTCTTTAACCCGGATTATGTAATAGAATTTTGTTATGAGGGTTGAAACCACAATAAAATATGACTTTTTAGTAGTTTATGCATAGCATCGTTATGGTTAAACTTCAAAAAGTAGTGAAATGGTATATTTTGCAGTGGCTTCAAGACGTAATAAATTTTCTATTGCATAAAGCGGGTTTAACTTCGACTCCGCTCGGTTACAAAGAATTTCTATCTTTTTTCATCTTGTAAAGTTAAGTATTTAAGGCTTAACTTTCTGTACCATCAAAGGCAGCAACTCCACCTTTTATTCGCTAATTTAGTTTTATATGCAATCCATCACGCTCAGATTGCTCACAAGCCTCAATAATATGCTGACAGACAATTGAGTCTTCCAAACTCGAAAGAGGTGCCTCACCAAGTCTAACTACATTATTTATAAAATGTGTCGTTGTGTTTTTTATCGACTCTTGATAGCATTGATAGGTTTGTGAGTGTGCCCCGTTTCTTTCATTTATCACCCAATCTCTGTAACTATAACGTGTGCTTCCTTTGGTTCCTATTACTTTTATAATGCAGGTCCATGGATCCCCTGAATGATCATCATTTGCAAAACTTGCACATAAATGACTCAAGGTTCCATTTTTCATTTTGATAGTTGCCATCGCTACATTTTCTTGCGGAGCTAAGGTATCATCTACAGTAAATTTCATACACGAAACCGTTTCAGGACTCCCCGCTAAATACAACATGGTATAACTATGATGTGTTAAAATTTGACGAATTACACCGGGGTATCGCGCTCTAATTTCATCGGAATGATGAATATTATACATCATATAAAACTGTGTAATTGTGCCCAATTTACCATTGGTAATCATTGATTTTGTTCTTCGAATTCCGTCTTCATAAATATAATTATGAACTGGCATGCATTGCACTCCTGCATCTTGCACGGCTTTCTGCATACGTCCCAACTCTTCTATGGTAGAGGCAGCGGGTTTCTCTACCAAAATATGTTTACCTGCCTCTGCGGCCATAATTGTATATTCGCAATGTGTTTCCATATTTGTTAATATAAAAACAGTATCGATTTCAGAATCATTTAAAAGAGTTTCAACAGATTCGTAAGTTTTACAACCAAATTTTTTCGCTTTTAAAACTCCTTTTTCTGAAGTTCTATTCCAAAGACCTACCAATTTTGCCCCTGCTAAACTCTGTATCGCTTCTGCATGTAAATCAGCGATATCTCCTGCCCCAATAAATCCAATTTTTATTATATCCATCTTAATCTATTGAAAAATTTAGTATTCCTTTTTTTGCCATTTCTTGAAATTCTAAAAGCGATTTCCGAACACCTTCAGCAATTGAAGTTAATGGCAAATCATTAAATGTTTGATTTATCTTTTCGTGACTTAAATCTGAAACAAATAAATTTGGCTCGGCTCCATCAACTATTGAAAGTTTGACGAAGTCGCCCATTCCCATATCTTCTGCTTGTTCTTTAACGATTGCTAAAAAGTCTTCAATCCCAATGGTTTTTCCTTTTACATTAAAAGCTCCAAAGCCTTCATAATCTTGTAAGGTACACTCGGCAAAGTAAACACCTATATCTTCTACAAAATGATAATTCTCACGACCTTCATAAGGCATTTCAAAAGGAATTAATTTATTAGTTACACTTCCTGTAGCTATTGCTTTTAACGCATTTGTTGGTGCCGATGTTTTTCCTTTATCTCTTCCTTTTCCAAAAGTGGTATTTATTCTTAAACATACTGTTGACACTTTTGTGTTATCGTAAAACAAACGTGCTAAATGCTCTCCTGCTAATTTCCAAATACCATAATGATTTGGTGGTGCTAATTGCGCATCTTCCTTTATTCCAGGGTTCGGATACATAGCTCTCATTCCATAGACCGCCGCAGAACTCGCAAACACAAAACGCTGTAAATTTGTAAGTTTCTCCGCAGTATCAAACAATGCCATCGTTCCACCCGTATTAATTTCCATACCCTGAATATGATACTTCGAACAATCAGGACTTTGATAAGCGCCCAAATGAATGATATGTGTTGGATCTACATTGAGTAACACCTTTTCAATGGCATTATAATCTGCAACATCTAGCGTTACAAATTCCAATCGAGGATCTAAATCTTCTCCCAGCCATAATTTTAATGGATCGGTATTATTAGATCTTGAAGCAACTACAATTTTACTTACTTCTTTTGATTGTAATAATTTATAGATTGTTACGGATCCTATGCAACCTGCGCCTCCTGTGATAAATATTGTATGCATTTTATAACTATTTTTAAACTCCCTATACTTTAACATATAGTTGCTATTATTGAGATTCCTCGTCACTCGTTCCTCTTTCTGTCGGAATGACAAAATTATTTTTTTAAAATTCAATCACTAATTTAATGACTAAAACATTTCTTCTCAACTGTTCATTTTAATAACCGCTTTCACATTATTCGCTTTAATCGAATCTTCAAAAGCTTGATTGATATCTTTAAAATCGTAATGGTTCGTATAATTTTCGGCGGGGAATACACCCGTTACTATTAACTTTTGAGCCACCATATAATCTGCTCTACATGACCCCATAGAACCTCGCATGTTTAAGGACGTTCTCGTTAAATGTGTTGCATTTATGCTAACCTCTTTGCCATAAGTTGCAATTACACAAATATCACCTTCGGGGCGAACAACGCCAATTGCTTCTGAAAGCACCTGTGGAACTCCAGAACACTCTATTAATAAATCTACCTGACCATTGCTTCCAAATGATACTCCATTTGCATCTACAATTCCGTTTTTCAATTGATCGGTCAAACTATTTTCCGGGGAAACTTCAATGGTAATAAACCCTTGATGCTTTGCAACTTTCAAACGTTTGTCGCGATCGTGAGCAATTCCTGTAATGGCAACTCTTGCTCCTGATGCTTTTGCCAATTCTGCCGACATCAACCCAATAATTCCGCAACCCGTTACTACCACATCTTGACCTGGTTGAATAGCACACTTATTGTATAAAGCATTAACCACTACTGATAATGGTTCTACCAAGGCTCCTTGCTCTGGTGTTAATCCGTTCATTAAAATGACTGCTCTGTCTGATTCTAAAACAACTTGCTGACCAAAACCACCATTTCTATGAAATCCTATAATTTGTTTAGATGGACATAAATTCCATTTTGAAACACTACATGCCGGACATTCTTCATCTTGACAACCGAGCATCGCTAAAGGCGTAAAAATAGTTCCAACTTTTACATCACCATGCTCTCCAGGTCCTAATTCTAAAACCTCTGCGCTGAATTCATGACCGATTACTCGAGGGCGTTCTACCCAATCAAAATTAGATTTACCCAAACAGGCACTATTATCGGAACCACAAATCCCCGTATATAAGGTTTTTGCTAAAATTTCTCCCTCTTTCAGTTTTGGCATTTCCATGTCAACTACTGAAGTATTTCTAATAACAGACCCTTCTGAATTTGGTAGTATTTTTTCTCTACCCTGCAAACAAAACCCTTGTATTGTACTCATTTTATTTATTTTTTCCAAGTTACACCCGTTTCTTTCCAACTTCTCGATTTTGCTGAATCCAATACCGCTTCACACACTTTTTGTGTTTCTTGCGCCTCTTTAAATGTTGGCGAACAGACAGTTTCTTCTTCTAAACTTTTTAAGAAATCTGCTGCATGATGCACAAAAGTATGCTCATATCCAATCGAAAGTCCGGGCACCCACCATTTATCCATATATGGATGTTCTCCATCAGTAATATGGATACTGCGCCAACCTCTCAACTCAGATTCATCTCTATGATCGAAATATTCCAAACGATTTAGATCATGCAAATCCCATTTTATAGAAGCGTGTTCTCCATTAATTTCAAAAGTTTTCAATGCTTTATGTCCGCGTGCATAGCGTGTAGATTCAAAGACCCCCAATGATCCATTATCGAAATGACAGTGGAATATACAAGCATCGTCAATCGTTACTTTTTGCACTTCACCTGTTTCTGTATGAACACGTTCTTTAATAAAGGTTTCTGTTACTGCAGAAACATCTTTAATCCCTCCATTCAACCACATTGCCGTATCGATACAGTGCGCTAACAAGTCTCCCGTAACTCCAGATCCTGCTGCATCGCTATCCAATCGCCATAAACCTTCTCCTCCTTGAGGTAAATCTTTGCTAATGGTCCAATCTTGTAAAAAGTTTGCTCTATAATGAAAAACCTGTCCTAATTTTCCTGCATCAATTAATTGTTTTGCTAAAGTTACCGCAGGAATTCTGCGATAATTGAACCAAACAGTATTTGCAACGCCTGCTTTTTCAACAGCATCAACCATGGGTTGGGCTTCTGAAACAGTTCTTGCTAAAGGTTTTTCACAAAGCACCATTTTTCCAGCTTTCGCTGCAGCAATTGCAATTTCTGCATGCATATTATTTGGCGTACAAATATCAATCGCATCGATATCATCACGAGCGATTAATTTTCTCCAATCTGTTTCTATAGATTCATACCCCCATTGATTTGCAAAGGCCTGTACTCGTTCTTTATTACGAGCACAAACGGCTTTTAATACCGGTTGATATTCCAAATCAGGAAAAAAATCACTTATTCTATTATAGGCATTGGAGTGGGTTCGCCCCATAAATCCGTATCCAACCAATCCTATTCTTATTGTTTTTTTTGCTGCCATATTTTTTTGATTCAATTTAGTTAAGACTCAAATAAAGAAATTTCTTGAAACGAACTATCCCCGAGGCAGAGCCATAGGGGTATTTCGCTCGTTTCATTTTAGCCTATGGGCACAAAAACCGAAATTTATTCATTGCACCTCACCCAAAACTATCCTTGATAGTTTTGACCTCTCCTCAAGGAGAGGTATAATCGGAAACCCCGAGGCAGAGCCTAGGGGAATTCTTTTCGATTAAACGAAAATTATTATTTATTGTCAGATTGAGCCTGTCGAAACCTGTTAAAATTAATTGTAAATCTATCATCGACTAGCTCAGATTAACAATGCTTTATTATTAGGTGAAAAAAAATTTATTTTTCAAAGAGACCTGATTTTAAAATTGCTTTGTACCACCTCCCTAGCCCTCCTCAAGGAGGGAATTAAAACTAACAATATGATACTTCCTACTCCGCTTCATACCAACCATGTTGTTCACGAACTTTAATCATCGCACCTAAAATATCGTTCCACGTTTTTGGTTGCATCATTATTTCATTAGGAAACATACATCCGTCCCAACAAATGTGTTTAAACTTCTTTGTAATCATTCCATCTGTATCTCGAAGCCAATGCCCGGCATCTACAGGAATATCTAATTTCCCATTCGGATCTGAAGCCTGACAATGTCGGCCAGTTTTATCGTGTGATCCTGCTCCAAATACTGTCCCGTCATTTTGCGCTACATGAAAATCAATCGTCCAAGGACGCAATGCTGCCGTTAAAGTTTTAAGACCTTCTGTTAAGACCTCTCTATCTTCCCAATTAAAGTCTTTTGGTAATATGCGTTCATCTTCTTTATTATACCCTAAAAGGTATAATAAGGTATGTGCCATATCTGCCTGAAACCCAATATTTGGTCTGCCTACAGCTTCAAGCGTTTTTACCATAGATTTCCAACCATGCATTCCTCCCCAACAAATCTCACCTTCAGCTGCTAGCGACTCACCATATTCAGCAGCAACATCACAGGCTTCCCTAAAAGTCTGAGCAATTAATTTTGTATTTCCTTCTTCATCTTCTGCCCAACTAGCAGGATCTACAGATGAATCTATTCTGATAACACCATTTGGTCGAATCCCTAAATCACGTAATTTCTTACCAATAATACATGCTTTGCGCACTTGAGTTACAAATTGATCACGTTCTTCACGGGTTCCCATTGCCGACCCACCCCCTGTTCCTGTCCAAATAGGTGCTACTAAACTCCCAATTTCAAGATTATGAGCACGTGCCTTTGCCACCAGTGCTTGTATGTCTTCATCTGAAGCATCAATATCCAGGTGTGGATCACTTAAAAAAAGATCAAATCCATCAAATTTAACGCCGTCAACCTCTGCATTAGCAGTTAACTCAATCATGGTATCTAATGAAATTGGCGGCTCTGAATCTGGTCCTTTCCCTACAACTCCAGGCCAAGAGGCATTGTGAAGTTTTGGATAATTATTCTCTTGCATAATTCTTAATTTATATATTATTGTTTTTTTAGTATTTCTCCTGGCATAATTACAGATTCAAAACCTGCTAAGTCAGATGGTTTCATCTTTGATTTATAGCCTTTAAAGTTAAAAGTTGTAGATGAATATTCACCTACAAAATCAATATTATTATTTTTCTTAATTTTCTCTTTCAATCCAACTGCCCATAAACATGCGTTCACAAGCATTCTTCTAAATCCATCACTTAACAAATCTTCTGAAGCCCTATGAGTTGTTGTAAAAACTCGACCACTTGCCCCTTTTCTAATTGATATTTCCGAACCCAAGCAACTGGCATTTCTTCTTTTGATAGGTCTGGATTCGAATCTTGGTAAATGGTGTTTTTTGGGACTTAGATATGACTGTTCCATCAAAAGAAAAGGTAGATTTTGTAGGTGAATTTAAACCATTTGCTTACGGATTTAGAAAAAATGAGTATTGGGATCAAAAACAACTAAAAACAGCCTACTTTTTGTCTATTACAGCAACATTTTATATAAAAAAAGCTCCCCATAAAATGAGAAGCTTTGTGCGGGCGAAAGGAATTCCTCCAAAATGTGGCGGATAAACTTCCCTACTTCGGCGGGCAGGCTCGTCCTCCCGCCATTGTTAATTCAATGCAACTTGGTGCCAATAAAAAAAGCCCCTTCATCTAGAAGAGCTTTTATTTTCGGGCGAAAGAAGCCGAACCTTTTTAATATACTTTAACACATTTTATTACGTATTAAGCTTTAAATAGCTATTGTAATTGACTTAATTGTTAAAGAATATTAAAACATGTAAAATAATTACGGGGTTGTTTCAGGGGTTGTTAAAATGAAATGATTATGCTTAGTAGCATTATTGGTTTTAATCATTTAACATAAAAAAACCAGTCATATTGCTATAACCAGTTCTCGGGGAATACTATAATAATTTATTTACTTTTTTATTTAATTTTAATCATTATAATTCTTTTAACTAAATACTCTCTAATTCTATTTCTGACATACCATATTCATAGAAATCCTTTTCATTAGTTGCTATAGATTTTTTAAAATATTCTTTTGCTTTACTTATGTTTTTATCGAATTTATAATCTATACCTATGTAATAATAGGCTTCACATTTTTGTCCTTTGTCAATTTGATGGTCTTTGTTATTTGATGCCTTTAATAACGCTTTCTCTGTAATATCACTATTTAAAAAGAGTGCTATTTTTGTGATCCACTCATCTTTTGGCTGTTTTTTTGCAAAATCGTTTATAAATATTTTACCCTGTTCTTTTTTACCGGTTTCAATAAGCGAGATATAATAGAATAATGATTTGTAATTATCAGTACCATTTTCTTGCAGATATTTTTCTAAAAGTGGGAGCGCTTTTTGATAATTGCCAGTCATTAGATAATTTATCATCTGATTCATATCAGTTAGTGCAACAGATTCATCAACTATTTTAAATTGAAGATCCTTTGCCCAAATTTGACCTTTTCCAACAAGCATCACACCATAAACCACACTGGTACTATTTTTAGGAACATCGAGTACTATTTCATATGTATTCCAGTTATTATCACCTTTTAAGGCTCTTTCTTGCATATTATCAAAACTGATTGCCAATTTATCTTCTCCATCCACTCTCATCCACATACTTGCCCATTTTTCAACATTCTCTGTTTTTAAACTTACAGATAGTTTAACTCGTTTACCCAGGTATTTATTTGGTTTAATTCCTGTCGATAGTGTTCCAAATCCCTCAGAAACATCACCAATAAATTTTACAAAACCAGCCTGATTTACATTTAGGCTAAATGGATCACCACCCATATTATATTCGTTGGGATTAGATCCCGCTTTGCCCCATTTAACATTTGAAACATTATCCTGATTTGACTGGCACCAGGAATAATTAACAAAAAGAACTACTAGCAACATCGAATAATTTAAATATTTTCTCATAATATTATTTTATTTAATAAAGGATTAAGATTTTTTAATGAATTATATTTTACTAATAATATTCAGGCAAATCATTAGAGAAGGTTATCATCCTATCTTCTGATGGGTCCGTACCGACTATATGATAGAAAACATCACCAAATAATTCACCACTGTCACTTACGTCAAAATATTTTTTGCAATACATAAATGATTTACCATCCTCCATCCAGGAAACCTTGTGATTCATACAGTTATCAATTTGCTCTTCATGCACTTTTTTAGTTTGAACATCAACAATATACAAGACAGCCCTTTTTGCCACTTTTGACCCAAGTGCAAGGCAAACTTTGGTTCCTTGATTATTGGGGGAAAAACTTTTGATCAACAAAACATCACCATTTTCATCTTTATATTCGATCGGATCAAATAGCAGTTCTTCTATTCCATTTTTTCCAATTCGGTAATACAATATTTTCTGATTACCATTTTCTGATTCTTTCAAATAAAATTCAATTTCTTTATCACCATTTTTAACTGTGATAAAAAAAGTGGACTTTTTAAAAGCAATTTTTACCAAATTTTGCAAATCCACTATATCAAGGGAAGATTCTTTTATTCTTTGCTCAAAACTTTTATCATTTAATTCTGTTGAATTGGCAAGAGATTGTTGGCCAAAAACAAACAGACTTGTGGATAATAACAGGGTTAATATTGCAGTTTTCATAATTTGCTTTAATTAAAGGGTTAATTTCTTATGATATAAATTTAAGTACTTTAATTTGCTCTAATATTAAGGTTTAATGAAGTAATGTTAAGATTGTGTCATGAAATTGAACGGATAAATTTTATAACTGTTTCCGTCTAAAAAAGCAGGTCTGTATACAAAAATCAAACCTCTCTAATAAAAAAAGAGAGGTTTGATTTGGTAATTATACAATTACAAGCTAAATATACAATTTCAGTAATTATTTATTTCAATACATTCTTCATTAAATAGGTCTCAAATTTCATATTTCGTGTTGAAAAAACAAGCTGTTTTCCATTCGAAGACCAATCAACTCCAAAGAACCATGTACCTGATGTAAAATCTTTGCCCAGATCATATTGTTGAATAATTTTGCCGTCGAGAGAGAAAACGACGATACCCGTTGATTTTGTATTCTTAAAAGACCCAAACGCGAGTAGCTTCTTCCCATTCGGAGAAAATGAGGAACTCCAATAATTTTCGCCAAACATTTTGCTTTCACCTGACTCGAGATCCAGTACTATGAGTTTTTTATTTTGAAATATGAAAGTCAGTTTTTTGTAATCAGGAGAAAACTTCAACGCTCTGAAATTATACCATGTATCAGGTTCAGGCTGGTAGATGTTCTGAGCTTCTCCTGTTTTAGTATTTAACTGATGCAGTCCTTTAGTCTCTGAATTTACATCCCAATCTATATTTCCCCATCCGCCATATACGAAAGAGTTTTTATCCGGACCCCAATCCATTGTTGTCCAACCCTGTACAGGTAGTTCCCAGTTTTGCCATTTACCGCTGATTAGATCGAATTGGTATACAGAACATTTTCCCATACTACTAACGACAGAAAAACCAATCCCACTATTATCAGGAAGCCAACGTAATCCGCTTGCAGAAAAATTCCAAAATTCTTCACTATTGGGAATCATGTAATGTTGTTCTTTTCCACCATCTACGGGTAAAATGACTACCTCATGACTATCTCTGCTTGAGATGAAAGCAAGATATTTCCCATTATGTGACCAAATCGGACTGAAATTGGATCCGGTAGGAGTATAATCAAGAGGTTTCGGTTTTTCTGTCGGAATGCCTGTTTCAGGATTCAGAGCAAGGGTATAAATGTCGTGTATATCAAGCGATACATCGTAATTAATTCCATTTATAGTCCAATTAATCAGATCAACATTTTGCATACCTTCTTTTAGTAAGAAAGATGGACCTACAGGCTTTCCTTCTTTCATCTCAATTGCATACAGCAAGGATTCCCCCAAGGTTTTTCTGATGAATACAATATGCTTTCCATCAGGTGACCATAGAGGGTTTAATTCATTGGTTGGGTGATCACTCAATAAGGTTGGTCCTCCTCCTTGCGTATCCATAATGAAGAGATCCAGTTTGTCTGCCTGTCCATCAGAAAAAACAACAAATTTTCCATCTGGTGATAAAGAAGCATCACCTTCAATAAACTTAGCTTTCCATTGGGTCCGGTGTAGGGGCTTAAAAGAACCATTCTTTGCAGATACCAGACCTATAGTATAAAAACCGCTACTGTCCTGTTTAAAAGTTAGAATGCTACTTCCATCTCGCGACCATTGTCTAGGTATGATTTGCCCTGCATTGGGTTCGTTTTTAAGAAGTGTGCGAATCTTTCCTTCCAAATTGGTAACTTGAAGTTCATAATTTTCATTATGATGGTCTGCAAACATATAGACAATTTCTTTTCCATCAAGAGACCAGGTAGGAAAATAGGTCCAGCCAAAAGGTTCAGAAAGCCATTCATATTTGGTGATCTCTTGAATCTTCTTAGTCCTGAGATCATAAACAGCAACATTCTGACCAATTGAATATGCGATCCCTGTCATTTTTGTTCCGTCAAAAGAAAGAGAAGAATTCTCTAACATCGTACCTTTCATTATACTTGTTCCTTTTTCGTACAAATTAATAATTGACGGACCCTCAAGTCGTAAACTGGCAAGCTGAGCCTCAGTCGGTTTTTCTGTTTTCAGCAATCGGTTTAATCTTGTTTGGGCTAATTTTACCAATTCAGGTTGATCAGCATAATTATTGATGACTTTTTCATAAAACTGCATGGCATTTAAATTTCCCAGTTTTTCATTTGCAAGTCCATTTCGATACAGTGCTTCCGCAACAACAGGCCTGTCATCAGGAAAATTCTTCACGATCTCTTCGTATAAAGAAATTGCTTCCTGAAGATTCCCGTTTATTTCTTCCTCATAAATGGCGGCATTCAATTTTTTTTCAGGGTCATTACCCTGTCCGTTTACAAAAGTTATTTGCAACAGACAAACCAGTGAGAGATATATTATTTTTTTCATTGGAATAAAAATTTAAGGGTTAAATCTGTCTTGTATTTTGATCATTGGTTTATTAATTTATTGTAATACAAATTTACCAACTATGTCTTCATGGAATATTAAGGAATCATGAAGTATTGTTAAGATTGTGTCATGAAATCAACCGGATACGATCTTATAACCAACCCCCCTTACACTTAAAATTAATTTAGGATCAGACGAATTATCTTCAATTTTTTTTCTCAGGTTTGCCATATGTGTATCGACCGTGCGTGGAGCGACAAAAACATCCTTTCCCCAAATTTCATCCAGTAGCTCATCACGGTTGATCACCCTTCCTTTATTTTGAATTAGGTATTTCAAAAGCTCAAATTCGTGAGCCGTTAGGCCAACCTCTTTGCCATTTTTACGACATTCATATTGCCGGAAATCTACTTCAAGTCCATCTGAACAAAACAGATCTACTTCGGTATTTTCAGGTTCTTTCTCCATTCTTCGCAAAACAGCCTTTACACGTGCCTGTAATTCCCTGGGACTAAAAGGTTTTGTCACATAATCATCGGCACCCATTTCAAGCCCCAGCACACGATCAATTTCCTGTCCTTTGGCGGTGAGCATGATTATTGGAGTTTTTATCCCTTTCATTCTCAAATTACTGCAAACATCAAAACCATTCATTCCCGGAAGCATAATATCAAGAATGATCAGGTCGATATCAGAATTTTTTGCCTTTTCGTAACCTGTTAACCCATCCTCGGCGAAATCCACAATATATCCCTCATGACGGAAATCATCTTCCAATGCCATTCTGATCAGCTCTTCATCTTCAATTATTAATATTTTTTTCATATTGTATTTGATTAAATCTGCCAACCGGCAGGTGAGTTTATTTACGTGCATTCATTAATTTCAATCCATTTTCAAAGGCAGTACGATCTGGAAATTACTTCCTTTACCGGGTTCACTTTTTAATTTAATAGTTCCATGATGTGCTTCAACAATCTGTTTAACAATAGTCAATCCTATTCCACTCCCTTTTACATTTTGAGTTAATTCATCACCGGCACGGTAAAACTGACTAAAAATTTTATCCTGCTCATCTTTATGAATCCCTATACCATAGTCCTTTATATTTATAGTTATTTCCGAATCAACTTGCTCCATCTCTACATCAATTATTTTTGAACCCCCAGAATATTTACAGGCATTGTCAATGAGATTTTGAAAAACCTGCTGTATGGCCTCCCTGTCGAACATGGAATTGGGTATAGAGTCAGGTAGATTTAAATTAATCTGGAACCCTTTGTCTATCAAATGATGTTGGAACGACATTACTATTTCTTCAACAACGACGGCAAGGTTATCTTCTTTAAATGAGAAATTTTTGAGCCCTGCTTCCATTTTTGAAAAATCAAGGATATTATCAATAAGATGACTTAAACGTTCACTCTCCTGCAACATAGCGGAATAATATTTTTGTTTTCGCTCATCATCAGATACTCTTCCACTATCAAGCATTTCTGCCATCTGGCGAATTATGGTTAAGGGGCTTTTAAATTCGTGCGAAACGGTCGTTATAAAATTCGATTTCATTCTAGCAAGGCGCAACTCATTATTTACGGTAAAAAGTGTAAAGAACAGGCCAAAAGCCAGGATTATTACAATTAATAAAAAGATATAAAAGAATACACCTTCGCTGGTTTTGATAAATGAAACAAAGAATCCCCCACTTTTAGGGTAGATCTTCATTGTCCATGATGGTATTGATGAAGACAACAAAACTTTTACAGGATTGGTACCGGTTGGTTTATTTTCTGAATCCAGTAATACCTTTCCATAATTATTTACAATTTCCCAGTCAAAAACTGAATCATCTGCTATTTTCTGAACGGAAGTATTCAAAACATTCTTTAGAATATATTCCTGATTATAGATCAAACCCAATTGCTCATGTTCTCCCATTGGAGATAAAAAAATAAAATAAGATCTCTCGTTACCATTAATTAAATATCGATCAGTGAAATTATCAGACCCTGGAGGTTGGTCGATTTGAATAAGACCCGGTACGTCAGCAGCAGCTAACAGATATGCTGTCTTTTTATCCAAAATTGAAATACTATCCAACATAATTTTGGATTTATGTATTAGTGTTTTCTCATTTTTTCCAGTATTTTCTATAAGGGCTATAAGCTCCTTAGTTTTTGAAATAAAATTGAAATACGTTGGATAATTGATATTCCATCGAGAATTCTTAATTTGGAACAGCAACGAATTCAATGCTTCCAAACTATATTTATCCTCATGAATATCATGATATAAAATACCAGACTCCAACAAAGCGACCATCCCCAAAGGGATATTCCCCTGGATATAAACATTAGAGTAAGCGTCTGATATTATTTCGTAGGTCTTTAAGGCTTCCTCAGATTTTCCAAGTTTTTTCTGTAATCGTGCAATGGAATTATAGATCTCTCCCTTTCCCTGCAAACCAGCAATAACAGGCAAGGCTTTTCTATAATATTCAATGGCCTTTGCATATTTCTTTTGCCTGAATTCAAGTTTCCAACCTTTATTTAAAAGATTTTCTACTTGTTCAGAAACTATTTCTCGTTTTGATCCAGTAATATTTTTCGGTAGGTATAAAAAATTGTTGTTCAAAACAGAAACTTCATTTTTACCGGAAATATAAAAAACACCTTCTACTGCAATGTATTTAGTTACTAATGCAGTCAGTACAGAATCGGAAAATACAATCTTTTCAGGTACGCGGCTGAAATCCTGTATTTCAATGAACTTGCTTTCAATATCTTTAAGATATGCATCAACATCTTCATTTATTTTTTGTCCTGATTTTTGGAAATCCTTGCTTTGCTCTCTTTCAACAAGAGCCTGATCATTCTTCACTCCCCTGTATGCCAGAATACCAAGTATTATGCTGGGAAATACAATAGCAATAATATAGTAGATGATTATTTTTTTCCTTTTTGTTTCCCCTATTTTCTTCATCAGAATATATTCAGATTGAAAAGAAGTGCATTGAATCTATAATCTTACAATATGACATAATTATTTTATGATATAGTATAGATTTAGTTAAGATTAGGTCAAGATTAGGTCAAGTTTTACTCCCCCCTTCAGAACCATATTAATCAGTTTATCTTTTAGAGTTCTGTTTGCATTCAAAGATTTCATATAAGCTGTTGATTCTTAAATGAAATACTCTTGTAAAAATTAAATAACCGATTTATTTAATATTACTAAATTTACATAAAATTTTAGAATATTGGAATTCCTGAAGCAAAAAAAGCTCCTCTAAATGAGAAGCTCTGTATTATACAGGCGAGGGAACCTGTAGCTAATTAGCTCAAAGAATTCCAGTGTTGTTTTAAAAAGCTAAGTGAATTAAATTCACCTTTCTGGTTGTTGGACAGTCCAGGAATAAGGTATATAATACTCTCATAACAGTTGTTTAATACTAAATTTTATCAGATATGATATGCGCGTATTTGTTGTACAAAAAGGAAATTATGAGAAGAAGAGTTCCTAACGATATAAAAACTATGGTTTTTGAAATGGTATCAAGGTTTGAAATATCATAAGTAAAAAGTTTTATGAGTGTAATGCCGAATAAGATCATGGCACCAATGCGCAAATACTTTTTTTTCTTCCATATTCCCAGAGCAATAAGCAACAAGGAGTACATTCCCCAAAGTATACTTAACCCAAGTTTATAGGATTTAGTTGATGAAGCCATATCCATCCAATGGATCAATTCACTACTTGCGATCCAAGCAATGGAGATGTACAATAATGCGTCAAAAGCAACTTTAAAATCCTTTTTAATAAAATCTTTTTGAATGTATTTATAGGTCGAAGCTAATAACAATGCAACGAAACCAAGTGATATATATCTATTATAAATATGATAAATCCCAATTTCATATGAGGATAATGATGATTCCAAATAACTTTCACGTAATTCACTCAAAGTATATAGCCCTTCAAGTAAAAACAAGAATATCGCGAAAACAATTAACCCTAGATTAATAAAAGCTAATTGCTGATTTTTTATTTTTTTGATATTAACAAAGGAAAGAATAGTTAAAAATAACAGGGTATAATTAAATACCCACATTGTTTCAAATTTTAAAATGTCCTTATTTTTATATATTTTAGGGCTATCTTGACTGACAGCATCAACAATTATTGAGTCTCTGTACAATTGAGCAAAATAAATCTCAATTTCAATTTTAAAAGTATTATAAATTGTAAAAAGAAGAATAGCCGGAATTGTAATGGAGATAATTTGTAATAGAAATTTATTTCTAGTTATGGTTGTGGGATAATCTCTGTTGCGATTTAAATAATTAATAAGAGAGATTCCACAGATAAACAAAATAGAAGAGAGAAAGTAAATATTCAGTAGAGGCAATAATTTCAGTGCCGATTCACTTTGGTTTATACTTTTGTGAATTGATGACCAATCCTGAAGAAGACTAAAAAATGCCAGGATAATTATTGGATAAGAAATAAATTCGTACAAACTGATTTTCTTTGTTCTACCTATCCAAAATAATAAAGTGGCTTCACCGATCCATAAAAGTGTAACCCAATTTCCATTTAATTGAACCGGGATTGCAATTGTAGTAAAAATCAATACAAGACCCCCTACAAGATAAAAAAGATTTGATCTGCAAGTTTTTGACGGTAAATGATGAGGCTTGCAATAAAATGAATAACAGCATTGCAAAGGGTAAACAGACCCAAAAAATATTGTCCCGTTTCGTTATTGGATAGAATCTCGTATCCAACACCATAAAATATAAAGGAATTTAAAAGTATTAGAATTATATCGTCAATTTTAAATTTTTCATTTTGAATTAACTTGTTAGCCATAAACATGGTATAAAAAGTAATAAAGAACACGGAAATAAAAATGAACGTTAATAAAAAATTATTACCTGACTCGTATGACGCAAGAAACCAAAAAAAGAAAAGCGCCCATGTTATTAAAAAGGAAGAGTAATATAATGGTTTCCAATATTTAATGAAGGCTATAACGAGAATTCCAATATTTATGATAGCTATATAACTAAATAGGAGGAAAATTTTCCCTGGCTCAGGACTCAATAAAAATGGAACTGCATAGGCCCCTACCAAACCTATATGTGCAATTACTTGAGTGTCATATTTTAAAGCAGAAAATACTGTAAAAATGGTAATTACCACCATTAAAACAAATGCAATATTTTGATTATAAAGACCGTAATAACTAAAAGCAACATAGGTAATAAAATACATAATTGCCATTGCTCCACTTAATAAAACCGCACTGTAATTTTCATATTTTCTTTTCAAATTAAAGGCAAACCCGAGTAATGCAAAACTAACTGCATACCCCAATAGAATTCTTGCTAAAGGACTGATAAGTTCATGATCTATTGCGTATTTCACTCCAATTGAAACACCAATAACAGTTACAGCAATTCCAATCTTATTTATGAGATTTTCACCAATAAATTTTTCAAGATCCTCTTTGATTTTGGGTTTTTTCTTTCTTTTTGTTAGTTGTGATGCGACTGGAACCTGCGATACCTTTTCCTTTGTTGAATATTGAACTTTAGTTTTAGGAATTTCAATATTTGCGGTCGTAATTGGTTTATTCTCTTTTACATCTTTCTCGATAGACTGTTTTTTCTCTTCAAATATTTTTAATTGAATAATTTCTTCTTTTAGACTATTAATTTCAGTCAAAAATAATCCTTGTCTTTTTATAAGAGAATCCAATTTGACTTGAAGTCGATTTATTTTATCATTATCGTCGGTCATTTTGTATTATTTGCAATGTATGCTAACCTACTGGTACCCAACTTTATGGTTGGTAATATACCCTTGATATTGATAAAACAAAGGATTTTTATAGCACCTAAACCTCTTTAGGTACAAATATTGAAAATTGAATAAGGATTAATGATAAAGTTATCAAT
>PVMK01122171.1_pt1 | contig 75162 bp, 73 predicted proteins | sample 1853481 | NCBI WGS metagenome assembly PVMK01 (sample SAMN08533507, study PRJNA380276) | Marine sediment metagenome, whole genome shotgun sequencing project.
TGCGCGCCACCCTCCGAAAGGAAACGACCCGCATTGCGGAGCGCTTCCTCCGGGCTGACCTGCCAGCTCAGAAACGGCATGTCACCGACGATGTGCGCGTGCCGTGTGCCACGAGCCACTGCGCGACAGTGATAGATCACCTCGTCGACGGTGACGGGCAGCGTAGAGGTGTGACCTTGAACGACCATCCCGAGCGAGTCGCCCACGAGCAGGACATCGATCCCCGCATCGTCGAACAGTCGCGCGAAGGTGGCATCGTAGGCGGTCACCATGGTGATCCGCTCGCCCTTGCGCTTCTTCTGCCGAAGACTTGGCACGGTGACCGGCCGGTCGTCGGAGGCGCCTCCCCGATCTCTTGGGCTCATGATTCTGGTTCGCTTGAGTCGCGGCCAGGTCGATTCCCGGTCCACGCCGCCACGCCTGATGAATGTAGCACCGAATCCCACGGCGTCATGACGAGGCAAACCCCTCTGAAACCAGCTACTTAGCTATTCGTGCTGCATTAACGCAGCGATCTTGCCTCGTAGCTCTTCGTTTGCTGCGAGCGCCTCGGCCCGGGTCAGCATGCGATGTGCCTCATCATCGAGCCCGAGCTCCCGCAGTAGCCGGGCCGCCTCGTAATGGTAAAGCGCGTGATTCTCGTGGTCCCCGCCTTGGCTCAACGCACGGTACATGTCGGCAGCGCGATCGAGCTTGCCGTCGCTCTCGTAGAGCTTGGCGAGGGTCGTCGCCGTAGGGATCGGGAAGTCGGTGACCTGATGTTGCGTAAAAAAATCGATCACTTGCTCGAGAAAGCTCTCGGCTTCTTCGGTTTTTTCGGCAGCTTCGTGGGCGAGTCCCAGCTCCTCGAGGAGGCGCCAGTCCACCGAGGCGGTCTTGCTGAGCTCGAGGGATGTTCGCAGCACGTCGAGGGCCTCGTCTCTATGTCCCTTGTCTCGGAGAAACGCTCCCATGGCGAGGTAAGGTCGGTAGTCTTCGGGTAGCGCGTGCACGGCGCCCTCGAAGTGCGACATGGCTTCTTCGAAGTCACCTCCCTCGTCCGCGAGGCGGGCTAGGGCCAGGTACGCGGCTAGCCTGGTTTCGCCTCCTTCTTGGGCATCGAGTGCGCCGAGAAAGCGCTCGAGCGCCTCCTTGCCGCCGGCGAGATCTTCGGTGAGCAATCGCGCACGGCCGAGCTCGAGCCAGAGGTAACGCGGCTCCTGCGCGGCATCGGTGATGGTTTCGAGCCCCTCGCGCGCCTCCTCGAATCGCTCGCTCTGCATGGCCACCAGAGCATCGAAGAGAGGTTGGCCATACCCCTCGTACTCGTCGGCTTGCGCGTCCTGCCACTGCCCTGCGATCAGGGCGATCCGTTCTTCGTCGGTCATTTCGTGCGAGACCGCTTGTTCCCGGGCGTCCTCAGCTTCGAACCCGTCGAGGAGCCGTTGTGCCTCCTCGCGAAGCGCGTCGCTGGCTGCCACCTCGAGCGCGCCCTCGAGCTCGTGTGCAGCGAGCTCAAGGGCGCCGTCGGCAAGGTAGGACTTGGCCTGGTCGATGCGCTGTCGCGCGATGGCGTCGATGCATTGCCGGATCTTGTCCACGAGCGGCGGATGGTCGCGGTCCACATGCGCGCCCAGGGCCTTGTCGTAGGCAAGCTTAGCGGGTCCAAAGTCGCCTTCGGCGAAAAGCGCGTCGGCCTTCCTTTCGAGTGCGCCGGGGTCCGTCGTGAAGAGTTTCTTGAATAGTCCCATCGGTCAGTCGAACTTTTTCGCGCGGCGCTTGGCGGCCTCCTTGAGAGGTCCGGGGATCCCGCGACTGCGAGACAAAGCGCGAAGGTCGTTGCGGCGCAGATGGTTCAGAAATGTCATCGACAAGGCAAGCGGTGTTTTCGGGTTGTTGCACAGGAAGCGTTTGATCTCGTAGCTTCGCAGCCATTCGCGCTTCCTGCCGATGTACCGGAGAACGTCTTCGGAGATCTCGCGGCTCTGTGCGGCGTTCTTGGCCTCGCTCTCGCCTAGGGCGGGCGATGCGATTGCCGCCATGGACACCACCCGATTCGGGTCCCGCACCAAGATCGACCGCGCGGCCGCGTTGCCGAGAAGGGCCATGCGAATCTTCTCGCCGACGTTCATGTTCCGGATTTTAGTTTGCAGTGGGACGAATTCCTCTTTGGTCTCTTCGCTGCCGTCGACCTTGTCGCGCTCCACCGCGTCCTGGTCGGTGTCTTCGTCGAGGGCCTTGGCAAATAGCTCGTCGCTCGGGAGCGGCTCGTCGCTCGGCTCAGTGACCAGTTGCCCCTGGATCGCCTTCTTGAGCTCGTCGAACATCGGAATGCCCGTGAGCTCGACATCATGGCGTGCTGCGAGCTCGATCAACCGGTCAGCAGTCGACATCCGAGTGTTCTTGTTCTTGTATAGTGCCTCGATGATTGCCGGAGCGCCGATGAGCCGTTGTTGGTTCACGGCGATGATCTCGGTGATTCGCTCGACACAGTGACTCGAAATACGCGCGATCGTCGCGTCTGCCACGGCGTGGTTCGCGGCGAGTCGTGCCAAGACCTCGTCATTCTTGGAAAACCGAAGGGCGACCTCGTGTAGGACGCCCCCTGGGAGGTCGGCCTTGCACGCGGGGAGCAATACGTTCTCGGGGAGCCCTCGAGCGTTTCGACCGCGGTTTGGCTCACCTCGGCGTCGGGGTCGGCCGAGAGCTGAGCCAGCAACAAGACGAGCCCGCTGCCCTTGATCGGGACCATCCCCTTGGCCGCCATCATTCGAGCGGGGGTCGGGGCCCCAGGATCGGCGAAGCGCCGCAACGCCTCGGGGACGTCGTCTAGGGGTATCGGTAGCTCAGGGATGGCCAGCATTCGTGTGTCTTCGATCTTAGCGGCTATTCGCCCTTGAACTCAGGTTCTCGCTTTTGGAGGATCGCGCTGATGCCTTCCTTGGCGTCCTCCGTGTTCAAGCTTTCGGCCTGGAGCCCGGCTTCTTCGAGCGCGGCCTGTCGGATCTGCCAGCCGAGCCCCCGGCGGATCGAGGCCTTCATCGTCTGCACGGCGAGCGGGGCCGAGCCCGCAATACCCCGGGCAATTCGAAATGCCGTCGGCAGGACATCTTCTTCATCTACCGCGTGACTCACCAGCCCGATGCGTAGGGCCTCGCTCCCGGAGATGAGAGAGCCGGTGAACAGGAGCTCGGCGGCGTGAGCGGGGCCGATCAGTCGGGGGAGCACGTAACTGATGCCGAGTCCAGAATGGATCCCTAAGCGCGCGAAATTAGCTCCGTATCTAGAATCACGGTTGGCGATTCGAATGTCGGCCAGGAGGGCGAGGCCGAATCCCCCGCCCACGGTGTGGCCATTGAGCGCGGCGAGCACAGGGACTTGGACGTCTAGTACCTGCAGGAACGGCTCATACATGGCGTAGGAGGCCTCTCGGGATGGCTTGCCGAGATCGCTGCGCTGCAAGGACGAGCGGAGATCGGCGCCCGCGCTAAAGCAGCGGCCCCTGCCGGTGATGAGCAAACAGCGAATACCGGTATCCTTTCGAGCGACTTCGATCTGGTCCGAGAACGCGTCGAGGAGCTCGGGGCTCATCGCGTTTCGCTGTTCGGGACGATTCAGGGTCAGGACCCCGATTCGGTCCGCCGATTCGTACTCGACCGCCCGTTTGCCCATGGTCCGGCGACTCTAGCCGGCGCGAGCCCCACAGCAACCTCGGATTTTCGCCGATTTCTTGCCCCGCGGGAGGCCCCGGGTTAGCCGGATTCTATGCAGGGAACCAAGGTTGTTCGCCCGTTTCCGTTCTTCCGCGCTGGTGCGCGCGCGAGTCACCCCGAGTTAGCGAAGCCGATTCTGGTGCTGGAGGACGTGTACAAGTTTTTCCGACCCGACCAGCCGACGCTGCGGGGCGTCAATCTCAAGGTGGAGCGAGGAGAGTTCGCATTCATCACCGGCCCGAGCGGTGCGGGGAAGAGCACCCTGCTCAAGCTTCTCTACCGGGAGCTCATGGTCGATGAAGGGCGCGTGCTTTTCTGTGGTCGCGATATCGCTCGGCTCACCGACAAGTCGATTCCCTTCCTTCGACGGAACCTCGGGATCGTCTTCCAGGATTTCAGGATCATCGATCACTGGACGGTGTTTGAGAACATCGCCATCGCTTTGGAGATCCTCTCGATGCCACAACGGCTGATACGGTCGCGCGTCGCCGAGGCGCTCGAGCGCGTTGGGCTGAACGGCCGCGGAGACGAGCGAACCAGCAACCTTTCCGGCGGCGAGCAACAGCGCGTCGCGGTCGCACGCGCGATCGTTCCCGAGCCGGCTTTGATCCTAGCGGACGAGCCCACGGGAAATCTCGATCCCCACCTCGCGATCGACATCCTGACCTTGTTCGAGGAGATCAATTCGACCGGGACGACCGTGTTGTTCGCGACTCACGACCACTCCCTGATCTCCAAGCGGGATCATCGACTCATCGCGATCGACGAGGGTCGTGTCGTCGAAGCTCAACAGGGGCTCAAAGACTGGCCGGGCAGTGGAATTCACACACTTGTGGGGTGAAACGATGGAAGTGAAGAGCGCAATGACACGTGCGAGGCGGGGGCTTCGCGAGGAGCGCCGACTGTATATCGTGGCGGTCTCGAGCTTGGCGGTCGCTTTTCTGTGTCTCGGGGCAACGCTTCTCGGGCTGACCAATCTCGATGTGGCCGCCACGCGGTGGGGGCAGAGCGGGCGCATCACGCTCTTCCTCAAGGATGACGCCGATCCGCAGGACATCGCGCAGCTCCGTGTCGTGCTCGAGGGGCTCGGCGATGTGGACGAGGTCACCTACGTGTCGCCGGAGCAGGCGAAGGCGTCCTTCCTCGAAGAGGCCGACGTCGGCGCAGACCTCAGCTCGCTGCCGAAGGAGGTGTTTCCCCCGTCGCTCGAGGTGATCCTCATCAACGGGGTGACGCGCGAGCGGAGCGAGTCCATCGCCACGAGGCTCGGCCAGTTCCGCGCGGTGAGCGACGTTGAGAGCTATCGCAGTTGGTTTCAGAAGCTCGACCACTTGCTGTGGGGGGCTCGCATGCTTGCGGCGGGGCTGGCGGTGCTCGTCATGTTCTGCGTGATCGCGGTCATCGGGAATACGATCCGCCTCGCGGTGGCGCGCCGTCGCCAGGAGATCCAGGTGATGAAGCTGTGTGGCGCGACCAATGGCTTCGTGCGAGGGCCGTTCGTGATCGAGGGCATGTTTCAGGGCTTTGCTTCCGCGTTGCTAGCGGTCTTGGCATTGCTGGTGGGGTATCTCGCCCTCCACGAATCGGTCGACTCGACATTGGCTGTCTTGACGGGAAGTCGCGTGGTGTTCCTCAGCGTGTGGACGTGGTTGTTGCTTCTCATCGGCGGCGCGCTGGTCGGGGCGGCTGGAGGCGCCCTATCGGTGAGGCGCTACCTGTCGGTGTGACATGAAAATCGAAAGCCGAGTCTGGGTTCTGATCGCGATGGGGCTGGTCGCCACGACCGCCGTCGCGGAGCCCGATGTAGGAGTTCCGAGCCTCACCGACGTTGCTTCGGCCGAGGGCGCGATCGCCGAGAATCTCGCTCGCATCGAACATGCGCAGACCCGGCAAGCCCAGATCGACACGGAGATTTCAGGGCTGCAAGATCAGCGGGATCAGGCCAAGGACCGCTTGCACGCGCGGGCTCGAGCACTCTACCGAATCCGACGCGCCGGCATGTTGCCGATTGCGGGCGGTTTCGACGCGCTGATGAAACATCTTGCGAGGGTTCAGCGGCTCTCGAGGATGGTCAAAGCCGATCTCGACACGATGGACTTTCTCGAGGAGCGTGGCGCGGCGCTTCGGGTGGAGAAGAACGATCTCGCGAATGAGCTCGAGCACGCGCAGGTCATGTTGCGTGCGCTCGAGGCCAAGAAGGAAGAGATCGAGCATAGCCAACGGAGCGCTTCGCTCTTTCAAGAAACGCTGCGCGGCGAGCGCCGTGAGCCTCCACCCGAAGAGACACTTTCGTACGGCCGAATCCGAGTCTCGGGCGACATGGACGATCTCGGGGACGGTTTCGCCCGAATGCGGGGCGAGCTCGCTCTGCCGGTACAGGGCTCCATGCGGATCGGCGACGCGCAGCGAGAGGGGGCTCCGGGATTGGACTTCTACGGCCGTCCGGGCGGGCCTGTGTACTCGGCTGCCGACGGCCGGGTAGCGTTTTCCCAGACTTACGGCGCGTACGGTCTGATGGTCATCCTCGACCACGGCAACAGCTTCTACACGGTGTACGGTGGTCTTGGGCATGCGGACGTGCAGGTCGGCGACTGGGTGGGGATGAGCACGCGGGTAGGGACGCTTGACGCGACGAGGTCCGATGCGATCTTGTTCTTCGAGGTGCGCCGCGGGACGAAGAGCCTCGACGCGCGCAGCTGGCTAGGGCTCTAAGAGCGCTAGCAACCGTGTTGAGGAGAACTTGACTGGGTCGGGGTCTTGGGGCGCGCCGCGGACTACGAGGGCTTCACCGGCCATGACCGGTACTGGGGCAGCCGAGACTTGAAACCGGTTAGAATCGTCTTTTATGCCGGGGCTACCGCTGGCTCCGCCCCCATAGTCCGCGGCGCGCCCCAAGACCCCTGCGTCTCGAATCCGTGCCGGTGCCAGCGTGAGCTTCTGGGGTGGTGGTTGCTGAACTCCGACTCGATTCTTGATGTGGAGATGTCTTGTGGCCGACCTTCTACCATTCGAAGGCTCCGCATGTTTCCCATCATCGCGGACGGGCCAGCTCACAGGCGGCGCAATGTGCACCTGCGACTAGTGTGGTGTCCCCGATAGCCACTCGCCGATCCCAGTCGTGATCGTGATCGTGCGTCGTCGTCGTGGCTCGTGATCGTGCGTCGTGGTCGGGTCCGAACCAAAATGTGCTGCTGAGCCGCCTGGCCTAATGAGCACGGGTACGACCACGACCACCGCGACGACCACGACGCACGACCACGACGACGATCACGACTAATACGAGTGCCCGCGCCAGTGTTCAGCGTCTGTGTGTTACTCTCGCCACTAGGCATGTACAAGCGGTTTATCAACTGGTTTTCTACTACTCCGGTGGGGCGCTGGCTTGTGATTCACCTTGCCGCTCGGCTCGATCCGGTCTTGTACAAGCTTACGGGTGGCAAGCTGACGACGGTTGGCCCGCAGGTCATTCCTCAACTCGTCCTGACGTCCACGGGTCGCAAATCGGGACAGAAACGCAACGTGCAGCTTGGGTTCACCGCAGATGGGGCCGACTACCTGATCGTTGCCAGCAATCTCGGCGGGAACAGCCACCCGGGCTGGTCCTACAACCTCGACGCGAATCCCAACGTCCAGATCCAAGTCGGAGCGGACACCAAAGAGGTCATCGCCTCCCGGATCTCCGACGAAGAGAAGGGAGCGCTGTGGGCGCGCATCTCGGCGACGATTCCTCAAATGAAGTCGTACCGCGTCCGCACCAACCGGAATATCAAGGTGTACCGGCTCCGAATCACCTGACGGGGCTTACTGGCCTAGGTTTACGGCTTGGAAGTGCGCGGCGTAGGTCAGCAGGGCGTCGAGCTCTTTCCGGCTGATCTTGCTGTCATCGAAGGCCGGCATGTCGTCGCCGCCCGAACGGACCTGCCAGCGCATCTGCGCAGGAGTGAGCATCTTGCCCACGATCGCGGGGCCATCGCCCTCCATGCCGTTTGGGTGGCAGCCTTCGCAAAACATCGCGTAGACCTCCTCACCCGCGGGCGCATCGCTCGACTCCATTGGGTACTCGAAGTCCTCGACGTTCAACGCCGTGGTGGTTTCACCCTTCGAGCACGCGAACGCAAACGCCAGCATGCCGACCATCAGACTCAGGCTCAGTGTCTTCCCCATTTCGATTCCTCTCCCTGCGGGCTGCCTATCTTGCTCGTGCCGCTTCTTTCTTCTTGGGGAGCAACTTTAGCAACTTTTCGCCCTGAACCTGAAAGGCTTTGGTGTCGTCTTGCACCAGGTCGCTATGGCACGAGGCCTTGGACTGTCCGCCGATGGCGTCCTGCGTCTTGCTGGCGAGCCGGTGGATCTCTTCTGGCGAAAGGTGGCCGCGGGTTTGCAGGACTTCTTGCTGATCAGGGGTCAGCGCGGGCGACTTCAAGACGCGCTCCCTCAAGAAACCGTCGGCTTTGCCAGACTCGAACTCGACGATCTCCTTGGAGATTCGAACCGAACACCAGTCGTGCCCGCACATCGCGCAAAAGTCGGTATCGACGTCCAGATCTTCGTCGTGAAGGGCGCGTGCGGTATCGGTGTCGAACGCGAGATCGAAGTGTTTGTCCCAGTTGAGCGCGGCTCGGGCGCGGGTTAGGTCATCGTCCCAATCCCGCGCGCCGGGGATACCAAGGGCCACGTCGGCAGCGTGCGCCGCGATCTTGTAGGCGATGCAGCCCTGCTTCACGTCGTCCTTCTTGGGCAAACCGAGATGCTCTTTCGGGGTCACGTAACAGAGCATCGCGGCGCCATGATATCCGGCGGACGTCGCGCCGATCGCGCTGGTGATGTGATCGTAACCAGGGAAGACGTCGGTGACCAACGGCCCGAGCACGTAGAACGGCGCGCCGTGGCAAAGCTGTCGTTGGAGCTTCATGTTGTATTCGATCTGATCGAACGGGACATGGCCAGGCCCTTCGACCATCACCTGGCAGCCCTTTCGCCAAGCGCGTTCGGTCAGCTCGGCAAGTCGATCGAGCTCTCCGAGCTGGGCAGCGTCGGTCGCATCGGCAAGTCCGCCAGGTCGCAGTCCGTCTCCAAGTGAAAACGATACGTCGTACTCGCGCATGACATCGCAAATCGCTTCGAAGTGCGTGTACATGGGGTTTTCTTGGCCGTGGTGAAGCATCCACTTGGCGAGCAGGGAGCCGCCACGAGACACGATGCCGATCAGTCGCTTCCGAATCAGCGGCAAATGGCTCCGGGCAACTCCCGCGTGAATCGTGAAGTAGTCGACGCCTTGCTCCGCTTGATGTCGAAGCGCGTCCAGGATGACGTCGATGGTAAGCTCTTCGATGCTTCGATCGAGGATCATGGAGTAGATCGGCACCGTCCCGATCGGCACGCGAGCGTTTCGGATGATCGCGTCCCGAGTTGCGTCGAGGTCGCCGCCTGTCGAAAGGTCCATGACGGTGTCGGCGCCCCAGCGTTCGGCCCACTGGAGCTTCTCCACCTCTTCGTGCGTGCCGGACGAAACCGGGGATGCCCCCATGTTCGCATTGATCTTGGTGAGACCGGCCCGCCCGATACACATCGGGTCGAGCTCACGACCGAGGTGTACGCGGTTGGCGGGGATGATCATGCGGCCGGCGGCAACCTCATCCCGAACTTGCTCTGCGGTAAGATGCTTTTCGCGTTCAGCCACGCGCGTCATCGCGGGTGTGACGATTCCGAGTCGTGCATGCTCGAGCTGCGTGATCGGCTCAAAGCCTGCGGGGGGGCGCCATCGTCCGTTTTCGCAGGTCCAGTCCCCGGGCATGAAGTCCCAAGCCGTCTTGTTGCTCGGCGGCGGCATGCCTGGCGTGTCGGGGGACGAGAAGGCTCTCGGGCCACCGACGTCCGCGGCGCTCGCGAAGGAGCCCGGGGTGGTGCCGGCGCTGGTGCTCGACGGGTTCTGCGCGCCTCGAACGGGAATTTGGAAATCAGTCATGGGACTTCTTGCTAGCGCCGTCGCCCGTCACATGCCAGGTGTTTCCCCCGAAGACCATGACTGTGAGCCCTCTCTATCACTCTCGCCCGAGCGGCTTCGACATACGGCCCGCCTCGCAGTCCGAAGCGACCAGAATCAATGACTTCATCTACCTTTCCGAGGGGCTTTCGAATGCCTACCTGATCACGACTCCCGAAGGTCGGATTGTGGTCAATACCGGGATGGGTTTCGAAGCTCCTGTCCACAAGAGAAACTTCGACGCGGTGGACACGAGTCCGCTCCGCTACATCCTCCTCACGCAGGGACACGTCGATCACGTCGGGGGTGTCGATCTCTTTCGCGAGGAGGGCACGAAGGTCGTCGCACACGCCGACAACCCAGCGCACCAAGAAGACGACGGTCGAATTGCTGCGTTCCGCGCATCACGCAGCGCGTTTGCGTTCGCCGATGCCATCGCGCTCGCCTGGAAGTACATTCAAGAGAACGTTGGCGGTGGCATTCTACCGCAGTCCCGCCCGACCCCCGACATCACCTTCGACGACCGGTACGAGCTCGAGCTCGGTGAGCTCCGCATGGAGCTCTTGTCAACGCCAGGGGGCGAGACGATCGACTCGATGGTCATCTGGCTTCCCGAGCATCGGATCTGTTTCTGCGGAAACCTCTTCAGCGCGCTCTTCGGGCATTTTCCCAACCTCGTTACCGTGCGTGGAGATCGTTATCGCGAGGCTCTCGGGTTCATCTCGTCACTGAACCGTGTGTTGGCGCTCGAGCCGGAGCTCTTGCTGACCGGCCACCATGGACCCGTCGTTGGGAAAGATCTGATCCGAGAGGAGCTCACGCGTATCGGCGACGCCGTGCAACACGTCCACGACGAGACCGTGCGCGGGATGAACCACGGGAAGGACATCCACACTCTGATGCGAGAGATCGCGCTTCCGCCGGAGCTCGAGATCGGGCAGGGCTATGGCAAGGTGTCCTGGAGCGTTCGCGCGATCTGGGAGAACTACGCGGGATGGTTTCATCACAGCTCCACCACGGAGCTCTATGCGGTTCCACCGTCGAGTGTGCACCCCGTTCTCGTCGAGCTCGCCGGCGGCCCGGATGCGGTTGCGGCGAAGGCGAGCGAAAGGCTTGCAGACGGGGCAGCGATCGAAGCGATCTACCTGGCGGAGATCGCGCTCACCAAGGATGCGAAGAACGTGGCGGCGCTGAAGGTCATCATCGCGGCCCATGAGCGACTTGAATCCGAAAGCGAGAACTTCTGGCTCACGCAGTGGCTACGTAAAGAGCTCAGCTCCTTCCGCACGACGCTCGATAGCGCGAGGACAAGACCGGAGGACTCGTGAGCGACCTTGGTGACGACATTCGAATCGACGACCTCAAAGCGCCGGTCCTGACGTCGATACAGAAGATGGTGATCGATGGTTTCGCGAACGCGGAGGTGACATTCACCGAGAGCGAGGTTCTCGGTCAGGCCCAAGACCGAACAGGGCTCTCGGATTTCGGTCCGGATGACTTTCGCAAGCGCCTGGGGGTGTGGTTGCAGGCGGCTGATGAGGATACCGACCTCGGTCCGATGGGCCGCACGCGGCTATTTGGCGACATGGTGCGCTACGCCGCCAACCGATTGAGGTTTCACGATTTGATCGATCGTCACCCTGAGATTCTCGACGTCGAAATAGTGAAGCCGATCATCATCGCCGGCCTCCCGCGCTCGGGTACGACGCACCTGTTGAACCTGATCGCGGCGGACCAGCGGCTTCGCTCGCTTCCATATTGGGAGAGCCTCGAGCCGATCCCGGATGCCGACCAGAAGCCGTGTCCGAAAGAAGAAGACCCACGTTATCTGAAGGCGGTGGGCGAGTACCAGATGTTCGGCCAAATCGCGCCACTCCTCAGAAACATGCACGACATGACACCGGACCACGTGCATGAGGAGATCGAGCTCCAGGCGCTCGACTTCACGACGTTTCTTCCCGAGTGGCTCGCGGTCGTTCCGAGGTGGCGTGAGTACTACTACGCGCACGACCAGCGGCCGCACTATGCGTACATGAAGAACGTGCTCAAGGCGCTTCAGTGGTTGCGCGGGCCGGACCGGTGGATCTTGAAATCCCCCCAGCACATGGAGCAGCTGGGCCCGCTCATCGAGACGTTCCCCGATGCCACGGTCGCGCTAACCCATCGTGATCCGGTCTCTGTGATTGCGTCGGCGATCACGATGCTGACCTACGGTGACCGCATGCGACGAACGAAGGTCGACCCGCCTTTCGTGGCGTCTTATTGGAGTGAGCGGGTCGAGCGACTGCTACGCGCGTGTGTGCGAGATCGCGATCTGCTGCCGAAGTCCCAAAGTATCGATGTCCTGTTCCACGAGTTCATGGACGACGATATCGCGATGGTGAATCGCATCTATGATGTGGCGGGCCTCGAAATGACACCTGATGCCCGCGCTTCGCTCGACCGATACATGGACGAAAACCCACGCGGCAAGCACGGCCGTATTGTGTACGACCTCAAAGGGGACTTTGGCGTCGATCCCGATGAATTGAGAGAGCGGTTCGCGTTCTACTACGAGCGATTCCCGATCCGAGTGGAGGAGCGATGAAGCAGGTCAATATTCATGGGCCGGGGAAGGTCGAGCTCGACGAAATCGATGTCCCTCAGGCCGGACGTCGTGACGCGGTGATCCGTGTGGCTTCGTGCGGAATATGCGGCACGGACGTTCGCTATGTGCGGATGGGTGGCATCTGTCGGCCGATGGCCCTCGGGCACGAGCTTTCGGGTGTCGTCGAAAGTATCGGGGACGAAGTCACGGGCCTCGAGCCGGGCATGCGAGTCGTGCTGAACCCGACGGCCGGGGGAAACATGATCGGCAACGGAGGCGGCGAGGGTGGGTTCGCCTCCCGTCTGCTGGTGAGGAACGCGGCGGACGGGGGTTGTCTGTTTCCGATCCCCGATGACCTCCCCATGCACTTGGCCGCCTTGGCGGAGCCGCTCGGCGTCGGGATGAACGCGGTGAATCGGGCCGATGTAGCGCCGGACGATAAGGTCGTGGTCTTCGGCGCAGGTCCCATCGGTCTCGCCGCCGTCGCGACACTGCGCGACCGAGGAATTTCCGACGTGGTGGCGATCGATCTATCAGCACGACGACTCGAGCTAGCGAAGGAGCTTGGAGCAAGAGAGACGATCGACGCGTCCGAGGGCGATCCCTGGACGAAGCTACGAGAGCTTCACGGGGAAGCGCCGTTGATGGGAATGCCGATGGTAGGTTCAGACGTCTACATCGAAGCCACGGGTGCGCCCAAGGTGATCACCGACGTGATCCAAAACGCGAAACCCGAAGGTCGGCTAATTGTCGTCGCGCTCCATGAGCAGTCGGTGAATGTCAGCTTTCTCTTGGTGATGATGAAACAGCTCACCATTCGCGGGGCCATGGAATATCCGGAGGACTATACAGACAGCCTCGCGCTGCTGAGTCGTTGGGATCTTTCGCCGATGATCACCCATCGGTTTCCGCTCGACCGCTTCAGTGAGGCGCTCGAGATCGCCAGTGATCCAAACACGGGTGGCAAAGTGATGGTCGACATCGAGGAGGAAGCATAGTGAGCAACGAAACGAGCTTCGATTTTTCGGGATCCCGAGTTCTGGTGACCGGCGGCTCGCGCGGGATCGGCGCGGCAATCGCGAGAGACTTTACAGCCGCGGGTGCGGACGTCGTGATCACTGGCACGCGCGCCTCGGCAAGCGAATACGGCGGGGATCTATCTGCCTACGAGTATCGGCAACTCGAGCTTACCGACAAGAAGGCGGTCGACGCATTGGCCGCTTCGTTCGAGCGCCTGGACGTGTTGGTCAACAATGCCGGGGCGAACTTCCCTGGCGGCAAGCACGAAGCTGCGCCCGACGTGTTCGAAGAATCGGTCGCGATCAACTTGTTTGGAGGCTATCGCCTCGCCGTAGGGTGCAAGGACAAGCTCGCCGCTAGCAGTCTCGAAGGCGGTGGCAGTGTGATCAACATGGCCTCCATGGGGGCTTTTTTTGCCGTGCCGATCGTGCCCGGCTATGCAGCAGCCAAAGCAGCCACTGTCCAGATGACCAAGAACCTAGCTGCGACGTGGGCGGGGGAGGGTGTTCGCGTCAATGCGGTGGCACCGGGCCTGATCGAGAGCAACATGACCGCAATGATGAAGGGCGTGGAGATGTTCGAAAAGCCATTCATCGATCGCACACCGATGGCGCGCTGGGGCACCCCCGAGGACATCGCGCCGGTCGTTCTCTTCTTGGCCAGTTCAGCCGCGCAGTTCATCACGGGGCAGACGGTCCTGGTCGATGGCGGCTTTTCGATCGCGTAGGCGATCGACTCGCGCAAATTATGCGCCTTCGAAAGGTTGGGAGTGTGCCAGGTTTTCCGTTACAGACCGAGTATGGGCCGCAAGCAGTACTGGGGTTGCCTTGTCGTTGTCGTGTGGATGGGCTGCGGCGGCGACGGCCGCGCCGGACCTGCGCTCGAACCTCGCCCCGAAATCCAAACTTGCCTCGCCGGCGTGTCGGAGATGCCCCAGCTGCTTTCCGCAACGGGATGCTTCACGGATCTGCAGGCACTCGAACCAGGCCCCGACCTCATCCCCTACGAAGTGAACTCCGCTCTTTGGACCGATGGGGCGTTCAAGCCCCGCTACATGGTGGTGCCGCCTACGGCTCACATCGTGATTCGAGCTGACGGTTCCTGGGAGTTTCCCGACGGCAGCATTCTCATCAAGGTGTTTGGGTTTGAATTCGAGGTGGGCGCCCCAGAGAGTCGTCGGGCCGTGGAGACTCGCTTCATGGTGCTGCGAGAGGGGGAGTGGGAATTCACGACGTATCGTTGGAACGACGAAGGGACCGAGGCCGAGATGTTGAACGAGCTTCTCACGGTAACGTACACGCTCGACGACCACGGCGAGTCGACAGAGCTCGACTATCTTTTCCCAGACCAGGAAGCCTGCGTGACCTGTCATGGGCCTGGGATCGTGCGAGTCCTTGGCCCCAAGACCGCGCAGCTCAACCGCGACCACGACTACGGCGGGCTCGTCGAGAATCAATTAGTAGCCATGGGGGAGATCGATCTTTTCGGCACCGACACCGAGATCGACCCGACGGTGCTTCCCCGCATGGCCAATCCTCAAAAGCACCAGGGCTCGCTCGAGGAGCAGGCGCGTGCATACCTGGACGCGAACTGCGCGCACTGCCATCAACCGAGTGGATGGGCGGCGGCGAGTATCGAGCTCGACCTTCGATACGAGACGCCCTTGGCGAACACCCACCTTTGCGACCCGATGCTGTTCCCGGGTTGGGAAGGCGTTCCGCGCGTGGCCCCCGGCGATCCCGAGGGTTCCGGAGTCTTGCAGCGCTTCCTTCTCGACGACGAGCTTCGGATGCCCTCCCTCGGCAGCTCGACGGTCGACGGGTCCGGCGCCGAGGTGATCGCCGACTGGATTCAGCTGCTCGACACCTGTCCGTAGATCGCAAGCGCTTCGCGAGCATGCTATGGCAAGGCGCGATGAAGCGTTACGACCCTGCGGCGATCGAGCCTAAATGGCAGGCCTATTGGGACGAACACGATACGTTTCGGACCCGAGACGAGACTGACGCGCCCAAGACCTACATCCTCGACATGTTTCCGTATCCATCTGGATCCGGGCTCCATGTGGGTCATCCGGAGGGCTATACGGCGACCGACATCGTTGCGCGTTACCGTCGAGCCCAAGGCGACGCGGTTCTGCATCCGATGGGCTGGGACGCGTTCGGGCTGCCAGCGGAGCAGCACGCCATCCTGACGGGCACGCATCCCCGGGAGACTACGACCCAGAACATCGCGACCTTCAAGCGTCAGTTGAAGATGCTGGGCTTCAGCTACGACTGGGGGCGCGAGATCGATACGACGTCCCCCGAGTACGTCAGATGGACGCAATCAATCTTCCTCATGCTTTTCGAGCGTGGCCTCGCCTATCAGAATGAGGTCCCGGTGAATTGGTGTCCGGCGCTCGGGACGGTGCTGGCGAACGAAGAGGTCATCAACGGCCTGAGCGAGCGCGGCGGGCACCCGGTGGAGCGCGTCCCACTTCGGCAGTGGGTGCTGAAGATCACCGCGTACGCGGACCGGCTTCTCGAAGACCTGGATCTCGTCGACTGGCCGAACAGCACTCGTATCATGCAGCAGGAGTGGATCGGACGCTCGGAGGGTGCGGAGGTTCAATTCGACGTTGACGGTCACGACGCCGTCATCGACATTTTCACCACGCGGCCCGATACGCTTTTCGGGGCCACGTTCATGGTCCTCGCGCCGGAGCATCCTCTCGTCGAGGTGATCACGACCAAAGAGCGGAAGGCCGAGGTTCGGGCGTATGTCGAGCAGGCTCGAAACAAGAGCGAGCGCGACCGCCAAGCCAGTAAGGACAAGACCGGCGTTTTCACCGGTGGGTTGGCGATCAATCCCGTCAACGGTGAAAAAATGCCGATCTACATCGCCGACTACGTCTTGTGGGGGTACGGCACAGGCGCGATCATGGCCGTGCCGGCGCACGACGAGCGTGACTTCGAGTTCGCGAGGGCGCATGGCATTCCGATCCTCGAAGTCGTGAGCAAAAGCGGCCAGCCCAGTGAAGAGCCGCTCACCGAGGCGATGGTGGCGCCCGGCATCGCCGTCAACTCGGGCAAGTACGATGGCCTCGTCACCGCTGACTTCAAGAAGCGCGTGACCGAGGATCTCCATACGGCGGGCAAAGGAACCGCGCGCGTCGAATACAAACTTCGCGACTGGGTTTTTTCTCGACAGCGCTACTGGGGCGAGCCGATTCCAATCTACTTTCCCGTCGAAACCGACGGAGACCCTCGAGCCGGCGCGGAGTTTACGATTCGCTACGACCAGCCGATCGCGGTCGAAGAAAGCGAGCTCCCGTTGCAACTCCCGGAGCTCGAAGACTACAAGCCCGGAGAAGACCCTGCTGGCGTACTGGCGCGTGCGGCCGACTGGAGGTTCTTCGAGCGCGACGGTCGGTGGTACGCCCGTGAAACCAACACCATGCCGCAGTGGGCTGGGTCTTGTTGGTACTATCTGCGCTTCCTCGACCCGAACAACGCCGATGCACTGTGCTCCCAAGAAGCCGCAAAGCGCTGGCTACCCGTGGATCTGTACGTAGGCGGCGCCGAGCATGCGGTGTTGCATCTCTTGTACGCGCGCTTTTGGCACAAGGTGCTCTACGATGCGGGCGTCGTATCCGTGAAGGAGCCGTTTGCGAAGCTCGTTCACCAAGGGATGATTCTCGGCGAGGGCGGCCAGAAAATGAGCAAGTCGCGCGGCAATGTCGTCAACCCCGATGACATCGTCGATCAGTTCGGTGCCGACGCAATGCGTGTGTACGAGATGTTCATGGGGCCGCTCGAGGCAACCAAGCCCTGGAACACGAGCTCGATCGCCGGGGTGCGCAGATTTCTCGATCGTGTGCATGTGATCGCGCTGCGCGCGGAGGCGGGGGTGGAGCCCGACGATGCCACCACTCGATCCCTGCATCGAACGATCCGCAAGGTGACCGAGGACATCGAGGCCATGCGCTTCAACACGGCGATCAGCGCGATGATGGTGCTCTCGAACGAGCTCACCAAGCTAGACCCCGTCCCGGCTGAAGCTGTCGAAATCCTGGCCAAGCTCCTGCACCCCTTCGCCCCCCACCTCGGCGAAGAGCTCTGGGAAACCCTCGGCCACACGCCAAGCATTCAAGCCGAGCCCTGGCCCGATTTCGACCCAGCTCTCTGCGAAGAAGACAAAGTCGAAGTCCCGGTCCAAGTCAACGGCAAAGTCCGCGGCCGCATCCTGCTCCCGAAGGACGCGACCGAAGACCAAGCCCTCGCAGCCGCCCACGAAGTTCCCAATATCGCCAGCCAACTACAGGGCAAGACCCTCCGCAAGACCATCTGGGTTCCGAACAAGATCCTCAACCTGATCGCATGAGCCTGCTCAACTCCGGTTGCCCGTGCGGGGTGGTCCTGTATCCTCCGTCCTGGCCAGCGGGTTCGTATCCCACGAGGCCTTCGTTCGGAGGTGTCAGTGCTGAAGCTGAAAGCCGTCTTTATCTCTTCGTACGTCCCCTTCCTCATGGCGGCCTCGGTCTACGGGCTTTGGCACATGGTTGTCGGTCCGCGGCTCCCTTGGCTCGGCGCCGTGTTGACCACGCTCCCACCCGCGCTCTTCTTCGTTCGGGCCTATGTGATCGGGGATGTCGCGAGGACGACTGCAAGAATGCCTGGGCTCGTCGTCGTTGCTGCCATCGGGTTCGCGACCAGCGCAGGCGGCTACGTAGTAGGGCCGGGCGCGGAACCCGCGGCCTTGGTCACCGCGGTCATCGGTCTCACGACCTTGATCGTCTATAGCTACTGGTATTCTGCTCTTCCACGGGGCGAAAACGCGATCCTTCGAGTGGGCCAGTCGCTACCCGCATTCGAGCTCGAGACCGAAGCCGGAGAAAAGGTCCAATCGACAGCGTTCCTAGGCAAGCCACTTCTGTTGCTCTTCTACCGAGGCAACTGGTGCCCGTTGTGCATGGCGCAGATCCGAGAAATCGCCGCACAGTATCGAGAGCTTCACGAGCGCGGCGTCGAGGTCGTCTTGGTAAGCCCACAGCCGCACCGGTACACCCGCAAGCTCGCCGCCAAGTTTGACGTACCGTTTCAATTCTTGGTGGACCCGGGTAACCGCGCGGCCCAACGCCTCGGGATTTTCGCGAAAGATGGCCTGCCTGCCGGTCTCCAAGTGCTCGGCTATGACACCGATACGGTTTGGCCGACCGTCATCATCGCCAACGCAGGCGGCGAGATCCTTTTCGCGGACCTCACCGACAACTATCGGGTCCGTCCCGAGCCGAGCACCTTCTTAGAAGTCTTCATCGACCATGGGCTTCCAAATCGAATCCAGGCTCGTGAGTAGGGAAATGATCGAACGAATCGTGTTATTCAAGCTCAAGGACGAGTACTGCAACGACGGGGCCCGCGCCGAGATCGCGGAGCGCACGCGCAAGGACATCACGGCGCTTCCTATGGTGAGCGGGGTAGGCGTCGGCGTTCCAGCGGACGAGGTTTCCGAAAAGAGCTGGGACATCAGTTTGGTCGTGCGCTTCGATACCCTCGAAGATGTCGAGGCGTACACGGTCGACCCCGACCACCGGGCATACGTCGCGTTCATGGATGAACGTATCGAATGCAAAAAGGCCTGGAACTTCCGCACCGAGTGGTGACGCCGCGAGGTGCGGTCTTGCTATGCTGCGCCGCGCTTGAGCTCCGTGAGGACTAGCTTGGCGACGGACTTCAGTGTTTCGAAGACGCCTTCACCGGTTGTGGCGACTGCGGAATACTCGGGGACCCGGTACGGGTTGAGGAGGCCGCTGAGCTCTTCGATCGATGAGACGTTCGGCATGTCCCGCTTGTTGTACTGAACGACGTAAGGAAGGGTGTCGAGGTTGTAACCCTGCTGGGCGAGGTTCGTCCGAAGGTTGTCCATCGATTCGGTGTTGGCCTCGGTCCGAAGCATCTGGGAGTCGGCGACGAAGACCACGCCGTCGACGCCCTTCAAGATCAGTTTTCGACTGGCATCGTAGAACACTTGACCGGGAACGGTGTAGAGATGAAACCGCGTCTTGAAGCCGCGGATCTCGCCAATCTCGAGTGGCAGAAAGTCGAAGAACAAAGTTCGCTCGGTTTCGGTTGCGAGCGAGATCATCTTGCCCTTCGCACTCGGATTGGTGCGATTGTAGATGTACTGCAGGTTGGTTGTTTTCCCGCACAAGCCAGGACCGTAGTATACGATCTTGCAGTTGATCTCGCGCGACAAGTAGTTGATGAAAGACATCCCCCCAGGCCTCTCTCAATCAATCATTGAACAGGTTATCGATGTCGTCATCGGTAATTTCCGCGAACGGAGAGTTTCGAAATGGATCTTGCGTCTTTGCCATCACCACTTCGAAGATTCGAGTCAAATGCTCGTTGGCTCTTTTTACCCGCAGCCGCACCAACCCTAAGCTTGTCCGATTATCGAAGATCACCACAAGAATCACGCGACTACTGACCACTTGGATATGCACGTTCTGGCGCACTCCCTCGTGGTACTGGGTGGCGAACTCTTGTTCCCGGAGCAGCTGCGCGATGCCCCCTGTGGCGGCGATGTTGCCCGCGGTGAGAGATGCGAGAGAGGTCGTATCGATGTCCCCTACGTCGCCGGAGGCACTGATCAGCTGGCCGTTCTTGTCGACCACGAAGACCACGCGCGCGTTCGCGTCCTGGACGAGCCTGTCGGTCACGGCCTGGACCTGGGCAAACTCCTCCTCGTACATCACCATCTGGGGGCTGGCCATAGTTCCCTGAATGTTCCTAGCAGAGGGGCCACCCCCGGTAAAGATTTGCGGCCCCATGACTTCCAGCATAACAAGCCGTACCTATAGGTAAAATGGTGCTTCGATTTATCGCTCGTTTGATCCGAAACGTTCTCTACGTGCCCATCGCTCCTTTTTGGGCGATCGTCCGTTGGTTTGGCCGCCCCAAAGGGCCCTGGGTCGTGGTTCGCTTGAAACCTCGGCTCGTCGAGGCCAGCCAGCCGCTTCCCTGGCTTCGCCGGATCCTCGACTCGGGATCGATTCGCCGCACCAGCTCGCTAGCTGCCCTGCGGCGCCTTGCTGACTATGTAATCAGGGACCGGAGCGTTGAAGGCGTAGCTTTCGTCCTCCCGCCCATGACGGCAGGCTGGTCCGTCTGCGTCGGCCTCCGGGACCAGATTCAACGCCTCGCGCAGCACGGCACAGCGACGGTCGTCATGCTGCCACGGGGCGGCGGGCATAAGGAACTCTACGTGGCGTCGGCCGCCGAGCGAGTCTACATGGCGCCCCGCGCGACGATCACCTTGCTCGGCCTCTCCTCGTCATCGCACTACGTAAAGCCGCTCCTCGACCGAGTCGGCGTCCAGGTCGAGCCGTTCGCGCGCAAGGAATTCAAGACAGCTGCCGAGCGCGTGACGCGCGAATCGATGAGCGAGCCTCAACGCGAACAGCTGCAAGCCGTCATCGATGGGTATACCGAAAGCTTGCTTGCCGCGCTCGCCCAACGCACCGGCACGACGCCCCAACAGGCGCGCGAGCTTTTCGAGACGGGCGTGTTTCGAGGGGACGCCGCCATCGCCAGCGGACTGGTCGATAAATTGGCATACGAAGACGAGCTCCGAGAGATCCTCGGTTGCGACAAGAAGCGACCGCTGATGGAAGCGAACCGGTACTTCGCCTTCAAAGAGCGACGTCTGTTTCGCCCGCTTCGTCGCCGTCCTTACATCGCGATCGTCGCGATCAAGGGCGCTATCTCAGAGACCGGAGCGCCGACGGGCCGGAGAGCTTCCATCGTCAGTGCGCTTCGCCGCGCGCGCCGTGATCGTCGGGCGCTCGGTGTTCTGCTGTGGGTCGATTCACCCGGTGGCTCAGCCGAGGCTTCGGACCTCATCCACCGCGAAGTCGTTCGGGTCAAAGAGAAGAAGCCGGTGGTGGCGTACTTCGGGGAGGTGGCGGCCAGCGGCGGTTACTACGTGGCGGCCCACGTCGACTCGATCGTCGCTCAGCCCTTGACCATTACCGGCTCGATCGGGGTGGTATCCGCGCGCCTGCTGGCGAAGGAGCTCCTCGAACGGGTGGGCATTCGAACCGAGGTGCTGCGAACAGGCCCGCACGCCGATCTATTTTCGCCCCACCGAACCCTCACCGATGACGAGCGCGGGCTCATGAATCGAGAACTGGACGCCTTCTACGACTCCTTCGTCGGTCTGGTGGCGGATGGACGAGGGCGGCCAGTAGAAGAAATCGAGCCCCTCGCGCGAGGGCGCGTCTGGCTGGCCGCCGACGCCCACCGGCTCGGTTTGATCGATGAGCTCGGCGGGATGGACCTCGCGCTCGATCTCCTGAAGGCGCGCATCGACGTCGCGCCCCGCCTTCGCGAGCGCCTCGAACCGTTGGTTGTCACCAGCTACAGACTCGAGCCGCCGCCCCCGGCTGCTTACGCATGGATCGACGAATCGATCCTCGGGACGCTGAAGGACCTCGGTCTGCTCCTCTCCGAGGGAAGCGGAGTCCTCTACCACGTGATTTCCGTGCCTCGCATCCGCTGACCGGCCGAAATTACGCTTTCCCGCACGGGTCGTTTATCGTGGGGCAGGGGAGGGACTCGATGTCTGCGAAGCACATAGGGGTGGCTCTGGTCTTGGGGATCATGCTCGGCTGTGGGGGCGTGCAGAAACCGAAACCCGGCCCGATGCCTCAGGGAGCGGCCTTTTACGGGGTGTGGCAGTCGCCGCAGTACGGCAACATGCACCTTTGCCAGAGTGGCAGTCAGGTGATCGGCGACTACGCCAAGCACGAGCGGTCGGGGCGGATTCAAGGCAGCATCGACGGGGACCTGCTGACCTTTCAATGGGAAGACCGTCGCGAGCTCATCGCAGGACACCCGAAAGTCCGTTTAGGTCACGGCTACTTTCGTATCGAGATCGGCAAGGATGGCGACCAGTACCTCAAAGGGGAGTGGGGTCTCGAGGACCAATACTCAGGGGGCGGTCCCTGGAATGCCGTCAAGATGCGGCGAGGAGAGCCGGACCGTTGCATCGGCGAGGATGAGGACCTGACGCTCGAGGAAGCTCCGCATCCGTGGGATGAGGAAGAGCCCAGCTCTGGCTCGGGCTCCGGTAGAGCCTATTAGTCACGCGGCCGATTCGGCCGGGGGGCAGAAGACGATCGAGCACCGCTTGCGGCGGTCCGCGCTGAGGCGGGCGCAGAGCTCCGCGAGGTTGTCGTCGTAGTCGACCACGAGGCCCGTGGTCGCTTCGCCGGCCTCGTTGTAGGCGCAGTCGTCGAGCGCAACCCAGCGGCCCTGCCAGGTCGAGTCGGAGCGGATATCCTCCCAGGCCACTGGGTGTGGAGCGGGCGCGTCTGATGCGGGCCCACCCGAGAGGTTGATGAATGAGTTTGTATGTGGTTCGCGCATGGTTCAACCTCCGCAGATTCGGTCCGTACCCGGCACAAATCTCACGAAGCGCGCCGAGTGTCCTTCGCGTTTTGGCTCCGTGCAAGCTGATTTAAGGGTTGTGTACGGCTGCCCATAGAGTCAAGGCTGAACCGGAAAAGCTAAGCACTTACAAGCAGTTAGGAGCCAAGATGGTGCCTGAGCTCACGTGTATTCTTAAAGCCAAGCCGGATCTTTGCACTCAATGAAAGTACCCCGCCGCACGATCGAGCCACGGATGAGACGCTGGCGCTGACACTGGCACTGTCGCTGACACTGGCGTTGGCGCTGGCACTGACGCTGTTACCCCGCGAGGGCGTCTAGGAGTCGATCCAGATCCTCTCGGGTGTGTAACTCCGTCACTGCGATGAGGAGGTCGTGCTTCCACTCGTCCCGGAAGCGACCGAGGTCGACCCCGGCCAGGATATCCCGTTCGGCGATGCGTCCGACTACCTTGCTTGCGGGCGCGTTCGCGAAGCGAACGACCTGTTCATTGAAGATCGGGGCCGAGTAGGGGAGCTCGATCCCGGCGAGCTTTTCGAGCCCCTCTCGCAGGTAATGGGCGGCGTTCAGGCATCGTTGGCCGGCCTCGATGAACCCTCGCTTTCCAAGCAAGGCCGTCCGGATCCCCATGGCGAGCGCGATGAGGCCGTGGTTGGTGCAGATATTCGACGTCGCTTTTTCGCGTCGGATGTGCTGCTCCCGAGTCGAAAGGGTGAGGACGTACCCAAGGTGTCCGTCCGCATCCACGGTGCGCCCGACCAGGCGGCCCGGCATTTGGCGGACGTAAGCCTGCGATGCTCCAAACAACCCGACACCGGGGCCTCCGTACTGCGGCGGGACCGCGAGCGCTTGCCCCTCGCCGACGCAGATGTCGGCGCCGCAGGCCCCGGGTGCCTCTAAGACCGACAATGCATAGGGCTCGGTGGTCGCCGTGATCAGTAGCGCCCCTTGGCTCTCCGCTGCGCGCTTGGCCGCGTCGAGATCCTCCACGCAGCCAAGGAAGTTGGGGTAGCCGACGACCACGGCCGCGGTCTGATCCGTTATCAAGTCGGCGGCAGCTTCCCAATCGGTGCGGCCATCGAGGCCAAGCGGCGCCACCGCGATCCGGTCGCCGGCATCGAGAGCCTGGACATAGCTGCGGATCGTCTCGAGGTACTCGGGATGAAGCCCAGCGCTGACGATGATTTCATTGCGGCGCTTGATTCGGCGCGCCATCAACACTGCCTCGGCGACGCCGCTCGCACCGTCGTACATCGACGCGTTGGCCACGTCGACGCCGAAAAGCTCGCACACGATCGTCTGGAATTCGAAAGTCGCTTGCAGCGTTCCCTGCGAGAGCTCGGCCTGATAGGGGGTGTATGCGGTATAGAACTCGCTTCTTTGAAGCAACTGATCGACCGCCGGCGGGACGTGATGCCGGTACATGCCAGCGCCGAGGAAGGAGAGCATACGAATCCCCTCGTTCCGGTCGGATAGCGCCGTCAGGTGCTGCATCAAACGGGGCTCATCCAGGGCCGGTTCGAGGTCGAGCTCCCCCGGGAGCAGGTGCGCGCTCGGCACTCCAGCAAACAGCGCGTCGATGTCCTTGACCCCGACGCGCTCGAGCATCTCTCGAATCTCCTGGTCGGTGTGGGGCAGGTATCTCACGATCGACGATGCCGTCAGCCGTCCAGTGTACCGAGGTATTCCTCGTACTTGGCGGCATCCATGAGGCCCGCGAGCTCGCCCTGGTCCGAGGGGCGAATGGTGATGAGCCAGCCCTGTTCGTATGGGCCTTCGTTTACGAGCTCGGGGCTCGATTCGAGCGCGGCATTCACGTCGACAATCTCTCCGCTGACCGGAGCGAACAGCTCGCTCACGGTCTTGACGGACTCGATGTCGCCAAACCGCTCGCGCGCCTGCAGGTCTTCGCCGGGAGCCGGCATGTCTACCAAGGTCACGTCTCCCAGCTGCTCTACCGCGTACGCGGTGATCCCCACGCGAATCACATCGCCTTCGACGCGGGCCCACTCGTGGTCTCGCGTGTACTGTAAATCCCTCGGAAACGCGGCCATTGCTACCTCTTGTAAAACGGGGTCCTCACTACCACGGCGTCGACCACCTTGCCACGGATCTCAATTCCCAAGGTGGTGCCTACCCGGCTGAGCGCTTTGGGCACATAGCCGAGACCGATGTTCTTTCCAACCGTCGGTCCTGGAGACCCGCTACTGACCGTGCCCACGGGCTTCCCGTCGGCGAGGATCGGATAGCCATGACGGGCAATTCCGCGCCCAGTCATCTCGAAACCGACCAGTCGGCGCTCGAGGCCGGCCTCTTTGAAGCCCCGGAGCGCGGCGCGCCCGACGAAGTCTCCCGCGTCGAGCTTGACCACCCAGCCGAGACCCGCTTCAAAGGGCTGAGTGTTCTCGTCAATGTCGTTTCCGTAGAGCGCGAGGCGCGCCTCGAGCCGTAGGGTATCGCGGGCGCCGAGGCCTATGGGCTCGAGGCCATGGGGCTCACCCGCTGAAAACAGAGCGCGCCACAGGGTGACGGCGTCTTCGTTGGCGCAGAAGAGCTCGAAGCCGTCCTCGCCGGTATAGCCGGTCCTTGCCGCCCAGACCTCGACCCCAGCGAGCTCAGCTTTGACGACCCGAAAGGGAGCGAGATCGGCGAGCGTGGTTGGTGCTCCGACGTCTCGAATGATTGCGGCGGCGTGGGGCCCCTGAAGCGCCAGCAGCGCCCATCGATCCGAGGCGTCGTCGAAAGACGCGTCGTCGCCGAGGCGCGATGCGAAGTGGGCGGCAATCTTGTCGTGGTTGGACGCGTTGCACACCACCAGGACCTTTTCGGCTTCCAATCGATAGACGATCAGGTCGTCGAGGATGTATCCATCGTCGTTGCAGCAGACGGTGTACAGGGCCTGCCCGACCTCGAGTTTCGACACATCGTTGGTGACAAGGCTATCGACGGCGGCCACCGCCCCTGAGCCTTCGATCAGAAGCTCCCCCATGTGCGAAACGTCGAACAGCCCCGCGCGGGTTCGAACCGCCTCGTGCTCACTCTTGATGCCTTTGTACTGGACCGGCATGCGCCATCCCGCAAAGGGCACCAGTCGTGCTCCGCGAGTCTGATGTTCGTGGATGAGGGCGGTTTCCCGGAGATTCTCGGTCACGGTGCCGGGAGCTTAGGGATCGCCCGCTTCGACGCAACACCCCTCGAGTGTGGTCGATATTCGGCCATGGTGCTCTCTGACGTACTTTGCCTGTCGCGGGCCGGAGAGCGTGTCCGAACGTTCCCCCTCGGCCCGCATGCCCTCGAGGTGGGCTCGCACCCCGATTGCGATATCGTCGTTCATGCGCGCGGTGTCCCTAGCCGCGCGCTGTTGGTGCTTCCTGCCAGAGGCACGGTCTATCTTTACGACCTGGTCGCCGCCCCGGGGCTCGCCGAGCGCTCGCTCATGCCGATCGACCGCCTCGTGTCGATCGGGGCCGGCTATTCGATCGCGCGCTCGAAAGCCGTGGTCGAATCCTCGTCGCCCGTGTGCACGGAACTGCTCGATCGGCATCCGGCCAGCCCGCGACCCATCGCACTGGTCCAGGGCAGAGGTCCTGAGGCGCAGGCCCTTCGATTTACGGACCGGCCAGTGTCGATCGGTGCTGCGTCCGACAACGTGCTCAGTCTTTCCGATCGCGCGGTCAGCCGATTTCACTGCCGTATCGAGCCTTCCGAAACAGGGGTGTTCGTTCGCGACCTCGGGAGCACCAACGGCACCTGGGTCGATGGGGTTCGCATCCAAAGAATCGAGCTCCGCGCCGGTGGCATCGTTCGCATCGGGCGGACCGTGTTTCGAGTGGCGGGCGGAGGGTGGTCAGGGACATGCGCGTCGGTGACGCCGGTCGTGGCGTCGAGCACGATGCTCGCGACCATGGCTGACGTCGATCGTTTCGCGCGTCTCCCGTGGCCCGCGCTGATTCACGGCGAAACGGGGGTGGGCAAAGAGCTCGTCGCGCGGGCGTTGCACGAACGCGGCCCGCGGAGCGACGGTCCGTTCGTCGCGCTCAACGGGGGAGGGCTTCCGAGAGGATTGATCGAAAGCGAGTTATTCGGCCACGAGCGCGGTTCCTTTACCGGAGCCGTGCAGTCTCATCGAGGCGCGTTCGAGCAGGCTCACGGCGGGACGCTCTTTCTCGACGAGGTGGCCGAGCTGCCTGGCAACCTTCAGACGCGGCTGCTGCGGGTGCTCGAGACGTGGCACGTTCGTCGTGTCGGCAGTGAGTCGGCGAGGCGGATAGATGTCCGGCTCGTGTGCGCGACACATTGCGATCTCCGACGCATGGTGCAAGATGGCAGCTTCCGCGCAGACCTCTACTATCGGATCCATCGTCTCGTCATCGACGTTCCCGCCCTCCGTCAGCGCACTGACGATATCGAACCGCTTGCCCGGCACTTTCTTGCGTCGATCGCGCGGGAGGTGGGCGAGAAACAGTTGTCGAGGGAAGCCGTTTGGAGGCTTCGCGCGTATTCGTGGCCCGGCAACGTTCGGGAGCTGCGCAACGTCCTCGAGCTTGCCTCGATCGGTTGTGACACCTCGACCATCAGTGCCGAGGTGATCGGCCGGGAGCTGCGGCGACTTGCTGATCCCGCCGCGCGTCCTCCGGCGGACGTTCTCCAGAGAGCGATCGACGAGCACGGAGGCAACTTGTCGGCGGCTGCCAGAGTGCTCGGCATCCCACGTTCGACGCTTCGGGATCGCCTCCGAGTCCCTATCCGAGATCCCGTCAAGGTCGCTTCGGGGAGCGACGACGTGTAGTGAAAGCCTCTTTCATGAGGCGAACCCGAAGAGCGACGAGGTCTCTTGCCACGCCCCAAATTCGGCTCAGCCCGGTCGACTTCGACTGCCCCGAGCGGCGTGGCCTGCACTCGATGGTGACCAAGCCGGCAGCCGTGCCTGCGCCAAGTACGCGGATCGGGAACTCGAAGTTCAGAAAGAACGTATCGGGTGCGAGCTGTTCCGGGTCGAACAGCTCGCGCCGGAAAAGGTAGGGCCCGTCACTTCTCATGAGAACCCCGTGGACCAAGAAGATGAGGCTTCGAACCCCTGCGGAGAGGATCTTGCGATGCAGGCCGTCGTCGCGGTCCTCGTACACGCTAAACACTACATCGGTGCCCCGCTCACGTGCCGCCCTGCGGAGCTGACCGATCGCGTCAGGAGCGATCTGACCGTCCGCGGGCAGGAACGTAACCCAGAGGCCGCGGGCCGCGCGAACTCCCGTCTTGAGCGCGGCACCGATCCCGCGGTTGGTCGCGTGCTTCAAGATCTGGTGTGGCGTGTCTGCGAGAGCGGCGGCGGCGGCTTCCGCCGTGCCATCTGATGAGCCATCGTCGACGAAGATGACCTCTGACGAAGGTTCGTGCTCGGTGAGCCAGTGTCGCAGCTCGGTCAACACCGGCCCGATGTTGTCTTCCTCGTTGAGGGCGAAGACGATCACACTGAGGTCGCGGGCACTCATTCGGGGCGCTCTCTGACCACTTTGGCGGGCACGCCGATCGCGACCGAATACGCGGGCACGTCTTCCGTGACGACCGCGCCGGCTCCGATTTGGGCGCCCTTTCCGATTCGCACACCAGGAAGCACGACCGTACCAACGCCGAGGTCGCAATCGTCCTCGATGACAACGGGGCCGAGCTCGATCGGGGAGATCAAGATCGCTGTCGCGCGCCCCGCCTCCGCGTGAAACGAAGTAATGATCCGAACCCCAGGGGCGATGCCAACGCGCGCTCCGATGTCGATCCCTCCAGCGCTGTGCAAGAATGCTTGTTGGCCGATCCAAGTCTCGTCTCCGATTCGCATCGTGTTCTTGTGGTAGCCCTTGAGGATGGTGTTGTGTCCGACGTACACGTTAGTCCCCAGCTCGATGTTTTCCGGATGGAACACCAGCACGCCGGCTTCGAAAACGCAGTGGTCCCCACAACGTGCAAATTGCTCGACGCGAAACGTACCGTCCCCGTGGCTACGATGGCGCATGGTCAGAGGTTAGCAGGAGGGAGAACGAAGCCCGTAAACTTCGGCTCCACCGAGCCAAACCCCTGGGACAGGCTCTGGAAGCATTCCGCTAGCGCGGCGGCGCCCATTGCTTGCGCGATGACGGCGGCGTAGTGCAGGTTCCGTGCAGGATGGCCCAGAGCCACAGGCGGGTCGTAGGCGGGCGGTGGGATCGACAGCCATGCGACGCGAGCCGGAATCGAGGAAAGGTCGATCGATTCGAGTTCCGGGACGCCTGGCACCCCAGCGAGGATCACCTGCACCGCCGCGCGCGGGAACCCGTGGGCGAGTACGTCATATCCGCGATCAAGCGTCATGAGGGCGATGAGCCCGTCCGTTCCGGGCGAGCCTTCGCCAAGGCGCTCGAGTGTTTCGGCGGCTTGCGAGGCGAGCGCCGACGGGCCGACTTCGGCGTCGCAGCCGGACGTTGCGTCGAGGAACCAGGCGCCCGGGCAGGTGGAAAGCCCGAGCGTTTGAGCGAGCGCGAAGTGTTCGATCTGGACGGGGTGGTTCTCGTTCGCTTCGAGGAAGCGCTGCACGCGCGCGCCTCTTCCGCCCTCACCTCGGATTTCGAATCCGTGCAAGATTGGGTGTCTTCGATAGAGATGCTTCCAGTACCATTCCGACGCGGAAAGGCCGTAGGCGACGAGAACCACGTCTTGGCGCACGCCAAGCTGTTCTTGGAGGTACCACATTGGCCCAATCCAGTGATCCTTCTCCAGCACCAGGATGGCGTCGTGCGGCGCGGCGCCCAGAGCTTCGTACGCGAGCTGCTCGGTATAGTTGTCGAGATGACGCGTGCGTTCGTAAGGACGGGGCGTTGTGACCAGCACGAGCAGGGCGATGAGACCGAGCGCGCCAGCGCCAAAGGCTGTTCTGCGCGTGGCCAGGTGGGCCACGAACAGCCCCGCCCCTCCCGCCGCGAGCCAAGCCGGGGTCGCCAGGTAGCCAAGGTAGTCTAGAACATCCGGCGCGAACACCCCGTTGCGCGCGACGAAGGCCACGAAAAACAACGACGTGACTCCAAGAACGAAGGAACCGAGGTACGCCGGCCGACGGAACCATGTGAGGCCCACCCAGCCCCAGACGACCAGCCCCAAGAGTCCGTTGGACAGGGACCATCCGACCAGGTCGCCGACGTGGCTCGACCACGCCGACAGAGAATCGACTTGTTTCGGCGTGAAGTCGGCGGCCGTGAAATAGTGGAGGAGCGACGACGCATCGGTCGGTGCGCCCCAAACGACGACGTCCTCGCGCCCTGCGACGGCGAGTACGTATGTATAGGGCATCAGCCCGAGGAGGCCGCCGCCGATCAACGCGCCTACGCCTTGCATCGAGAGATTGCGTTGCGCAAGCCCGATCGACAGGCTTGGGAGTAAGGCGAGGCCAATGCCAACAGCGCAGACGGGATTGGCGCTCGCCGAAAGTCCTAGGGCAATCCCGATGATGAGATAGGCCACGCGGGGTCCGTCTGGGTCCGCGAGCATGCTCGCAAAGCGTGCCGCCGCCCACAGGCCCAGGAATACCGCGAGCGGGTAGACCTCAATGCGGGTCGAAGGCTCCCACAGGACGGGAAGCGTGCCCACCATCGCCACCGTCGGGGCGAGGAAGCGCCAATCGCCCTCGCGATCTTCTCGACTGGCCTGTAGCAAGGTTCCCGCAAGGCTCGTGACCGGAATCACCGTGAGGGCACCTGCGAGGGCCGAGAGTCCATTGAGCGCGATCAGGGGATCGACGCCTGGCAGGTGGGCGACGATGGCGCCGAGCAACGTGTGGAGCGGTTGCCCGAGCGGGTGACCGAGGCCGAGTTGTTCCGCGACGAGGGCGAGCTCCGGACTGTCGTACAGCGACAGGCTTCGCGACATTGTGAAGACGTAGAAAGCGAATAGCGCGATTGCGGCGATGGCGGTGTGCCGCCGCGACGGCACGGGAAGGGCAAGGAGTCGATCGTGCTCACCGGTCATCGGGTCCGCCCGAGATCGGTATCCACAGATTGATCACGCCTCCGACGCCTGCGGAGATCAGCTGGCAGGCCCAAAAACTCAACGAGCCCGCGTAGGCCGTAGCCTCGGGTACGCCGACCGTGCCGTACAACGTGGCGAATGCGGCCTCGCGAACCCCGGCCCCGCCGACCGTGAAGGGGAAGAATGCCGCCGCGCCTATTAGCGGCATCGCGACGGCGGATTCCGAGAGGTTCACAGCCGGATCGAGCGAATGTATGATCGCGTGGCCGGCGACGACATTGAGGGAGTGGATGATCAACGACGCGACGATGGCGCCGATGAAGGGCCACAACGCGTAGAGACGGGGAAGGGCGCGAAGCGGTTCGGCGAGTTTCTTGGGCAATCTCGGCGTCAGCCTCGGCGCAAGCGCGATCCCCCCAATTGCAGCGACCCCGGCTGCTAGACCAAGCCCTGCCCATAGCCCGACGTTCTCGAGTCCAGGTAGCGGCCGAACGAAGTAGGCGCCCGCCGCGACCGCGATCAAGGCCGACACTCCCAGAACTCGCTCGATGAACACCACCGCTATCCCAGTGGTCGCGCTGGCCCAGCTCACGTCTCCGAACGCTTTTCGGCTCGCGATACCCCGGAGGACATCGCCGCCGACTCCGCCCGGCGCATACGTGTTGTAGAAATGACCCACCAGATAGAGATGCCCGAGGCGTGCCCCGGAGGGGACGTCGATCGCGCCGTACGCTCGCAAGAGGAACCTCCATCGTAAGACACCCATTCCCAGCCCCATGAACACGGTTGCCAGAGCGAACAGCGCGGCGCCCACCGAAAGCCGTCGCCACGCGGCCACGACTTCGCCGGGATCGACCCGGCTCGCCAGGTATGCGACTGCGGCCAAGGTGATCGCGATCCGCCCCCACCGAAGAAAGCGGCGCCGCGTTTCGCCGCGTGTGCGGCGTGGTCCCCCTTTTTCGGTCATTTCAGAGGTCCAAGCCCAACGTGTCTTGGAGCTCGCTGAGCGGTTCCGGCGCACCCACTGCATGTCCAAAGGAATTCAAAGTCCGAGCTCCCTCGCGATGCGCGCGCGTCCGTCCTGCTCGACGAGGCGGGCGCGTGCGCTGAACCAGCTTACACCGGGTTCTCCTTTGAACCAGGTTCGTTGCCGTCGGGCATAGGTGCGGGTCGATTTCCGGATCAGGCGCTGCGTTTCCTCTAGGGGTGTGCCGTCCTGAATGTGGGCGAGGACCTCCCGGTAGCCGACGCTTCCAAAGGGCCGGACCTCGGCGCCCCAGCGTTCTCGCAGAGCACGAACCTCGTCGATCCAGCCTGCGTCGAGCATGGCTTGGACCCGTGCGGTGACCACCGTGGTGTGTTGCTCTCGGTCCATATCGAGCACCACGAACGCGGTACGGTACCTTGGCTCGCCGAGCGCGTGCTCCTCGCGCAGTCTACCCAGCGGGACGCCGGTTTGCTCGTACACTTCGAGGGCGCGCACGATTCTCACCATGTCGTTGGGATGGACGGCCTCGGCCGTCAGGGGATCGACCGCCGCAAGGCGCGTGTGCAGAGCCTCGGCACCTTGCGCTTCGGCGTCGGCCTCGAGTTGCCTTCTGAGGTCCGGGTCCACCGGGGGTACGTCCACGAGTCCGCGAACCAGTGCGCGGATCCAAAGTCCCGTCCCGCCGACAACAATCGGCAGGCGGTTGCGCGCATGGACCTCCTCGATCGCGCGATCTGCGAGGGAGGCGTAGGCGGCCGCATCGATCTCTTCGTCGGGATCGATGACGTCGATCAAATGGTGGCGGATGGTCCCCATCTCGGCCGCGGCAGGTTTAGCCGAGCCGATGTCGAACCCGCGGTACACCTGGACGCTGTCGGCTCCCACCAGCTCGCCGCCGAAGTGTTCCGCAAGCGCCATGGCGGCGGCGGTCTTGCCCGTGGCGGTGGGCCCCGCGATGACCAAGAGAGGCAGAGATGTCATTGGCGGCCCCCTGGCGTCTCATCGGGCAATGGAAACTCGGTGATGATGCTTTGCCTGTGAGCGTCTTGGTCGAGCGAGAGCCGAGCGACGATATCGAGCGCCCTCAATCGATCCGCCGGCTCGCCGGGGGTCGCCACGGACGCGCGCGCCAACGCGCGAAGGACGGCTTTCATCGGGTCGCTGTCGCCGCTTTGAAGTGCTTCGATCGCGTCTAGGAAAACCGTCCGCGCAGATGCCGTGCCCACTTGGGTGGGGACCGCTCGGACCGCATACGAACGCTCTCCGAGTGCCGACCACTCGAAACCGAGTGATGCGAGGAGCGTCTCGTGGGTATCCACCGTCTTTCGACCCTCTGAATCGAGCTCGAGCCGATCCGGAAAGAGGAGGGCCTGGGGCGAGAGCGGACCGCTCTTGGCGGCTTGCTGCAAGCTTTCGTATCGGACGACCTCGTCTGCGAGAGCGCGGTCCAGTAAGTAGATTCGGTCGTTGGCCTCGCACAGCAGGTATCGATTCCGGAGCTGTGCGATGAGGCGAAGACCATTGGGCGCAACGATGGGATAGTCGCTCGGAATCTCTGCGACGCGAGGGCCATTTTCGGCGCTTCCCCGCTCGGCGGGGCTTAGGCCTCCGGAACCGAGCCGTTCCTGCCAGTACGCATCGCCACTCGGGCTCGAGCCAAGCCGTCCCGCGAGCATACGGGTCACCAAATCGATCAGATGGGCCGCGCGCTTGAAGCGGACTTCAGTTTTCTGGGGGTGGGCGTTGACGTCGACGTCCTCGGCCGGGAGCTTGAGCGAGACCACTCCACGCGGATAGTGGCCCGGTGGCAATAGGTCCCCGTAGGCAAAGGCGACGGCCCGGGCCAACCGTCGATCGACGATCGGGCGCCCGTTCACGTAGAGGAAGAGATGACGCGGCCCGGGACGGGCCAAGGTGATCGGCGCGAGCACCGCTTCGAGGGCGACCCCTTCGCGCTCTGCCCGGATCTCCTCGAGCGGCACGTCGCCGAACACCTGGTACGCCCGCTCAGCGAGACTTCGGGCCGGAAGATACTGACGGGCCGTTCGGCCATCGGACGACACTTGCAACCGCAGCTCCGGGCGAATCAGTGCGGTTCGCTGACAAATCTCGAAAATCTTCGAAGTTTCGGTCTGGCGGGCGCGCAGGAACTTCTTTCGCGCCGGGACGTTGTAGAAAAGATCTTCGACCTCGACAGTGGTCCCCGGCGGGCAGCCGAGCGGCGATACCCCGATCAAAGCCCCGCCCTCGACTCGGACCCGGGTACCTGCGAGGTCCTGTAGGCGCCGCGTGACGATCGACATCCGAGAGACAGCGCCGATCGAGGGCAGGGCCTCGCCGCGGAACCCGAGCGTTCGGACGGTCAGCAGATCGTCGAATGAGGCGATCTTGCTGGTGGCGTGTCGCTCGATGCAGAGCGCTGCATCTTCGGCGGACATCCCAACCCCGTCGTCGCTGACACGCACTAGCCCGCGGCCTCCGTCTTCCACTGAGACGGTAATCGAGCTCGCCCCCGCGTCGATGGCGTTCTCGAGGAGCTCCTTCACCAAATTCGCTGGCCGTTCGACGACCTCGCCCGCTGCTATCTGATCGACCAGCGTATCGTCGAGCAATTGAACCGTCGCGCCCACCGCGTGCGCGTATCAAAGCTTGTCCGGATTGGCAACGAGAGCCGCCTTCGTTGACCCTCCCAAAGTCGCGATGCTACCGTGAAATGGAGCGGGGGAGCTCGAAATTCGCGTGAACAAAGTATGTCCCACCTGCAGGTACGAGTACGGTGGCGGAGAGGTTTTCTGTCCGGTTGATGCCTCGCGTCTCGTGACCACCTCGCAGATGGGCGCCAAGCCGATCGACCCCGAGGATCCGCTCCTAGGCACTCTGCTCGCGGGTCGCTACGAGGTGCAGCGGCGCATTGGCGAGGGGGGCATGGGGCTGGTCTACCAGGGCAGGCACCGCGACATCGACAAGCCGGTCGCCATCAAGGTGCTCCGCGACGATCTATCGAAACGCCCCGATGTGCTTGCCCGTTTTCGACAGGAAGCCAAGAGTGCGTCGCGGATCGGCCACGAGAACATCGTCGATGTCTCCGATTTCGGCGAGACCCGATATGGGTCGAGCTACTTCGTCATGGAGTTCCTCGATGGCGAGGATCTCGCGAACGTGCTTGGCCGAGAGGTGACGGTCGATGCCGAGCGCACCTGCCGGATCGTGCTGCAGTGTTGTCGGGCGCTAGCCGCCGCGCATTCAAAGCAGATCGTGCATCGTGACATCAAGCCTGAGAACATCTTTCTGATCGAGCGGGATGGCGTGAAAGACTTCGTCAAAATCGTCGACTTCGGAATCGCCAAGATGGGCGACATCGAAACCGAGGGGCAACCGGGCCGAAAGCTCACCAAGACCGGAATGATCTTCGGCACTCCCGAATACATGTCACCCGAGCAGGCCGCTGGTAAAGAGTTGGACCACCGAGTCGACGTGTATGCCCTCGGCATCATCCTCTACGAGTGCTTGGCCGGCCGCGTCCCGTTCGTCGGAGACACATTCATGGGCGTCCTCACTCAACATCTGTTTTCGGAGCCTTCCCCGATCATCGAGATGAACCCGAAAGCTCAGGTCAGCGTCGAGCTCGAGCTCGTGATCGCCAAGGCCTTGGCCAAGGATCCCGGCGAACGCTATCAAGACACCGTAGAGCTCGGCGAAGCGATCGAATGCGCGCTCGACGGCCGCGTCAGCCGCGCGACGGCAATGACTCCGCCAAGGGGTCGAATGGTCGCGATCCGCGACACGGATCCGATACCGAGGCGCCGGCGCCCACGTTGGGTGTGGGCGGCCGCCGCAGGTGCGACTGCCGCTGCGCTGTGGGTGTGGATCAGCTACGCCGGCAGGCCCGGTGCCGAGGCGAGGGATGCGCCCCCCGCGGACATGACCCTGTCGGCGGTGGACGCTCCGGCTCTGGTGGAGCCCGCACCCGTGGACGACGCACCTTCGTTCGTGAATCTTCACGTAGCGACAGCGCCCATGGGCGCGAAGGTGCTTCATGCCGATGGCTCTCAAGCGTGCGCCTCTACGCCGTGCACGCTCGAGGCGGCCAGTGGGACTCCATTGGTCTTGCGTGCCAAGCTCGGCAGGCGCAGTGGCCAAGCGCGGATTACGCCGACGCGGGAGGAAACCGTGCTGATCGAGCTCAAGGCGCCCAAGAAAGCCACGGCGAAGCGGCGCAAGAGCGCCGAAGTCAGAGCGCGCCGCAAGGCCGAGACCTCAACCCGCGCGTCGGACCTGAAGGTTCCGGAGTGGGCTCGGTGAGTGAGGCCGAGAAGAAGACTCTAGCCGATCTCGAGTGGGAACAGGTGGAACAGGCGGTGGCCGAGCGCTGTCGCGGCCCGCTTCGAGACCGACTCGTGCTGGAGCTCGGGGAGACTTTCGAAGACACCGAGCGGGCGCTCGCCGAGTCGAGCGAGGCCTGGCAGTTCTTGAACCGGGGTGAGCAGCTTCCCCTCGAAGGAATCACTCACATCGAGCCCTCGCTTCGGCATCTAGAGAGAGAAGGCATGCTCGACGGAGTGGCACTACGCGACATCCGAAGCTCGCTGCGGGCGGCGGCGACACTCAGACGCTTTCTCGCTGAGCGCAAGACATTGGCCCCCTACCTCGACCTCGCTTGCGGGATCGATCCGACCCTGGACGGGCTCGAAGAGGAGATGGGAATGTCGGTCGGTGATGACGGATCGATTCTCGATTCAGCAAGCGTTGAGCTGGCGCATCTCCGTGAAGAGGTAGGAAATCTCCGTGGCCGGATCGTTCGCAAGCTCGAGGACCTCATCCAGAAGCGCAGCGCGATCTTACAGGATTCGTTCTACACCCTCCGAGAAGGGCGCTATGTCCTTCCCGTTCGGGCCGACGCGCACGAACGCTTTCATGGCATCGTGCACGGGTCGAGCGCTAGCGGCGCTACCCTCTTCGTCGAACCTCGCGAGCTCGTCGAGCGCGGCAACCGGCTCAAGATAGCGCAGGCCCAGCTCGACCGCGAAGAGAGAAGAATTCTCGCGGCGGTATCCGATCTCGTGAGGCAATACGTGCCACAGCTTCGAGCCGCGGCGGAGGCGCTCGATCGAGCGGACCTTCGCGCTGCGAGCGCGAAATTGGCTGTCGACCTCGACGGACGCTTCGTGGAGCTCTCGGAGGCCCCGAGTATTTCGCTGCGAGCAGCGCGTCATCCGTTGTTGGTTCTCAGCGGGATGGACGTCGTCCCGAATGACATCGATCTGTCTGGAGGTGAGGCGCTGGTGATCTCCGGGCCTAACGCGGGAGGCAAGACAGTGGCTCTCAAGATGCTCGGCCTTGCCGCCGTGATGACGCGCGCAGGGCTTCCGTTCCCGGCCGGGGAAGGAAGCGTATGTGGATTCTTCTCGCCTGTCCTCGCTGCGGTGGGGGATGAACAAAGCCTAGCGCGAAGCCTTTCGACGTTCTCGGCGCATCTCGTGACGTTGACCGGTGTCATCGAACAGGCTGGCGAACGCGTGTTGGTGCTGCTCGACGAGCTTGCCGGGGCCACCGACCCCGAGGCCGGGGCTGCGCTGGCCTGCGCGATCGTGAAAAGTCTGGTCGAAGCTGGAGCCGCGGTCGCCGTGACGACTCACTACGAGGCGCTCAAGGCCATGGCGGCGGAGCGTGACAACATGCGAAACGCCTCGGTGGGCTTCGACTTTGAGAACATGGCCCCCACGTTTCGTATGAAAATGGGCGTCCCTGGCGGTTCGAACGCACTCGAGGTTGCTCTCCGCTACGGAATCCCCGTCGACGTCGTCGAAGAAGCGCGCCGCATCCTGCCCGAGCATTCTCGAAGCTTCGAAACACTGGTGGCCGAGCTCGAGACCGCCACCCGGGCGGCGTTGCAGGAGCAAGAGGCTCTCGAGGGTGAACGGGCTCAGCTTGGAGAAGCGACGGCGAAGCTCGACCTGCGGCGCGAAGAGCTCAAGGCGCGCGAAGCCCGAGGCCTCGGCCAGGAAGCGACGCGTCTGGTCGACCAAATGCGCGAGGTTCAAAAGAGACTCGACACGGCCAAAAAAGAGCTCCGTGAAAACGCATCGGCGGAGGCATTCGCGTCTGCTCAATCGGTCACGCGCGACGGCGGCGAGCTCCTTGGAGAGGTCGATGCCCACCGACTGAGCCTCGAGCCCGAGCCGATTGAGACGGCGGAGCTCGATCCCGAGACGTTGGCTGTGGGTGATCGCGTGTGGGTCCAGCGCTTGCGAAGCGCGGCGGAGGTAGTGGAAGCCACGACGCGCGGCAAGGTCCGGGTCTCCGCGGGCATGATGAAGCTCTGGGTCGACGTGTCGGATCTTCGCGCGATCAAGCGAGCACCGGCCACCGTCGCAAAGATCTCAGATAGCGCGGTCTCGGGGCAACGCCCTGCCGCGCCGAGGACCATCCGAACCCGCGACAACACGCTGGACGTCCGTGGGCTTCGCGCGGATGACGCGGTGGCGATGGCCGAGGCGTTTCTGGACAGGATGTACGGAGCTGCCGAGCCGTGCGCTTTCATCTTGCATGGGGTTGGAAGTGGCGCGCTTCGCGCCGCGATCCATGAGCACCTTTCCCGCGACAACACGTACGTAGAGGGCTTCCGGCCGGCAACGCAGGAAGAAGGTGGCCCTCAACTGACTGCGGTCTCGCTCAAGTAGCGGCTATCTCGTCCGTCGTCGCTGGGTTCCTGACGATGTACCTCCAGATCGCCACGCCGATCAGCAGCATCACAATCGAGGACCACTGTGCCGGAGTCAGGTTCGCGTACCGAACATCCCCTCCTTCGAGTGGCGTGGCGCGCAGGAAATCCAGAAAGAAGCGGACCGGGGCATAGACGATGGGCAGCAACGCGCAGTAGAAGCCGGTCACGCGACGGTGTTTCCGCTCGAGCGAAATGAAAAGCACGATGATGAGCACGGAATAGATCACCTCGTAGAGACCGAGGTCGTGCCGCGGCTGGTAGGGCGGTGCGCCGAAATGGTACTCTGAGACGGCGAGCCAGAAGTCAGTGACCTTTCCCGCGTGATCGTGAACGACGAAGCATCCTATCCGGCCAAAGAGCCATCCGAACGGCAATCCGAAACACACCGCGTTGGCGTAAGGCAATAGGGGACGCTTCGTGCGCCAGCGCCAAATGAAGCACCCGAGGATGCCCCCAAAGAAGCCTCCATAGCTCGAGAGCCCGAGCCAGGTCGTGAAGAGCTCGGAGGGATGTTGGAGCACCCGAATGAGCGACTCTCGCTCGTAGAACAGGCCGTTCAGAAAGTACCCCGAGATGAATCCGACCACGACTGCGTACGTGACGAGGTCTCCCGTCGCGGTGACGTCGAGGTCGTTTCGCTTCGCAAAGCGACCCGCGACCCAGGCGCCGAGGAGAACTCCGGTCGCGACCAGGACACCAAAGGGCTGGATCGAAAGGGTGTCTCCCAAAACGGGAAGGGTAAATGGTAAGGGAATTGCCCAGGGCTCCAAGCGAAACCAAGGAATGAAGAGTAGGGCGTTCATCGGGGCGGAGCCTAGCATCGACATCCTTGCGTGCCTCCCAGACAACCGCTAAGGCGAGCCGGAGGTGAATTCATGACCGAGATTATCGCAGTGGGAGCGCGCGAAATCCTCGACTCGCGAGGGAATCCAACCATCGAGGTCGACGTCGAGCTCATGGGTGGCGCGACCGGCCGAGCCGCGGTGCCGTCGGGCGCATCGACCGGCGAGCACGAGGCGATCGAACTCCGCGACGGAGACAAGAGTCGCTACCTCGGCAAAGGGGTACTGCAGGCCGTCGACAATGTCGTGAACGAGATCGCTCCGCAGGTGGTGGGCCTGGATGCGCTCGACCAAGCCGGTGTCGACGGGCTCATGTTGCACTGCGACGGAACCGACTCGAAATCGAAACTCGGGGCAAACGCGATTCTCGGAGTCTCCATGGCGGTGGCGCGTGCAGGTGCAGATGCCCTCGGCCTCCCGCTTTGGCGGTACCTCGGCGGCGCGCAAGCGCACGTTCTTCCAACGCCACAGATGAACATCATCAATGGCGGCGCGCATGCCGACAGCGGCCTCGAGATCCAAGAGTTCATGGTCGTGCCGGTGGGCTTCGACAGTTTCGCGGAGGCCCTTCGTGCCGGCGTGGAGACGTTTCACAATCTCAAGAGGCTTCTCAAGGAAGCCGGCCACGCGATCGGCGTCGGCGACGAAGGCGGCTTTGCCCCGCGCCTCTCGACGAACGAGGAGGCGCTCTCGTTCGTGGCCCGTGCGATCGAAGCGGCCGGATACCGTCCGGGTGAACAGATCGCGATCGCGCTCGACTGCGCGGCGAGCGAGTTCTACGACAAGGGCAAAGGCCAATACACGTTCGACAGGAAGCCTGTGGATGCGGCGGGTCTCGTCGACATCTACGCGGACTACTGTTCGAAGTACCCGATCATCAGCATCGAAGACGGCATGGACGAGAACGACTGGGACGGCTGGAAGGTTCAAACCGACCGTCTGGGGAGCCAGGTCCAGCTCGTCGGGGACGACCTCTTCGTCACGAATACGAGCCGCGTTCAGATGGGCATCGACCGGGGCGTCGCCAACGCGATTCTCATCAAAGTGAACCAGATCGGAACGGTGACCGAGACCCTGAGCACCATCCGTTTGGGTGCGCTCCATGGGTACGCCTCGATCATCTCTCACCGAAGCGGGGAAACCGAAGATACGTTCATCGCCGACTTGGCCGTCGCAACAGGAGTGGGACAGATCAAGACGGGCTCGGCCTCGCGTTCGGAGCGCATCGCCAAGTACAACCAACTCCTCAGAATTGAGGAGCAGCTCGGCGATGGCGCGACCTACGCAGGCAGATCGACGTTTGCCGCGTAGCGGGCAGCCGCCCCCTATGCCCGCATCAATCGTTCGGTCGATTCGGCGTTGTAGTGGCCTGCGCGAAAGGTGTAGTCCCCCAGGATTCGGCGGAGGTTGGGTACGTTGGTGGCGAAAGGCTCAGCCCGCATTTCAGCAAGCATGCGGTCCATCGTGAGGAGGGCACGATGGCGGATGGGATCGTACGTCGTGAGCTTGGCGATCAGGGGGCGGTCGTCGACTGGTAGCGGAAGCTCAATGGTGGCCGATACGTTTGCCTGGACCCTGCCGTGTGGTGCGGGGGCAATGAAAAACGATTCGACTGGCGCGTCGATTTGATCGAGCGCCACAATCGATGCCCCAATCGCGTGCCCTCGAGGCTCGAGGGACCTCACATCTTCGGGGATCTTTTCGCCGGACGCGATGCGTAACTGTAGCCCTACGAGGTCTACCCGCGTCACCATTTCGATCAGCGTGTGCTGTCGCGGTAGCCCGATCGACACGCCCGAGGCCCAGGCACGTCCGTCCGGATCGAGCTGAAACCGAATTTCGAGAAGGCCTGCGTATCGGAGCTGCGCAGCGAGGCGGCGGGCGCTATCGAAGAGGGCCAGTCGAAACGCCTCTCCATCGCGTCGGAAAAACAGCTCTGGCGAGGGACTCTCGTGGATCAAGGCATGCTCGCTCGTCGAAAGGCTTCGGTCGCATTCGGCGATAGCGATCGTCTCACCATGCGAGTCTGCCGCGACGAGCACGCCGATTTCTCGGGGACGATACGGAGGCACGGAGTCGCTGACTGTCCGCACATCCGCGCGCTCGGCTGCCGATCGCACCGTCGTCGGATCGGTCAACGCCCCCAAGACGTCTAGATCGGTGCCGACTACCGCGAGGTCAGCTTTCTCGGCTGCGCTTGCGAGCTCCCACATCTGGGGCTGCCCTTGATAGCCGAGGTGGACCGCGTCGGCGCCTGCCTGCTCGAGGATCCCCGCGAGCTCATCGGTCGGGATGGCCCCAGTCGCATCGAGCTCCACCCCGATCGATCGATCCGCCGCATCGGCGTGTCGGCTCATGGGCTCGTCCTTCGCGGCCACGGCGATCGAGGTGATACCCATGCGCCGACAGGTGCGGGCGACACGGGTGGCGGCTTCTCCGCGTCGCAAGATGAGAACGGTTTCGAACATCGCTCGAGCATAGCAATCGCCACTGCTGCGGCATCCCGGGGCCGACTTGACGAAAACTCGGCGGCGCCGCACTAGCAAGCCATGCCGGTTTGGCTCAGGTCGAGTGGCCTCGAGCGTCGTTCCGTGCGCCATCCGGACCTCGCATGGCGCGGTGAAGCGATGCTGAGTGCGTTGGGACTCGAGGACGCGGAGCTTTCCATCCTCCTGTGCAACGATGCGACGATCCGAAAGCTCAACCGGCGCTATCGGAAGATCAACAGGCCCACCGACGTTCTGGCCTTTCCAATGAGGGAGGGCCCGGGACCCGATCTCGATGGGGGGGTCCTCGGGGATGTAGTGATCTCTCTTCCTACGGCCACCCGCCAAGCACGTCAGCACGATCGCCCGATCATCGAAGAAGTCACGTCTTTGCTAGCTCATGGGCTGCTCCATCTCCTTGGATACGATCACGCGACGCCCTCCGAGGAGCGCGAAATGACGGCGTGTAATGAGGTTCTCATGGAGGCTGTGCGGGCCGGTCCATCCACCGTGGAGCCTGTGGGAAAACGGCGTTGAACCATCTCCAGGTGTGGTCGAAATCTGCAAGCTTTATCGAGGTTTGCTGATGGAAGCTGTGGAAAACAAAGCGGATTCGGCTTGATGAAACGAAGGTGACGAACCCACACATGTTTGCTGGGAAACCTGTGGACGGCTTGTGAGAAACCCCTCGGCAAGGCGACGGGTGGGCCCGCAGATCAGCGAACGCGTGCAACCGATCAACGCTTAACCCCTGAAATTTTCTTTGAGAAACCTCACAAACCCCCTTGTCAGGGCGAAAAAGCTTAGGCATAGATGGCGCCGTGCCTGTCTAGGGCTTCTTTTGGCGGCCTTTTTTACTGGATCGAAGCGGCAGGTCAGAGAGTTAGGAGGGAATTATGGTAGCAGGCAAGCGAATGACGAAGGCTCAGACCATGAGTGAGCTGGCCGAAAAGACCGGCCTCACCAAGAAAGAAATTGTGGGGGTTTTTGATGCACTTCAAGACCTCGTCAAGAAAGAGCTTGGACGCCGTGGCCCGGGGGAGTTCGTCATTCCTGATATGATCAAACTCAAAGTTCGTAAGATTCCGGCGAAACCCGCTCGGATGGGACGTAATCCAGCAACCGGCGAGGAGATGATGCTCCCGCCCAAGGCAGCGTCTAAGAAGATCCGTGCGACGCCGCTCAAGAAACTCAAGGACCTCGTTCTCTGAGTTACACGAGCTGAAGCATCGAGAAAAAGGGGCCGCTCAGGGCCCCTTTTTCGTTGGTCGTGTGCTTCCCACGCTCCGTAGGCGGCCTTCGAGATAGCTCAGGATGAAGCGAATCTGGTCGTCCGTGAGCGTGAACGAGACTTCGATGCGCTCCTGCTCTTGGTCGAAGTTCATGCGTCGGAGTGTCTTTCCGAATCCCGCGAGGGTCATCACGAGCTGCTGCGAGTAGAAGTTGGCCACCCTCGTCCAATAGACCGTGGCTTCCCGCGCTTCTGCGTCCGACGCAAACGTTGCCAGGGTGGTGATGGTGGCTTCGTCCGGTCCGGTTTCACGCACCGCAACCCGGAGTCGCATCGGGATGTGCTTCACATTGCCACGAACAAACCGATGTACACCTTCGATCTCGAGGGACAGCGCTTCCTCGGGTCCCATTGAAAGCAGCGCGTCGGGTCCATGCGCCTTCACGAGACCTTCCTTCTCTGCGTCGCGTAGCTCACGCGCCTTGGTGAGCGCGAGCACGCGCCCCAGATCCTGCTGGCGCGTGATGGTGAAATGATAGGGGCTCAGAACCGCGATGGTGCGCTTCGTTCGATCGAGGTTGTGCCACGGCGCCGTGCGTACGCCATACCGGCGCCTCCAGGATGCACGCTTTCCGCGCGAACGAGCCATGCGATGGACGCTCTCTTCCACGAACCTCGTGCCGCGGCGGTGTCGCCCAGCGAGTACTAGCTTCGAGCGCTCGAGATTCGGCGAAGCGACCAAAAGTCTGTCGAGATCTTCCACGGGGTCGATCCCCGATCCCGCCAACAAAAGCTGCCAGTCGGGCACCCCCGAAAGGAACTGGGTGACGTCGGGCCCAAGGGCCGACTCCCGGACCCGCTTCATATCGACCCGAAGTGCAAGCTGCGCCCCCGGGGGGGATGCGGGAGGGGACCCGTGATGGCGGAGGGGCCCACGGGGATCTCAGCGTCAGCGTCAGTGTCAGCGTCAGTGCCAGCGTCAGCGCCAGCCTCAGCGACAGTGTCAGCGTCTCGGACGCCGGCGTCGATTTCTGGATTCGGCTCGTCACCGGCTGCCCTGTCGCCGACCTCGTCGCTTGCCCGTCTTGCCGTACCGCCGGGCGCCGCCGCGGCGACCACTCCTTCGGTCAATCCGAACTCGACCTCCATCGGTAGCGTTAGCTCGAAATCGAAATCGAAGTTGGCTGTGCGGCTTGCGACATATCCGAAGACCGCAGCATGGAAGAGAAGAGAGGCGACGAGACCGAAGATCGTCGCAAACGCTTCGAGTTGTTGACCCGCGCGCATCCTAACGACAGTTTGTAGCAGACCACGGCTGTGCGACGCACACTACGAGCTCTGTTTTGGTTCTGCTCCGTGTTTTTCAACACCACGATAGCGGCCACTTGCGCGGGTTGTAACCTCACCGAGCCACTTGGAGAACGGGTCGAAGACATACTGGAAGCGCCTCGTGATCTCGGACCGCCCCAACGCGTCTTCGCGAAGCGGTTCGTGGCACCGGTTCGGAGTGCGCCCAACCCGGAGGCACCGCGCCTAGGATATCTTCGGGCAGGCGCGCTACTCCACACCACTACCTCGCTGCCAGTCGCAGACGAGGGCTGCGCGCGCGGCTGGTACGAGCTCGACACCGGCGGGTTCGTCTGCGCCGGACGTGACGTGACGATCTTCGCAGGCGAAAAATTGCCCGAGCGTCGCGGGCGTCAACCCGATCGGGATGCGGTCATGCCGTATGACTTCGCCACGGTCCGAACACGCACGCCGGTCTACCGAAGCTTGCCCGCGATCGACGAAGTCGTCGAGGCCCCGTTGGAGGAGTCGGACGGCGGGATCGAAGAGCCTACGGTGCAGATGAACGCCCCGCTCGTCGTTCGCATGTTGGAGCCCGGGTTCTATGTGAGTCTCGACCGGAAGTTCGAGCGGGATGGGCGGACCTATTGGCGGACCCAGCAAAACCAATTCGTCCCTGATGGGTCTCTTCGCCGCAAGCCCTGGAGCGATTTCCGCGGGGTCCTCCTGGACGGCAGGGACTGGCATCTTCCGGTAGCGGTCACCCGGCGGGGGGAGACTACCGTGTACAGGGTCAACGATCGCGGCAAGGTTCGGACGACCCGCGCTCGCCTGAGCCCACGCACCTGGCTGCCAGTTCGGTCGCGCCGCCAGCTCGGTGACGACGCATATCTCGTAGTCGGAGACGACCGGCTCGTCCGTGAGGCGGACGTGCGCGTCATTCGGCCCACTGCCCCGCCGCCCGAAGTAGCGGCCGGCGAGCGTTGGATCGACGTCGATTTGGCGAAGCAGGCACTGGTCGCCTACGATTGGCTTCAGCCCCGCTATGTGACGCTCGTCTCGAGTGGCCGGCGCAAGGTACCACGTCCCGAGCTCGACTACCGAACCCCGCGAGGCCCCTTTCGGATTCGCGCGAAGCATCTGACGGCCACGATGGACAACGACGAGCCCGGCGAGCCCCCGTACTCACTCGAGGATGTTCCGTACGTCATGTACTTCGAAGGCGCGTACGCTTTTCACAGTGCGTTCTGGCACGACCGCTTCGGTCGTCCTCGGAGCCACGGCTGTATCAACATGGCCCCCGAGGACGCCAAGTGGCTCTACAACTGGGCCGGCCCGGATGTGCCCGCCAATTGGCACGGTGGGTACGCCACGGACGAAAACCCAGGCACCTGGGTCTTCATCCACGGGGAGACCCCGTAGCAGCGACAGTGTGAGACTCAGCGACAGCGCCGAAGCGGGGGGGTTGCCCCCTATTTACTCAGGGATTTCTTGACGGCCTTCAGAAGGGCTTGGCCGGAGGGGCCGACCTCTTTGGCGATCTTTTCGGGGATGCCCTTTTCCTTGGCCTTGAAGGCGGCGCGCTCCTCGGCCGTCGGCTCGTGTATGTCATAGCCGTAACGCACGAGGTTCTTGAGGAGGACCGGTTCCATCTTGCGGACTTGCTCGCGGCCCCAAGTCGTGAGGTCGTAGGGCGGGTTCAGCAACACTTTCTGGATGTCCTTGGGCAGCGTGTCGAACCACTTCTTCGAGTAGACCACGATGCCGGGCTGATAGGAGTGTTTCGAGAGGAACAGGTTTCGTTCGTCGTCGTCGAGCCCTTGGTACCAGGTCGTCGCCATGGCGAAGAGTGGGGTGTTGTCGAAGCCATCGACCACTCCGGTCTGCAGGCTGGTCATCGTGTTGGCGACATCGATGGTGACCGGGCTTGCCCCGATCGCCTTGTACGCTTCGACGTGGGCGACTGCCTCCTGCGACCGGAAGCGAATGCCCTTCATGTCCTCGGGTGTGCGGATGGGGCGCCGGCTAAAATAGGAGCGGAAGCCGTTCTCTCCCCAGAGTGCGAACACTAGCTTCCGCTTCTCCAGGATCTTGCGCACCTGTTTGAGGACCTCCGGGTCGTCGAGCACGGCATCCGCTTGCTCGACCGTGTCGAAGATGTAGGGCGCCTCCAGCACGTTCACCTCGCGGACGATCGAGCTCAGGCCGCCCACCGAGCCGGCAAAGCCCTGCATGCTGCCCGAGGCGACGCGCCGCGCCAAGGAGCGTTCGTTTGAACGCCCGAGGCGGAGCTTCACCTTGACGCGGCCATTGGTCTCTTCTTGGATGTACTTCTTGAGCTTCTTGAGCTGTAACGCCCACGGGCTTCCAGGAGGCACGACGCTCCCGAGCTCCAATACGTATTCCTGAGCCGACGCCGGAGCCGGTGCAGAAAACAGGAGGGATAGAGCGAAAAACGCCCCAACGACGACAGATCTACGCATTGAATTCTCCTTGGAATGTAGGGCTAGACGGAAATCGGGTCGCTCCTATTCAGAACAGGTCGTCGATCTCGGCCATTAGATTCTTGGCCTTCTGTTGCTCGCACGTGTTTTCTGGCGTGATTTCGGGAAGGATGTTCGGGTCCGTGTTGAGCACGATCGCGAGCTCCTCTTCGAACAGAGGACGGTCGGCTTCCTTGACCGCCCACTCTTCCGCCAAGAACGTGTGCGTGCCGAGGTAGTTGGGGGCCGCTTCGATAGAAAGCTCGAAGTGCTCCCTGCTCTTGATCATGTCGCCGCCCGAGAATCCGGGCGCCTTCGCGAAGAAGATGCCGAAGTAACGATCCGGCCCGAAGTGCCAGTATGTCGAGTCGTTATCGAGGCAGAACTGCATGATCGCGCGCACCTCGTCTTTATACGAAAGCAACGTCGCGAAACTTTCGAGAACTGCCCAGCGGCCTAGGTTCGACGACCGCCAGTAGAGCGCCGGGACCGCGGATGGGCCGAGACCATCGATGGCGTCTTCGATCCGCCCGCCGTGCGACATCTTGTTGGCGAACGAGGGAGACAGCGCTGTCAACGCGCGCTCGGCAGCTTTGGTGCCTTCCTCGTGCGTGTTCTTGTAAACGTCGGGCTGCGCCTCGTCGAAACGCAGGTAGCAATCCGAGTAGAAGTACAGCGCGTGTGAAAGGTCAGTCCACGCTTGCGCGTTGCCCGGGTTGAGCGCGACGGCCTGCTTCCAGGTATTCACCGCTGCCAGCGCTTGTGCCTCTTCTCCGCGCCTCAGCCAGGCTGCCTGGGCCGCGGCGAGCAACTGTGCCTCCTGCGCTTGGCCCGATTCGTCGAGTACGACGGTTTCGGAGCTGGTCTCCCAAGCTCCCTCACGAGTAGAGCCGCAGCCTGCTACTACGGCCACCATGCTTGCCAGGGCAATCCAGTGCCCGAACTTCAAGGAACTCATCATTGCGTGCCTCCTGCTTCCCAGCCGATACGGCAGGGGTATGGGGGGGCATACCAAGAGGTGTTTCGTGGTGTCAACGACAGGTCGCCTCTAAGTCGCTGGTTTGCTTGCGGGCCGTTGGGCCGTGTGGTAGTTGGCCAGCTGAAAATATGGTTTACCTGAGTGGGTGGGCCGCCTGGCCCGCCCATTTTTCGTTTAGGGGGTCTCGGGAGAAATTGACCCGCGCGACCGAACAGTTAGGAAAGACGCTCGTCGAGCTAATCGGCCCCATTTGCCACGCGCATGGGGTGGACCTGGTCGATGTGCGCTATCAGAGTGAGCGGGGTGGGGCCGTAATTCGGGTCATCATCGACAGAGGCCTGCTAGGCCCCCAAGAGGATGGGAGTGGAGTGTCGCTGGACGATTGCACAGGTGTGAGTCGAGACGTCTCGACGGCGCTCGACGTCCATGCCGACGTCCTTCCTTCGGGAGCCTACCGACTCGAGGTCAGCTCGCCGGGGCTCGAGCGGCCGCTGGTCAAGCTTGCCGATTTCGAGCGTTTCTCGGGTCGCGAAATCAAATTGCGGACACGGACCGCAATCGAACGGCAGCGCCGGTTCCACGGCAGGCTGCTTGGCGTCGTCGATCGGGCTATCGAGCTCGATCAAGAAGGCACCGTTCTCCTCATTCCGCACGACGACATCGCGCAAGCAAATCTCGTGTATCGATTCTCAAAATAGGTGAGTAGATGTCAATGCAGCAAAGCTCGCTCTCCCTTCAGCATGTGATTGAACAGGTCAGCCAGGAAAAGGGCATCGACGCCAAGATTCTGGTCGAGGCCACTGAGCAGGCGATTCTGACCGCGGCGAAGCGAACCTTCGGTCCCGAACGCGAGCTCGAAGCGCGGTTCAACCAGGAGACGGGGGCAGTTGATCTCTTCCAGTACATGACCGTCGTAACGGCTGTCGAGAACAGCGAGCAGGAGATCTCGCTCGAGGAGGCCGAGACGCACGGGCTTGAAGCCGAGATAGGCGAAGAGCTCGGGTTCCAAATCTTCTACCTTCCCGAGGATCGCGACAAGGCCAAAGAACAGGACAAGCAGTTTGGCGAGCTCCTGAGTTTGGAACAGAGCCGACTCCGCTTTGGCAGGATCGCCGCCCAGACGGCGAAGCAGGTGATCATCCAACGGGTCCGGGATGCCGAGCGTGAGCGAGTCTACGCGGAGTACAAGAACCGCAAGGGCGAGATCATCACCGGCGTTGTTCGGCGCTTCGAACGCGGCTCGAACATCATCGTCGACCTCGGACGCGGTGTCGAGGCGGTCTTGCCGCCACGCGAGCAAACGCCACGCGAGAGCTACCGTCCAGGCGACCGCATCGTGGCCTTCCTCAAGGACATCGATCGCGAGGCCCGTGGGCCACAGATCATCCTTTCGCGCACGGAGGTGGGACTCTTGGTCAAGCTCTTCGAGATGGAGGTCCCCGAGATCTACGAGGGTATCGTGCGCATCGTCGCGGCCGCACGCGAGCCTGGGGCTCGGTCCAAGATCGCCGTCAGCAGTCGAGATTCGGACGTCGATCCGGTGGGTGCTTGCGTTGGGATGAAAGGCTCGCGCGTCCAGGCCGTCGTGCAGGAGCTTCGCGGCGAGAAGATCGATATCGTTCCTTGGGACCGCGATCCCGCGCGCTTCGTGTGTAACGCGATCGCCCCGGCCGAGGTGGTTCGAGTGGTCATCGACGAAATCAACTCCAACATGGAGCTGGTCGTGCCCGATCCCAAGCTTTCTCTTGCAATTGGGCGACGCGGTCAGAACGTGCGCTTGGCCTCTCAGCTGACCGGCTGGCGTCTGGACATCGTGAGCGAATCTCGCTTCAAGCAGATCGAGGAAGAAGCGATGGCCGCCCTCTCGCGGCTCAGCGCGGACGAAGAGGTTTCTCACTCTCTCTATCGGATGGGCTTCCGAAGTCTGGACGAGGTGGTCGAAGCGAGTGAGAACGAGCTCGCTTCCGTTCCCGGTGTTTCGGCCGAGCAGGTCGCCGCGCTTCGGACCGATGCGGCGAACGCCATGGAGGACCTGCGCAAGGAGCGTTTGGCGGCCACGGGCGAGTTGACAGAGGCCCCGAGCGAACGGGACAAGCTTCTGCTCGTTCGAGGGGTCAATGGGCGAGTTGCCGACCAGCTCGAGCAGAGCGGCTACGCGTCCGTCGAGGCGGTGGCTTCCGAAGGGGATACCGATCGCTTGGCGATCAAGACGGGGTTGGGCGCGCAGAAGGCTCAAGCGCTCAAGAAGGCCGTCAGCGAGTTCTGCACCAACGAGTGGCCTCCGGTCGAGGCCAAGCTCGAAGTGAGCATTGCCGAGGCCCGGGCAGAAGCCGCGAGGTTGGAGGCAGAAGCCGCGAAGTTGGAGGCAGAAGCGAAAGCGGCTGCGGAGGCAGCCGAGGAGGAGGCCGCAGCTGCAGAGACGGCGCTGACCCCGGAGCTCGAAGACGAAGCCACGGATTCGTCCGACTCCGCGGAAGAAACCTCGGAGGACAAGCAGGGGTAACTGTCGATGTTGGGCGTCATGGGAAAGAACGAGCGAGCCGAAACATCGCAGCGCATGTGCGCTGGCTGTGGCAGTCGCACCGAGCGAGGTGAGTTGGTGCGGCTCGTGATCGGCCCTTCGGCGCCCTTCGTAGCGGTCGACCTCGGTCGTCGGCTCGGTGGACGCGGGGTCTCGGTGCATCCGCGTCGCCGCTGTGTACGAACGGCGTTGATGCGCGGTGCGCTGGCACGAGCGCTTCGTGGTGTGGCGCAGGTCGAGCCCGAAAGCATCGAGCGCATGATCATCCAGCAGCTCGACCGGCGTGTGCGCGGGCTGCTGAGCTCGGCGTTGCGCGTCCGCAGCGTCGCGGTGGGCACGGACGCTGTCCGTGGCGCGCTTCTGGCGAATCAGGGGGATCTCCTCGTGGTCGCGAGGGACGCCCGGGGCCGTGCCGGAGAGATCACGAAGATGGCAACTTCGCTCGGTTGCGCGACGGTCACTTGGGGAACAAAGGCGAGCCTGGGAGAAGTCTTCTCGCGCCAGGAGCTTGGTGTCTTCCTCGTCACCGATAGGGGTATCGCGAGTGCGATCCTGGAGTGCCTGGCTCAAACCGGGGCACTATCGGAGGATGAATGAGTAAGGTTCGAGTCTACGAGGTCGCGCGGGAGCTGGGGGTCGAGAATCGCGACATAATCCAGCGCATGGCGACTCTCGGGATTCAGGTGCGTAACCACATGAGCGTGCTCGATCCCACCGAGGTGGATCGCGTCAAACGCGCGCTCGACAAGGACCGAAGTGAGACCTTGATCGAGGAGCGCATTCGACCGACCGTCGTACGTCGCAAGCGTCGCAAGAAGTCGGACGAGGCGGCAGCGGCCTCGAGCGAATCGGCCGAAGCCGCGCCGGCAACGAGTGCGGAGCCTCCGGCCGAGGCCGCCACGCCAGCGCCGGCCTCAGGGCCGCGACCCGCCGGGGCTCCCGCCGCCGCCGAGCCATCTGCGCCGACCACGCCGCCCTCAGCCGAGCCACAGCCGGTGCGTGAGCAGCGCGTTTCCGAGCCTCCGTTCGCACCCCAACCCCAAGAGGAGCAGGGGCGGTTCTCCCACGACCCGCTGCCGCCAGGCGTCATGCGACGTGGCAAAGCGAAAGCGCCAAGTGCTTCCCCGCTGTCGGAGGGCGCGCGTCGTCGCATCGTGGCGGAACACGCGGCGCAACGAGAGCATCAGGCGCCCCGGCGTCGCGAGATCCGAGGGCGTTCCTCGATCGGCCCGACCGGTCGTCCCCAGGGTCGCCCCGGAAAGAAGCGCTTGCAGCCGGGCAAGAAGCCGAAACAGACCGAGATTACGGTCCCAAGCGCGCAGAAGCGCGTCATTCGAATCGATGACAACATCCAGCTCCAGGCACTGGCGCAGCGCATGAGCCTCAAGGCGACCGACGTCTTGATGAGGTTGATGGAGCTCGGTGTATCCGGAGTCCATATCAACAGCACCCTCGACGCCGACACCGCCGCGGTCCTAGCGAGCGAGTTCAACTACGAGGTCGAAAATGTCGCCCGAAGCGAAGACGAGATCGTGGGCGATGCGCGAGGTCAGTTCGAGGACTTGGCTACCGATCGGCAACAACGGCCGCCTATCGTGACGGTCATGGGCCATGTCGACCATGGTAAGACGTCGCTGCTGGACAAGATCCGCGAGAGCGACGTGGTGAGTGGCGAGGCCGGGGGGATCACCCAACACATCGGCGCGTACCGTGTGGATACGAAGCGGGGCACGGTGGTTTTCCTCGACACCCCCGGTCACGAAGCATTCACGGCCATGCGTGCCCGCGGTGCCCAAGCTACCGACATCGTCGTCTTGGTCGTGGCGGCCGACGACGGCGTCATGCCCCAGACGAAGGAAGCCGTGAACCATGCCCAGGCTGCCAAGGTTCCCATCGTCGTGGCGATCAACAAGATCGACAAGCCGGAGGCGAACCCGGACAAGGTGAAGACCGAGCTCGCGGCGCTTGGACTCCAGCCCGAGGATTGGGGCGGCGACACCATCTACATTCCGTGCTCGGCGATCACCGGGGAGGGGATCGACGCCTTGCTCGAGAACGTCCTGCTTCAGGCGGAGCTTCTCGAGCTCACAGCCAATCCGAGCATTCCGGCCCAGGGTGTGGTGCTCGAGGCATACCTCGATCGAGGTAGAGGTCCGGTTGCTAACGTCTTGATTAGAGACGGAACTTTGAATACTGGCGACTACGTCGTGGCTGGCGGATCCTGGGGCCGCATCCGGGCGATGACCGACGACCGTGGCAAGCAACTCAGCCAAGCTGGAGCGGCGACGCCAGCAGAGGTGCTCGGTCTGGCGGAGCTACCCGCGGCCGGCGACCTCTTCTATCAGGTGACCGATCAGCGCCGAGCGCAGGAGGTGGCCGGGGCCCGCAAGAAGCCGAGCGCGACTATCTCAGCGCCGGTAGGGGGGGTTCGCGGTCTCGACCAGTTCCAGGCCCTCATGCAGAGCGGCGACGTCAAGGAGCTCAGGCTCGTAGTCAAAGCCGACGTACAAGGCTCGGTCGAAGCGCTTCAGGGGGCGCTCGAGGACCTCGGTACCGAAAAGGTGAAAGTTAACGTCATTCACACCGGCGTCGGCGGCATCACCGAGAACGACGTCATGCTTGCTAGCGCCTCCCAAGCTATCGTCCTCGGCTTCAACGTGCGTCCGCAGGGCAAGGCGTCCTCGACCGCCAAGAAAGAAAACGCCGAGATTCGCACGTACAACGTCATCTACGAGGCGATCGACGATGTGAAGGCGGCCATGAAAGGCCTCCTCGCACCGACGGTCGTGCAGGCAGACCTCGGCAAGGCAGAGGTTCGGCAGACGTTCGGGATTCCCAAGATCGGCACCATTGCGGGCTGCATGGTTCTAGAAGGGAAGATCAATCGTGGGGCTCGGGCTCGGCTAGTGCGAGACGGTGTCGTCGTGTGGGAAGGGCCGATGGGCTCGCTCCGCCGCTTCAAGGAAGACGTCAAAGAAGTCCAGTCCGGTATGGAGTGTGGCATCGGGCTTCAGGGCTTCAATGACATCAAAGAGCAAGACGTCATCGAGTGTTACGAAGAGAAACAGGTCGAGGCCACACTCGATTGATTTGAGCGACGAGGTTTCGAATGGTTGTGGGCGTCTGCCAAATCTCGCTGTCGTTGCCGGGCGTCAATTCGTTGAAGGCCAAGCGCTCGATCGTGCGCAAGGTGCTAGATCGGACCGCGAATCGTTTCAATGTTGCCGCGGCCGAAGTAGGACGGCAGGACGCACACCGGCACGCAGTGCTTGGGTTTGCTGTCGTGTCGGGCGACCGACGGCACGCGAATTCCATGCTCGATTCGATCGCATCCTTCGTGGAAAGCGCTGGCGAGGCGGTGGTGATCGATCGTTCGATGGAGCTTGTGTCGGTTGGCGAGCTCGGGGAGTGGTCGGACTGATGGCGCAGAACAAAGGCTTTCGCAGGGCGGACCGTGTGGCGGAACGGCTTCGGAGCGAGCTCATGGATCTGTTGCTCCGTGGGAGCGTGCGGGACCCGGCCGCGAGCAACGTGGTCGTTTCGGCGGTGCGGATGACCGATGACCTAAGCATCGCGCGGGTGTACGTCCGTGTCCTCGAGGAGGTCGACGCAGACCGTCAGGAGGAGGTCGTCGATGGGCTCGAGCGCGCGAGAGGCTTCCTTCGCCGGGAGCTTGGCCAACGACTTCAGCTCCGGCACGTCCCTTCGCTCGAGTTCTATTGGGACGACGTCCTCGACTCTGCGCTTCGGATAGAGTCGATCCTCGACGAAATTCGCGAAGACCCGGGGTCGGCGGGACCGGAGGGTTCGCAGTGATCGATCGCGTGCTTCAGATGGCGCGAGAAGGTCAGCGATTCCTCGTCGCTTGCCACCGACGGCCCGATGCCGACTCGCTTGGCTCGGCACTCGGGCTCATCGCCATGCTCCGAGCCATGGGCAAGGAGGCGACGCTGTTCATGCCGGAATCGATTCCCGAATCGCTTCAGTTCTTGGTAGAGAATGAGGAGGGGGTGGGGTCGTTCGAGGAAGGCGTTCGCTTCGACGCGACGTGGGTCATGGACATCGCGGCCAAGAAGCTCCTACCTCCGGGTCTTCCTGAGCCGGGGGTGACCGGGCCCGTCATCGTGGTCGATCATCACCATGCCCATGACGACGTCGGGGACGTGGTCCTCCGCGATACGAACGCTGCGGCGACAGGGGAGGTGGTCGTCCACCTGATGGAGGCAGTCGGAATGAGTGACTTTCCTCCAGGGGCAGCAACCCCTTTGTACGCGGCCATCGTGGCGGACACCGGCGGTTTCCGGTATGCGTCCACTCGACCGGAAACGCTTCGCCTTGGTGCCAAGCTGATCGAGGGCGGCGCAGACCCGTGGCGCGTCGCGTATCAGTTGTTCGAGCGGTGGGAGCCGGCACGCTTGAAGCTCTTGGCCGAGATCATCTCTACGTTGCAGCTGGCGTTCGACGGGCGCGTCGCGATCATGCGCGTGACTCGAAAGATGCTGGCGGACTGCGGGGCCAACGACGACATGGTCGAGGGGATGGTGAACTACGCCCGCCGCGTGGAGGGCGCCGAGATTGGCGCGCTCCTGTGGGAGTGGCAGGTCGCCGCGGATGGGAGCAGCCACATCGAGACCAAGATCAGCCTTCGATCGAGCGGGACGGCCGATGTGTCGCTGATCGCGAAAGCGCTCAATGGGGGTGGACATCGTGCTGCGGCCGCTACCCAGCTCGATATCACGATCGACGAGGCCGACGAGCGTTTGCGGGCAGAGCTCGCCGAGTACTTTGGATGAACGGCGTTCTCGTCGTCGACAAGCCCGCAGGGTGTACTTCACACGACGTCGTTCAGCGTGTTCGCAAAGCGATACAGCAGCGGTCGGTAGGGCATGCCGGGACCCTGGATCCGCTGGCGACTGGAGTACTGGTGATCGCGATCGGGGAGGGCACCAAGCTCGTCTCCCATCTGCAGTCTGACGACAAGCGATACGATGTGACGATCGCACTCGGGACTGAGACCGACTCGCTCGACGCGGATGGGACGGTTACCGAGCGTGCCGATGTTCCGCTGCTCGACGAGGAGACGGTATCCGAGGTGCTCGGGCGATTCATTGGGCGACTCCCTCAAGAGGCGCCCAAGCTCAGCGCGATCAAAGTCGGTGGAACGCCGCTCCACCGACGCGCGCGTCGTGGCGAAGAAGTCATCGCGCCGATGCGAGACGTCGAGCTCTTCGAAGCCAGTGTCGAGCATGTGGGACCGGAAGAGCTTCGCCTGACGCTTCATTGTGGCAAAGGGTTCTACGTGCGCTCGTTGGCGCGGGACCTGGCACGAGCGCTCGGGACCGTGGGGCATGTGACTCGACTTCGCCGCACCGCGAGCGGATCGTTCGGATTGGACGGGGCGCTTGCGAGCGACTCGATGACGGCAAAGGCGATCGAGGAGCGGCTGATTCCGATAGCTGAGGCCTGCGGTTCGCTCAGCCGCGTCGATCTGACCGACGACGGCGTGGCCCATGCGCGACATGGGCGACCCATCGGCGCAGGAGACATCACGGGCGATGGCTGGCGTGGTGTGACGTCCGAGGAACCCCTGGCCCTCTTCGCCCCCGATGGCGGAGTCGTCGGGCTAGGGCGTCGAGAGATCGACCACGTCCGGGTGGTCCGAGGTTTCGTTGTCGAACCCTAGAATGTGGTAGGTCCAAACCGTGGAGCGCACGCGCTACCTCATCGTTGGCGCTGGCATCAGCGGTCTCGCGTTTGCCGATCGGCTGAACGACGAAGACTACCTCGTCGTAGAGGCCGAGGATGAGATCGGCGGTTACTGCCGCACCGTGAAGCGTGACGGCTTCGTGTGGGACTACTCAGGACACTTTTTTCACTTTCGCCACCCCGAGATCGAAGAGGAGCTCGTAGGGCGTATGGACGGCCGTGTGCTTCGTATCGATCGCGACAGCCGCATTTGGTACGCCGATCGCTTCATCGATTTTCCGTTTCAAAAGAATATCCATCAACTGCCTGAAGCGGAGTACCAAGAGTGCGTTCGGGACTTGGAGGACAGGCCCCGCGAAGATCGGTCGGCCAATTTCAAGGAGATGCTGTACGCTCGATACGGTCGCGGGATCGCGGAGAAGTTCCTCGTTCCCTTACAACGAAAAGCTGTACGCCACGAACCTCGCGTCCCTCGATATCGACGCGATGGGGCGTTTCTTTCCGCACGCGACAGCCGAGGAGATTCTGGCGCGCGCCGAACGGCCGGAGCGGGGAGGGTACAACATGACCTTTACCTATCCCGAGGGAGGCGCCGTTCAATACGTCGAGGCGCTCGCGAAAGGGACGCGCGCCGATCGGATCGCGCTCGGAGAGCAGGTCCTGTCCATCGACCTCGAGCGTAGCGTAGCGACGACCTCCAAGCGCGACATTCAATTCGAGACTCTGATCAGCACCGCGCCCTTCGTATCGTTGCTTCGGATGTGTGACCTCGAGTACGACGAGAGCGCCTTCGACTGGAACAAAGTCCTGGTGTTCAATCTCGGATTCCACACGAAGGGGTGCTCGGGGGTTCACTGGATCTACTACCCACAGCGCGAGCTCTGCTTCTACCGGGTCGGCTTCTACGACAACATATTCGACACCGAGCGCATGAGCCTCTACGTCGAGATTGGCCTTTCGCGGGACGACGAGGTTGGACCCGATGCCGGTGAAATTTGGCTTCCACGCGTGCTCACCGACCTGCAGGCCTGCGGCGTGGTCACCGATCAGACCCTCATCGCTTCACATCACGTACTGCTCGACCCCGCCTACGTGCACATCACCACGCGCTCGATTGCCGAAACCGAACGATGCAAGGTTATGCTCGCCGCGCGTGGCGTGCATTCGATCGGACGGTACGGCTCGTGGCGATACTGTTCGATCGAGGACAATATCGTCGAGGCGCGGGCGCTGGTGTCGGAGCTCGACAGCACGTGTTAGGCTCGTCGCCATGATTTGCACACGTTTCACCCGCTTTGTGGCCCTCGCAGCAGTTGCCATCATTGCATCGATTGCGGTCGCCTCTTGTACGAAGAAAGAGGAGAAGGTCGAGGAGCCCCAAGTTGTCGTCGAAGAGGCCGTCGTCGAAGAGGTCGCCACGCGGCCTCCGGCGCCGCACGAGTTTCCGGAGATGAAGATTCCGGAGGACAATCCCCCAAACCCTGGGGAAAGTCTTGATCGGCGTCCTGCTCTTTTTTGACCCACGCTTGAGCGTCGACGGGACGCGGTCGTGTTACTCGTGTCACCAGAACGAGAACGGCAACGGGGGCGAAACGCCACTTGCCGTCGGGGCCAAGGGAAAGCAGCTCACGCGTCATAGCCCCGTAATTTGGAACACTGCGTATTTTGATCGGTTCTACTGGGACGGAAGGGCTGATTCGCTCGAGGCGCAGGCCAAGGGCGCCTGGGGCGGCGGCAACATGGGCGTGGGCAAGGAGAACCTTGCCAAGAAGACCAAAGCGTTGTCGAAGATCAAAGTCTACAGGGAATCGTTCGCCAAGGTGTTTCCGGAAGAAGGCATGACACCGGATACCGTTGCAAAAGCGATTGCAGCCTACGAGAGGACCCTCATTTGCAACAACACCGCGTACGATCGGTTTGCCAAGGGCGATGAGAGCGCTCTCACGGACCAGCAAAAGGAAGGGGTGGGGCATTTTCATGGGCAAGGGCCAGTGTGTGGTGTGCCATGCCCCCCCCACTTTTCTCTAGTGCGATGGGAGTTCCCGACGGCATCTACTACAACGTCGGAATCGGCACCGATGGCATCGCCGAGGAGGAGGTCGACATCGGTCGTGCCGCGGTCACCGAGAACGAAGCGGATTGGGCTACGTTCAAGGTTCCATCCCTTCGCAATGTGTCGAAGAGCGCGCCGTACTTCCACGATGGGTCCGTCGACACGCTTGATGGAGCGGTTCGCTTGATGGCGACCGGCGGCATCGACAACAAGAACAAGACGTCGTTGCTAGCTGATCGCGGGCCTCACCGATCAGGAAATCGACGCGCTGGTCGCCTTTCTCGGGGGCCTCGACTGCTCGCGCACGCTCGTAAAGCCCAGAGCTTCTATGACCGACGAAGATACCCACGAGCTTGGTCCTCTCGCAGCGCTTCAGGGCGTTTGGGAGGGGGTCTCAAGGGCGCCGATGTTTCGCCCTGACGACGATCGCACCGAGATCGAGCGCAATGCGTTCCGTGAGCGACTCGAGTTCGAACCCACCGGCCTCGTGGAAAACCACGAGCAATCCCTCTACGGGCTACGGTACTTCCGGGTAGCCTGGCGTCTCGGCGCGGAAGACCCGTTCCACGAACAGGTCGGTTACTGGCTTTGGGATGCGGAGGCCAAGCAAGTGATGCTGAGCTTCGTCGTCCCGCGCGGCATCTGCGTGCTGGCCGGTGGCCCTGCTGAACCCGACGCCAAGAGCTTCCGGCTCGAAGCCGAGGAAGGCTCCGACGTGTTCGGCATTTCCTCGGGGACCCTTTCTCAACGAGCAGTTCAAGACCGTCCGCTATCACATCGACGTGACCTTCGACGAGGACGGGTCCTTTTCGTACGCGGAGGACACGGTCATGCGCATCAAAGGTCTTTCTGACCTCTTCCACCACACCGATCGCAATACTCTGCGGCGAGTCACCTAGCGCGCGCGGCGACGTACCCGTTCGTGATCGATCACGAGCGTTCTTGCACGTATTCGAGGACTTCACGCGGCGACAGCTCCACACTGGAGGGACCGCTGCGAATGAAGAAAGCCTCTGTGTTCTTGGCGCGCAGGAACACCGGTTTGGCCGATCGTTCACATTGCACGGCGGCGATGCGCTTCCCGTCGATTGCCCCAACCTGGAACTGAATGAGCTGTGAAAATTCTGCGCCGATGTGCTGGTTCACCAGGTTCTTCAGATGGAGGCGGCATCGGTCGTCGCTTTCGAACCCATCGGCCTCGGTTCCGAGGATCTCCCCCTCGTCTCCGATGCCTATGAGAACCGTGCCGCCTTCCGTGTTCATGAAAGCCACGGCGCCCTTGAGCCAAGCGAGCTCGATCTCTTTGCTGTTCTTGCCGGTCTTCAAGTTCCGGCGCACCGTCGACTTGAACTCGAGCGTGGGTCCTTCGGCTCGGCCGATGAGCGCGCGGATGTCCTCTTCGAAGCTGTTCTCGCCAATGAGTTGCCCGGGGACGTTCTCGAGCTGACGCGCGTGCTTTCGAACGAGGAGGAGTGCGAGGAGCCCTCCCGCGGCCAGGATGAACGCGAGCACCAACATCAACGTCGGCGCGCCCTCGACCGGAGTCCCGAAGATATCCGGCGCGGGAACCGCCACGCCGATCCACAGCCCCGACAGAGGGTCCAAGAGCTTGAAGCCGGCCCAGCCGGAGCCGTGCTCGCTCTTGAAGCGCACGGCTTCTTCGGTTGAGTCATCCGTCCCACGATTTGCCGAGGCGCTTGCCATCTGGGCTCCAGGACTTCTGCAGATAACGTCCATCCGACCCTGGGACGCCACGGGCCCGGGTCAGCCATCCCTCGAGCTGGCCATCGGGGCCGCGCTCCGCTGAGAGGTAGACCTCCCGTCCGTTCGAGTCTGCGATCACCACCGCTGTCACCTCTTTGAGCGGCTTCAGCACCGGCGTGAGCTTTTCCATCACCCGCTCCGCGTCGGTGGTGTCGAGGAGGCCCATTTTCCCCCATTCCCACGCCATGACGAGACCCTGGTTGACGGGCGCTAGGCGCCGCTCGAACTCCTGGGCCGCGAACGTCGCCGCCTGTTCGATGTGGGTCTGCGCGACCCTCTTCTGCGTGCGCCGCGTGTTGGAGACCGTCACCAACAGGATCGCACCCGACGTCAGCAACACGATCAGGGTCAGATCCCGCAGCAGCCGGTTTCGGGTGTTTCGAAGGCGGAGCCTGAACAGGTTGGTGATGGCAGAACCCAGAAGCGTCAATTGGAGCATCAGCGGGCCGCGGTCAGCGACCGAACCGGCCCCCCGGGGGCACCGGCGCCGCCCGGACTGGAGGCGCCGACTGGATTCGAACCAGCGAATGGAGATTTTGCAAACCTCTGCCTTACCACTTGGCTACGGCGCCGAAGGCTGCAGTGTGTAGCTCTGATTCGAGCCGTTGTCACGCAGCGTTTTAGAGCTTAGCGGAGGGCCAGGCTGGCGCGCCACACGCCGCGTGGTAGGCAGTCCTACATGACGTCACAAGACTCCTTTCAGAGCCGTGTCACCATCCATGCTGGGGGTCGTCAAGTCGAGATCCACCGCCTGGACGCGCTGATTCGAGCGGGTTTCGAGGGCATCACGACCCTGCCGTATTCCATCCGAGTCTTGCTCGAAAACCTTCTTCGCTACGAAGACGGCACGACGGTCACTCGAGAGGACATCGAGGCGGTTGCCAACTGGGATCAAGCGGCAGCGCCGAGCATCGAGATCGCCTTTCGACCCTCGCGCGTCCTCCTTCAAGACTTCACCGGGGTGCCGGCGGTCGTCGACCTCGCGGCGATGCGCGACCAATTTGCCAAGATGGGCGGCGATCCGAGCCGGATCAACCCGCTACAGCCGGTGGATCTCGTGATCGACCACTCGGTTCAAGTCGATTCGTATGGGTTGCTTCGTTCGTTCGAGGATAACGTGCGCCGCGAGTTTGAGCGAAATCAGGAGCGATATCAATTTCTGAAATGGGGTCAGACGGCGTTCGAGAACATGAGCGTAGTCCCGCCGGGCACGGGCATCGTGCACCAAGTGAACCTCGAGTATCTCGCGCGAGTGGTATTCACGCGCGACGCCAATGGGAAGACCATCGCCTACCCCGACAGCCTGGTCGGCACCGACTCGCATACCACGATGATCAACGGGCTCGGCGTACTGGGTTGGGGCGTCGGCGGCATCGAGGCCGAGGCTGCGATGCTCGGGCAACCGATCAGCATGCTCTTGCCTCAAGTCGTCGGCTTCAAGCTCATGGGGAAGCTCCCCGAAGGCGCAACCGCCACGGACGCGGTTCTGACGGTGACGCAGATGCTTCGCGAGAAGGGTGTCGTCGGGAAGTTCGTCGAGTTCTTTGGCGAAGGCATGGAGTCTCTTTCACTTCCCGATCGCGCGACGATCGCTAACATGGCGCCCGAGTATGGCGCCACCATGGGGTTTTTCCCCGTCGACGACGAGACACTGGCGTATCTGCGTTTCACGGGCCGCGACGAGGTGCACGTCGACATCGTCGAGCGGGTTCTCAAGGAGCAGGGGCTGTTCCACACGGCGAGTGCACCAGACCCGAGGTTCACCGATTTTCTTCAGCTCGATTTGGGCGACGTCGTTCCGTCGATCGCGGGACCCAAGCGACCTCAAGACCGCATTCCTCTGTCCGAGTCCAAGCGCGCTTGGCACAATGTGCTCGAGGGGTTTGGCGTTACGGGCGACGAGGCGGTCGAGGTCACTCGGGGCGACGAGACCTTTCCGGTACAGAACGGCGCGGTCGTCATCGCCGCGATCACGAGCTGCACCAACACGTCCAACCCTTCGGTCATGCTCGCAGCGGGGCTCGTCGCCAAGAAGGCGGTCGAGAAAGGCCTTCGAACCAAGCCCTGGGTCAAGACGAGTCTCGCGCCCGGCTCCCAGGTGGTGACCGAATATCTCAAGGTCGCCGGCCTGATGTCCGACCTGGAGGAGCTTCGCTTCAATCTGGTTGGCTACGGTTGCACGACCTGCATCGGCAATTCCGGCCCACTCGATCCCGAAATCAGCGAGGCGATCGAGGCCAACGATCTGATCGTGACCTCGGCACTCAGTGGAAACCGCAACTTCGAAGGACGCGTCAACCCGCTCACGAGAGCGAACTACCTGGCATCGCCTCCGCTCGTCGTCGCTTACGCGTTGGCGGGCACCATGGACATCGACTTCGAAACCGATCCGCTTGGCCAGGACGTCGACGGGAAGGATGTCTTCCTTCGCGATATCTGGCCCTCCCACGAGGAGATCACCGAATCACTCCGCTCATCCGTCAAGAGGGACCAGTTTCTCGACCGCTATGCGGTCGTGCTCGACGGCCCGCCCGAGTGGCAGGACGTCACATTCGAGCAATCGGACCGGTACCGGTGGGATCCGAAATCGACCTATGTCCGCTTGCCCCCGTTTTTCGAGGGCGTCGAAGCGGGCGACCCCACTCCGCCAAAGGACATCGAGGGGGCGCGAGTGCTTTGCCTACTTGGCGATTCGGTGACCACCGACCACATCTCGCCGGCGGGAGCCATCGCGCTCGATGGCCCCGCGGCGCGCTACCTTCAGGACAACGGTGTTTCCCCGCGCGATTTCAACAGCTACGGCAGTCGGCGCGGCAACCATGAAGTCATGATGCGGGGCACATTTGCGAACATTCGGCTGCGGAACCTACTGGCGCCGGGAACCGAGGGCGGAGTCACGCGCTACCTTCCCAACGATGAGCAGATGAGTATCTACGATGCGGCCATGCGGTACCAGGCGGACGGTACGCCCCTGGTCGTCATCGCAGGCAAGGAGTACGGCACCGGGTCGTCACGGGACTGGGCTGCCAAGGGCACGTTGCTTCTCGGGGTGCACGCGGTGATCGCGGAGAGCTACGAGCGTATCCACCGTTCCAACCTGATCGGGATGGGCGTTCTTCCGCTCGAGTTCCAAGGTGGCGACGGGCGCGAGAGCCTCGCCCTGACCGGCGAGGAAACGTTCTCCATTCTCGGGGTGTCGGAGGGCTTGAGTCCAGGCAAGATGCTTTCGATCACGACCGATTCCGGAAAATCGTTCCAGGTGACGGCTCGGCTCGATACGCCGCAGGAGGTCGAGTACTTCCTACAGGGGGGCATCCTCCAATACGTCTTGCGCCAACTCGCTGCGCGGGAGAGGGCGTCTGCGTAGCCATCGACGATATGCACGGAGGAACGGATGTCCCTCGTCTTCGTAGTCTCGCCGCCCCGCGCCGGGTCGACGCTCCTCCAACGGATGATGGGAGCACACTCCGAGATCTTCACCCATCCCGAGCCGCATCTGATCACCCCGATCGCGCATCTCGGAGTCTATGGGAACGTCGACAAAGCGCCGTACGATCACATCAACGCCGCGGAGGCGATGGGCGCGTTCATCGAGGATCTGCCGCGCGGTGAGCAGGACTATCTCGATGCGCTGCGCGCGTATGCGGACACGCTGTACGGCCGAATGCTCTCGACCAGTGACGCGAAGTACTTTCTCGACAAGACCCCCGCCAACGCATTGGTTCTGCCGTTCCTTCGGCGGCTCTACCCGGACGCCAAGTACGTGGTGCTCACTCGGCATCCGCTCGCGGTGTTCAGCTCCTACGCCAACAGCTTCTTCAACGGTGATTGGGAAGCCGCGCATGCGTTCAATCCGATTCTCGAGCGATACGTGCCCGCGATGGCAAGCTTTCTTCGAGAGCGGCCGGTTCCGATGCTGCACGTCGTCTATGAGGATCTCGTGCAAAGCCCCGAGTCCCAACTGGAGCGAGTGTTTGCCTTTTTGGGTGTCGAAAACGATCCCGATGCGGTCGAATACGGCAGGTCCGGTCCCGCGAAGAAGGGGATGGGCGACCCGATGACCGTTGATCAGGAGGGTCGCCCGGTGACCGACTCGGTCGACAAGTGGGCCGCCGAGCTCGCAGCCGATCCAAAGAAACGATCTTTGGCGGAACAAATGCTCGAGCGGATCGACGTAGCGGACCTCGAGGTTTGGCAATGGCCGTCCAAGGACCTGTGGGCGCCGCTCGAAGCCGAGGGAGACTCGCCGCCGCCAAAGAGGAAGCGCAACTCGTACACGTTTCAGCGGCGCGTCATGTTGGCGCTCAAGAAAGACATTCATGAGCGTCCTCACGGCAAGATCGTGAAGCGCATCAAGTACTACTGCGACGTCCTCCTCCGAGAGTAGTGTGCGGATCTTAGAAATGATGACTTGGGACTCGAGCACGGGGCCCCCAGACTCGACCGCGAGGTCGGTGTAGAATCGAACGTCCTGTCGCCGACGTCGATACGCCTGATCGTAGTAGCGACCGTCGGAGTAGTGGGCCTCGGTTCCGGCTCCGTGACGTCGTCGATGTTTGGAGTCAGCCACGGCCGTCGCAAAGGTGAGCAGCGAGCTCCGCAAACCCTCGGCCCCGGTCGGAGTCCGTGACGTATCGTGGGGGCGTTGGAAGTCGGTGAAGGTGGTCGCGGACGTTTGCAACGCCGACGCTCAGGGGGAAGTGCGCGAAAGCAGCGGCGTCGTTCCCGCTGTCTCCGACGAATACCCATCGGTCGATCTCCGGGTCAAGATCGACGCCCAATGCCTCCAGAAGAGCCTTCTCGACTCCGCATGCCTTGTCCCAGTTGCCGGGGATGGCGTGTGCATGAACCGTAGACACGGCGCTCCGCACTCCGTGATTCTCGATCAGGGCCACCAAAGCGTCGATGTCGGCGGGCGTTAGTGTCACTTCCTCCCCGACGTCGAACGCTAGGTCACAGCGTCGGGCACCACGGTCGTTTGCGAGCTTAACGTGGGGCATCTTGGCGGCGACGTCCTGACGAATCGTGTCGAGTAAGCGTTCGTGCGCGGTCCGTTCGTGCGGCTCGGCAAAGTACCCCTCGCGCGCCCGGATCCCATCCATCCAAGCCCATCCGGCGCCATTCTCACCAACTGCGACCTGGACCGGCCACATTCGTGCGACGACGTCGGTCCAACCGAGCGGGCGACCTGTGACCGCGACCAGGATGATGCCTGCCGAACGAAGTCGATGCATCGCAACGAAGGCCTCGGCCTCGAGCACCCCGTCTTTCGTCACCGTATCGTCGATATCGAAGATCACTCCGCGCAGGTCGGCGGGATCCAGCTCTTTGTAGTGTTTCATCGCCCCGGGCCTTCCATACCACACGCCCTGGACTTGCAGACACTCGCGGGGAAGCGTACCGTAGATGCAGGAGGGAAACCGTGCCCAATCTAGGATTCGGCGAGCTAGTAATTGTCTTTTTGATCGTCATGCTGATCTTCGGCGCCGGGCGCCTACCACAGATCGGCGAAGGTCTCGGCAAGGCCATTCGCAACCTGAAGCGCGGCCTCAACACCGACGACGACATCGATATCACTCCGACCGAGAAGCAGGTCCCGGACAAGGCAGCCTCGCGGGTCGAGGACGCCGAGGTCGTCGAACCCAAAGTCGAAACCAAGATCGAGACCAAGTCATAACGGCTATTTGATCCCAGCTGGGCCGACGGCTATCGCCTAGACCGCGCCTCTCTGAGCTCGAGTATCGACCGGCAGCTGAGTTGCAACGGTGGTGTCAATCCGGAGGCCATCGCAGCTTCCTTGAGCTCGCCAGGTCGGAGGAGTGGCGCAAGCAGGAGTGCGGTGTCTGGCGGGCAATCTGGATTGCGTAGGATCGCGTTGCGCGGACGGTAGCGCACCACCCATCGTCGATGCCGATAGACGGCTTGAAGCACGCCGGGCTCGTTCGGACGGATGGCGCAAATGTGCACGACGTCCTCTTCGGTCAGCGAAGGGTTGTCGAGCAAGATGCGCACGACGGCTGGATGCGGGTCGCGCACCACCCGTTGAATGAGCCCTCGGTCGTGCGTGCGCGCGAGCGACTTCCGCTCCCCGAGCGTGAGAGGGCGACCTCGGCCGAAGTCCGGGATGCGTTGCCTCGTTTTCACAGCTTCGTCTTCTTCGAGCGGGATCAAGAAGTCAGCTAGATGATGAAGCTCGGCGTTTTTGGCTTCCGTACCGAGCTCCGCGCGACGGTGCGCGAGACGCGGCTCGAAGAGTGTCCACCCGAGGGCGAGGAATACGGCCTGCGCATCTGCGTCGCCTAGTGCGGCGGCATGGTAGGCAACACCCACTAGCTCGAGAGCGTCCTCGACCGAGAGGCTCTCCAACCGATCGCAGATCAGCGCTACACGCATGTCGATCTCATCGATCCGCGCCAAACGCTTGAACAAGTCTTGGAACGTCATTTCCCGTTGCACGCCCTGAACCAGGTCTTCAGCCTAGTAAGGCCGCCCCGAGGCGCCACCTTGACGCAATGCGTCGTAGCGCTAGTCTCGATACGCGATGGCGCCCGTTGAGCAGGTCCGCGTAATTAAGCGGTATGCGAACCGAAAACTGTATGACACCCGTGACAGTCGCTACGTCACGCTCGACCGTATTGCGGAGCTCGTGCGCAACGGAGAAGAAGTGAAAGTCTTCGACAATCGCTCGAAGCGAGATCTCACCAAAGTCACCCTCGCGCAGATCATCTATGAGGAACAGAGGAGCGGCAATGCCACCGCCTGGTCGGTGAGCAAGCTCCGGGGCTTCATTCAGAGTGGCCGCGAGCGTCTCTTTTCGACCCTCAAGGAGGGGCCAGTCGGGAAGCTCGTCGTGCGCGCTGAGGAGCTCGGCGCCGAGGTTCGCGAGGCCGCGGACGATAAGGTTCGGGCCCTTCTCGACGGGGCGGCGGCCCATGTGAAACAGCTTCAGGGCGAGGTGGCTCGGCTCCAGGCGAGAATTGAGGAATTGGAGCTGAAAATGCGGCAAGCTGCCGATAGGAGCCCCAAGGAACAAGACTCCACCAAACCCTCGGAATAATCTCACCCCCGAAGGGTTGTGAGCACTAGGCATGCCTAGAAGCGTTAAGGAAATCGCCAACGAACGTCGGTTGTTCGAAGCCGATGCGCGGCCGTATCTGGACACCCTCTACGCGACCTCCCTTCGGCTCACCCGCGCCCCCGCGGACGCGGAGGACCTCGTCCAGGATACCCTCGTTCGCGCCTATCGCTTCTACGATCGGTTCGAAGCAGGAACCAACTTCAAGGCGTGGCTTTTGAGAATCCAGATGAACACCTTCGTCAATCGTTATCGACGTAGCGTCCGCGAGCGTCGGGTGTTCGAGGGTCCGATGGCGACGCCAGTCGGCGAGGGCGTCATGAGTCGCGCCAGCATGCGTGGCCTCACCGATCCAGTCGGTGAGGCGCAACGCAAGCTGATCGCGCGTGAGATCACGCGGGCCTTCGATGAGCTCTCCGAGGATGCGCGCGCCATGGTTCTTCTTGCCGACGTTGAGGAGCTGTCCTACAAAGAAATCGCGGAAATCGTGGGTTGCCCGATCGGCACCGTGATGTCGCGCCTTCACCGTGCACGGAAGCAACTCCAACTGTCGTTGCAAGCGCAGGCGCGTGAGCTCGGCATCATCGGCGAGGACGATGAGGGAGAGCCGGCGGAACCGCTTTCGCTCGAAGAGTTTCGAACACGAAAGGCGGCCAAACCATGAGCTGCAAGCTCGTGCGTCGTCATCTCGGAGCGCTCGTCGATGGAGAGCTCGATCCGGCGACACAGGTCGAGTTCGAGCGTCACATTGAGGCGTGTGTCGGTTGCCAGGAGCATTTGGCCTTCGAGTCGTCTTTCCGACGGCAGACGCGTGAAGCGGTGGGTGGCGTGAAGGCGCCTCAGCACCTTTGGAGGCGCACGCTGAACCGACTCGATGAGATAGACGAGGCGCGCGCGGACAGCACGTCGTTGGCGCAAGTGCGCCCGATGCAATGGCGTCAGGCGTGGCCCATAGCCGCGGCCGCCGTTGCGCTATTGGTTCTCGGTGGGGTCGTAGGCTTGCCGGAGGCTGGGACCTATCGGAGCGCGAGCATGGGCACGCTCCAAGATGTCGTGAACCTTCACTCCCAAGGCCTTCCTTCGGATGTCCCGGCGGGCGAGCCCCAGGAGGTTGCGCAGTACTTCCGCGGCAAGACACCGTTCCCGGTGAGGCCTGCCAAGTTCGAGGGGCAGGCTATGAAGCTCGTCGGGGCTCGGTACATCAGGATCGGCGCGAAACCCGCGGCCGCGCTCTACTACAAGCACAAGGGACGGCGGGTCACGCTGCTGGTGTTCCAGGACGCTAGGCTCGTCGATTCCGCCCAGCGCACACATGTGGGCGGGCGTGAGCTGTACTATCAGAATGTGGGAAGCCACGTGGTCACCATCCGCCGGCAAGGCGGCTTGAACTACGTGTTTTTCGGTGACCTCGAGCGGCCTACGTTGTTCCACCTCGCCGCCAGCGCGCGCGTTGCCTACTGAGCGCATCCTGGGTACGACGCGAAATAGCCGGGCGTCCCCGTTGACAGGACAACCGTCAGGCATCTATCCTCTTTTTGATACTAGCGGAACTTTGCAAGGTCAGGGGGAATCAGTTGCATCGCGTTCTGGTGATCGACAGCGAAAGTCAATTTGCCGAGGCTCTGCACGCCCACCTTGGCCGCTACGAAGTCGAAGTCGAGCTTGCTGGGGACGGGAAAACCGGCATGGAAGCCGCCAAGAGCACACCCCCGGATCTCATCGTCCTGGCCGTCGAGCTTGGCGATGACAACGGATTCCTGGTGGGCCGCAAGATCAAGCGAAGCAAGAGGCTCGGGCATATTCCGATCATCATTCTGTCAAACGACGAGAACGCTGATAACCTGTTCGAGCAGCACAAGAAGACGAAGTCGAAAGCCGAAGATTATGTCCGCCGTCCCGTGAGCGTAGAGGACCTCGTGGCGCGGATGCTGGATCTAGTTCCGCTCAAGCCACTGCCGGCGACGGAAATCGAAATCGAAGGGGAACAGGAAATGTCCGACGACGAGATGGAAAGCGATGTGCCAAAGAAGATCGGGGGGCGTCCCGAGATCGACGAAGAGATCGATGCGTTCGCGGAAAACGCTTTCGACGCTCTGATGATGGGCGGCGGAGACGAAAAGGCCGCCGCCGAGCCCGCGTCCGAAGCTGCCGCCGAAGAGCCGATAGAACCGGGCACCGGCGAGTACGAGGACGTCGAGCTCGATGACGTGATCATGGTTTCCGATGCCCCGCCGCCGGAATCAGTGAGGCCGGCGCCCGAAGATTCCGGGAGTGGCCTGCTCGCAGCTGCACGTTTGCGTTCCGAAATTTCCGAGCTCAAGGCGAAGCTCGCTGAGTCCTCCGGGGGCGTATCGAGCCGCCAGTTTTTGGATCTTCGCGAGACACTGAACTCGAAGGACAAAGAGATCCTCGACATGCGCGACCAGCTGAGTGTGCGCGACAAGGAGATCCTCGAGCTGAAGGACCAATCGATTGCTCTCGAGCGCGGGCGAGCGGACTTCGGCGAGAAGATGGCAGACCTCGAGCGCGCGTTTTCGAAAGCGCAGGAGGCGATCGCGAGCCTCACCGAGGACAAGGAAGCTGCGAACAAGCGATTCGAGGATGTGAAGGCGCGGTTCGAGCGCGAGCACCACAAAGCGCGGGGCCTCGAAGAGTCGCTCGGTCAAGAGCGTGAGGGGCGCGCAGCAGACGTGGCTGCGCTCAGGAGCACCCACGATGCCGAGCTAGCCAGGGCCATCCTGGCGCACGAAGAGGCGATGGATCTGGTCAAGGCCGAGTCAGCCGCAGCGCGTGCGAAAGCCGAAGAGGACAGCGTGGCCGCGCTTCAGGCTGTGGCCAACGAAAAGGAAACCGCGGTTGCGGCGCTCCGATCAGAGCTTACCGACGAGCGCTCGGCAGCATTGGCACAAGCGTCTGCGGAGGCGGAGGCAGCTAAGCAGGCATCCCTCGCCGCGCTCCGAGAGGAGCTCGAGACCGAGGCAGCGGCGCAGGTCGCTGCTGTCGAAGACGCCTGGAAGCGCACACTGGCAGAGCGTGAGGCAGCGCTCCGAGGTGAAAAGGAGCTCGAGCTCGAAACGCTCGAAGGCCAGCATTCGAAGCAGTTGGCAACGCTCGGTCGCAAGCTCGCCGACACCGAGACCGAGCTCGCTGGAGCTAGGGAGCGCGAGCAGCTCAACGCCGAGCGCAACGCTGAGCTCGAGTCGAAGCTCACCGAGATCGAAGGTGCGCTGGCCACAACGAGCGCTCAGCTAGGCGAGACACAAGAGACTCGAGATCGGCTCCAAGCGGAGCTCACCGAGGCCACGGCCGCGCGAGACGGACTTCAAGAAGAGCTCGACACCAGCATCGCCCGGATGGCGCTGCTCGAGAGCGACAAACGTGATCTCACATCTCGGGTGGGCTCACTCGAGTCCGTCAAGTCCCAGCTGGAATCGAAGCTATCGGATGCTGTTCAGAAGATCGCGACGGACGAGGCTCTTCTCGAGCGTGTGCGTAGGGCGATGGCCATTGGGCTCGCCCTGCTCGAAGAGCAACGCAACAACGTCATCGGCGGCGCTAGTTCCGAGATGGAAGGCGTTTCCGAGGACGCTGAGTAGCGGCCGGTCGAGTCGAGGCAAGCCCTGGCGCGACCAGCGCGGGGTTGCTTTGCCGAGTGAGGCGAACGAGCTCTCCAAGTTGCCGGCGGGCCAACGGCGGTGGGGGCGCTTCCGCAAGCAGGTCGAGGAACGCGCCCGCATTGGGCGGTCGGCGCGCCGCATCCGGGTTCAACAAGGACTCGATTGCGGAGACGAGCGGGGAGGGCGCTTGTGGCGCCACCGCTTCGAGGCGCTCGTGCTCGCCGCGACGCGCGCGATCGAGCGTCTCGATGTCGTTGTCGCCGTCGAACGGCCGGCGCCCAGCAAGGCATTCGTAAAGCAACACCCCCAAGGAGAAGAGATCCGTTCGCGCGTCGCACCGTCGTCCGAGTGCGTACTCCGGGGCCATGTAGGGGACATTACCTCTGAGCCTAAGAATATTCTCTAAAGCTAATGAGTCCGAGGCTTTAGCGGGATCACATTCCCTTCGAGGCTGTGGGATCCCACTCCCACTCCCACACGAACCTCACTCGAAGCTCCCACAACGCGGTCATAGACCCGTAACATCGCGGAATTCTTCTCATCGGCTTGGATGTGGGAATAGTGCCAGGTCATCGCCGAATCCTCGTGTCCGGTGATGCTGCGAACGACCTCCGCCCCTGTGACCTGGCGGAGGAGGTTATTTGCCGAGTGTCGGAGCCTGTGAGCCCCGCCCCGCCGCCTTGGGAGCCCCAGCGCCTCGACCGCCCGGTGAAGGACCGGATTGAAGCCGCTTGGGACGTGGTGCGTCCCTCGCCGCGAACAGAAGACCAGATCTTCTCCCGTCCCATTCGGTAGACCCCACACGGGCTCCCTTCGGTGTGCTCGTAGGACTGCATCGACGGCAGGGAGCAACGGGACCCGCCGCACGCTGCCAGTCTTTGTGGTGCTGACGTGCCCTCGCCATACGGACCTTGAGATCCGAATCTCGCGATTTTGCCAGTCAATGTCGCCCCACTGCAGCGCGGCGATCTCTCCGAAACGTGCGGCCGTGAACGTCAGCGTCAGCAGTAGCGGGTACCACCTCGGCTCATGCTCACGAACCCATCCTAAGATTGCCCGAAGCTCCTCCGGTCGAAAGTCGCGCGGTTCGTGCTCGTCGAGCGAAACCTGCTTCGTTCGGCCGTATGGATCTCGAGGAAGTTCAAGCTCTTCGTGTGCTGATCGCAGTAGCGTCCGCAGCACCCCTAGGCGGCTGTTGACGGTTCGCGGTCTTCCGGGCTGACGATCACGCCAACGGACGACGTCGGTGGGGGTGATCGCATCGGCGTAGTAGTCGCCGAGATGCGGCAGAATATGCAGATCAAGAATGCTTGCGTAGTGCCTTCGTGTGCTGGGTTTCAGCTCGCGAAGTTTCGAACGCATCCACAATTCCGCGTATTCGCTGAGACGAAGACGAGACGCTTGCGGATCGTTGGCGGCTTGGAGCTTGATCCGTAGCTCCTCCCGCTTCTGAAACGCCTCCGCCGTGTTCTTCGCCTCGATCATTCTCTCCGTGTCCTTCCGCTTTCCGGTCTTCAGACAAATGATTGTTGCTCGAATCTTGTACCGGCCGCCGCCGATACTCTTCACTCCCGGGTAACGCATGGCTCTCTCCTTTCGGCGCCCCGGGTGTTACGTGTCGCCGGGCACTATAGCCGATTGCGCGATTTGTGAAGAACCTCTTTAGATCGTCGACGTGGAACACGAGCTTATTTCGGGGTCCACGGCCACACGGTTTGAGCTCGCCCCGGTGCACAGCGGATCGCACGCCGTTCGGCGTCATGCCGAGGAAGGGCGCCACGTCCTCGACCGTGTAGATCTTGCCGTCACCGAGGGAACCAGCCATCAGGGCGTCTTCTCGCGTTCGGCAAAGCGCTTCGTTCGCGGCTTCCGTGCGGTGCAAGGTGCTTCCCGAACCACCGACCGTGACCCCGGAATCGGGGCGTCTGAAGACTCGTGAACCCGTCGTCTCTCCACCGTCGAGGCGAATCGTGAACCGCGGTCATGAGAACCCATCTCTTGCCACCGACTCGTTTGGCTCACGACCGATGTCTCCTTCCCAAAACCCTATTATCGGTTTTGGACCTCGAAAAGTTGCTCGGGGCAGCGGAAGAACGTCATGAAGGTGCTGGAACGACACACGATATCGAGAATGGGTGCGCCTGTGACTTGCCTCACATCTGAACCCTGCAACACCTGGCGCGCCTGTGTCCGAACGGACCGGCTAACAGGGAGTCTGGCAGTCGGTGTGGGCAAACATCGGAAACGGCCTTCTGTGTCTGTCGCACCTTCAACGGTCCGAAATTCTGGGGGCAGACCAGAAGTGCTCGCGTGGGTCACGCGCAACGCGGGATCATCGACGTCTACAGGACGTGGGAATGGCCTGCGCGGTGCGCGGCGGTGAGCTGCCTGAAGATCGATCAGGACCTGTGACCCACACGGACGTATGACATCTCTTGTGACATCTGTGTTTCTGGAGACGCGAACCTTCCGCGATCATGGCGCGTATTTGGTGGAGGCGGTGGGAATCGAACAGCTGGCGATTCACCTGATTCAGACGATTCTCGAACGGTTTCGCGGACAGGTATCGATGAGAACACGTCCAAAGAACACGAGCAAAACGCGTTACCGGACATTCTTATGACAATGTCACAAATCCCGGTGCCCGACGTGACCCGAGAGCTTGCAGAGGTCGGCGCGACGTTCGCGGTGTTTGATGCGCTCCGACGCAAGCGTGGACGCTAGCGTCCGGACGCCGTCCCCCAGGTGCTCACCGCGTTCCACCTTCCCGCTGTACGAAATTCCATGGGAGAAGCCTGGTGGATCAAGGTGTCACGGAAACGAATGCTTCGGCCGTCGTAGCCCTATTGGTGGGGTGTCACCTTGTAGTTGCCGCGGTCCGAGTCGTATTCGACAGTGATCAGGCCGCGACTTTCGATGTCCTTCATCAGGTCCGGGAAGCCACGGTACCCATAGTAGGTCTCGTTGAAGCCCGGATGCACGCGTCGCAGAGTTTGCTTGATCATCGAGCCCCACAGCGTGTCGTAGTCCCGGTCGAGCGCCTCGACAGTCTGCATGAAGAACTCTACCGCTTCGTCTTTCTTACTTGTCTTGGTCTTCTTGGGGCTGCGGCTCCGTGTGGTCTTTGGCTTCGCCGCGCGGACCAGGTCGTCGTAGTAGATAAACTCGTCGCAACCGGCGATCAGCAAGTCAGAGGTCGACTTCTTGACACCTACGCCGATCACTCGCTTGTCGTTTTCTTTGAGCTTGTAGACGAGCGGTGAAAAATCGCTGTCGCCCGAGAGTAACGCGAAGGTGTCGATGTGGTTTTTCGAATTGCATAGGTCGATCGCGTCGACGACCATGTGGATGTCAGCGCTGTTCTTGCCGCTCATCCTGCTCTGTGGAATGTCGACGAGGCCGATGCCCTGACCGTGAAACTCGCGCACGGCGCTCTGATAGCGACTCCAGTCGCAGTAGGCGCGCTTGTAGACGATCCGACCTTTCTCGAGCAACCGTTTCAGGACGAGCTCGATCTGGAAGCGCCCGGACTTGGTGACTTGCGCGCCGATGGCCAAGTTCTCGAAATCGATGAAGACGGCAATGAGCGGTTCACCAGGCATGCGACAGATCTACTAGTGGCTGCTCACCACTTCAAGAGGGGCGCGCGGAGCACCACCGAGGTTCTGCCCCGACGGGCCACATCCGGCCTTTCGACCGTTTCTGCTGGCCACGCCTTGCTGCGGCCGGAGGCTCGATAGGGGGGTCGCGAGTAGGGCGTACACCGAGTTGTCCGTCGCGAGATGTCTGTTCGGACTCCCTTGCGTGCTGACCGAATGGCGCCGAGGGGCGAATAGAGCTATCGGGGCTGCAACACTCTCGAATAGGAACGAACGCAAAATGGCTGAAGGTACAATCAAACGTCTTACGGACCGAGGCTTCGGTTTCATCGAAACCTCTCCCGGCAACGACATCTTTTTCCACATGTCGAACGTAGATGGCGTGCGCTTCGAGGATTTGCGCGAGGGACAGAAGGTCTCATTCGACGAAGGCCAAGGTCCCAAGGGGCCACGCGCGGAGAACGTTCGCCCTCTTTGAGGCGGGGTGAACTCCTTCAAACTCGCACATCGTAGTAGAGTGCCGGAGTCGTGCAGTTCTTCCCATTCTCACGCCCCTGGAGTTCTTGGGGCCTCGTCGCCTTTGCCCTTCTTGTGACGGGCTGCCCGACGAGAACGGAGAAATCCCGGGTCCCTGCGGCGCCTTGCGTCACCCTGTTCGCCCAGTGCCAAATGCCCGATGGGCCTCTCGGGGTGTGCAATGACGCGCCGTGCGCTGAGGGCCAAAGCGCGCCGTGCTTCAGGTGCGTCTCACAGCACTAGGAATCTAACCGGCTCGAAGCCGGCGTGTTCACGCCTCGTCGCGGTGACTCCGTGGCCTGAGCATGCCAGGGACAATGATGGTCGCGCGAGGGGAAAAGCCGACGGCTCGTGGTTGGTCGCACGCCATCGCGGCGGTGATTGCGCTCGTCTTCAGCATCACGATGGCAATGAAGACGTCGGCGAATGTTGAGCACATGCTCAGCGTCGTCGTTTTTGGCGCCAGCATGGTTCTGCTTTTTTCGATGAGCGCGGTTTACCATTTAGGCCGTTACTCAGACGGGGTGCGCCTAACGCTTCGCGCCATCGACCACTCACACATGTATCTTCTCATCGCGGGGACGTACACGCC
>PVMK01126971.1_pt1 | contig 75113 bp, 74 predicted proteins | sample 1853481 | NCBI WGS metagenome assembly PVMK01 (sample SAMN08533507, study PRJNA380276) | Marine sediment metagenome, whole genome shotgun sequencing project.
CGTATTCAGCTGAATACGTCTTTTTATTTAATAATATTTTATATTTTAAAATAGGGTTTTAAATTTATTCCAATTGGCATAAATTAAAAGAATATTTAAAATTGCAACCAATGCGCCCGGTCCGATACTTCCAATATCATATACAAGATGATAAAGAATCATATTTAAAGAAACAGGAGCCAATATTACCAAGGCAAAACCTTTCCATTTATTAATGACCAATAATAATCCTGCAATTACTTCAGTAAGCCCTATTAGTTGCCATAAATAACCTGTTGCTATAATTTGAGGAATAAAATTGTCGGCTGGTAATTCAGGACTAGGCATATAGCCAAAAAAATGATTTCCACCGAAAATAAGTAATACAAGCCCAAGAACAATTCTTAAAACCATTGTTAATTTTGAATTCATAATGAGTAAGTTTTAGTTTATTAAGTCGTTAAATTACATAATTTATTACAGATGTAACTTAAGTTACCTTGAAATTGTAAGTTTTTGCGTCACTTTGTCGTCAAAATAATGTGGTATTAAAATTGCTATATTATTAATATTAAATTTTAAAATAATGACTGAATTATTAACAAAAGAATCCTTTTTTGAAAAGGTTTTTAATTTCGAAAAAAATAAAGAATGGAAATTTGAAGGTGAACTACCTTGTGTAATTGACTTTTATGCTGATTGGTGTGGCCCTTGCAAAATAGTTGCTCCGGTTTTGGAAGAATTAAGTGAAGATTATAAAGGGAAGGTAAATATTTTTAAAGTAGATACTGAAGAACAGAAAGAATTAGCAGCTGCATTTGGTATAAGAAGTATTCCTTCAATATTATTTGTTCCTAAAGATGGAGAACCTCAAATGGCTCAGGGAGCACTTCCAAAACATCAATTTGAAAAAATAATTAACGATGTATTAGCGGTTTCAAAGTAAACCTCAGCTAAACCCCGAAAAGAAAGCCGCACATTGTGCGGCTTTTGTTTTTAGGTATAATAAATTACCAAGATGTATGTAAAAGAATCATTAGGATGTTAAATAACAGTGACTTACACCAATTTATTTTTGATTAAATATTCTGCAATTTGGATGGTATTAGTTGCAGCCCCTTTTCGTAAATTATCAGCCACAACCCACATATTAAGTGTATTTGCTTGAGATTCATCTCTACGGATTCGACCAACAAACACTTCGTCTTTATTGTGTGCGTAAACAGGCATTGGATATGTGTTTGTATCTATATTATCCTGTACAATTACTCCATCGGTTTCATTTAGTAATTTACGAACATCATTTAATTCAAAATCATTTTCAAACTGAACATTTACGGCTTCAGAATGTCCGCCTGCTGTTGGTATACGAACGGCAGTAGCGGTAACAGAAAAAGAATAATCATTTAAGATTTTCTTAGGTTCTTTTACCAATTTCATTTCTTCTTTAGTATAGCCGTTTTCTAAAAAAACGTCACAATGGGGTATTGCATTTCTGTTGATTGGGTAATGGTATGCCATTTCACCTTTTATACCGTTTGTTTCGTTTTCTAATTGTTGCACAGCTTTAACACCGGTTCCTGAGACAGATTGATAAGTAGAAATTACAACACGTTTCATTTTATATTTTTTATGTAAGGGAGCTAAGGCCATTACTAATTGAATTGTTGAGCAATTCGGATTCGCAATAATTTTATCTTCTTTTGTTAGAACGTTTCCATTTATTTCCGGAACCACTAATTTTTTAGTAGGGTCCATCCTCCAGGCAGATGAATTATCTACAACGGTAGTTCCGGCTTCAGCAAATTTAGGAGCCCATTCTTCGGAAATACTTCCTCCTGCAGAAAATAATGCAATGTCAGGATGTAAATCAACAGCATCTTTCAAACCAATAACAGGATATTTTACTCCCTTGAACTCTACTAATTTGCCAACGGATCTTTCCGAAGCAACAAGTACTAATTCAGTAATCGGAAAATTCCGTTCCGCTAAAACCTGTAACATTACATTCCCTACCATTCCGGTAGCACCAACAACAGCTATTTTCATCTTTTTATTTTCATTAATTTTATCGTGATGCAAATTTTATAAAAAAAATATTACAAACAAGCAGTAAAATATAAAAATTAACAAATAGATATTTTTTTGTTAAAAAAGGAATTTTGTGATGAACTTCTTTTAGTTATAAGAAAATATGTAGTTTTGCAAAAAATCAAAAAGGAATGACTACTACTGGGAAAATGGAGTTGATGGCTCCTGCCGGAAATTTTGAATCATTGCAGGCAGCATTGGATAATGGAGCCGATTCTATTTATTTTGGAGTAGAGCAATTGAATATGCGCGCCAGAGCGTCTATAAATTTTACATTGGATGATTTAGCTGAAATTTCAAAGCGTTGTTCAGCTAAAAACGTTAGAACCTACCTTACTCTAAACACAATAATTTACGATCATGACTTAACTATTGTAAAAACGCTCCTTCAAAAAGCTAAAGAGGCAGGAATTACCGCAGTAATTGCAATGGATCAGGCTGTAATAGCTTCCGCCAGAGCTATTGGAATGGAAGTACATATTTCAACACAAATAAACATTACCAATATTGAATCGGCTAAATTTTATGCCATGTTTGCTGACACGATGGTATTGAGCAGAGAATTGAGCTTGCGTCAGGTTAAAAAAATCACAGAACAAATTGCAAAAGAAGATGTAAGAGGTCCTTCGGGAAACTTAGTAGAAATAGAAATATTTGGGCATGGGGCATTGTGTATGGCCGTTTCAGGGAAGTGTTATATGAGTTTGCACTCTTATAACTCATCAGCAAACAGAGGTGCCTGCAAGCAAAATTGCAGAAAAAAATATACGGTTATTGATCAGGAAACAGGAGTTGAAATGGAATTGGATAATGAGTATATTATGTCGCCAAAAGATTTATGTACAATCGATTTTCTGGACCAGATTGTAGATGCCGGGGTTGAAGTATTAAAAATTGAAGGAAGAGGCAGAGCACCTGAATATGTAGCAAAAGTAATTAAATGTTATAGAGATGCCATTGATAGTATTGAAGCAGGATCCTATAAAAAGGAAAAAGTGATTTCCTGGATGCAAGAACTGGAAAAAGTTTACAATCGCGGATTTTGGAGTGGTTATTATTTAGGGCAAAAATTAGGAGAATGGAGTAAAGGATCGGGGAGCCACGCTACACAAAAAAAAGTATATTTAGGAAAAGGAATACACTATTTTCCGAAATCAAATATAGGGGAATTTAAAATTGAAGCATACGACATAACTATTGGAGATACGATATTAATAACCGGACCAACAACAGGAGCCCGGGAATTGCAAGTTGAGGAAATGTATGTGAATGATGTAAAGGGAGAAAAAGCCCAAAAAGGAGATTCTTGTACGATACCATTAAATTTTAGAATTCGGCCATCAGATAAATTATATAAAATAGTTAAAAATAAGACGGAAGTTTAAATGGTAATTATAACATTACAAAGAGCTAAATGTATTGGTTGTAATTATTGTGTTGAACTGGCGCCTTCACAGTTCCAAATGTCTAAAAGAGACGGAAAAGCAGTATTGCTTCATTCTAAAGAGAAAAAAGGGTTTTTTACCATTAAATCACCTGATGAGACTATTTTTGACAATAGTATAAAAGCCAAAGAGGCTTGCCCGGTAAAAATTATTGATGTAAAACAAACATAAAATAGCTTTTTCAACGTTTTACAAATCGTAATTTTAATTATATCTTTACAAATTAGTGAAGATTGTAAAATTGAGTTTATCAATTTTTCTTAACTCAAAACAAAAAGAAATATATGAGCTGTAATAGTTGCTCTTCAGATATAAAAAGTGTACCAAGCGGATGTAAAAGTAATGGGAGTTGTACCACAGACGGCTGTGAAAAGCTTTCCGTTTTCGATTGGTTATCAAACATGCAAATTCCTGCAGGGCAAGAGCCTTTCAATATAGTAGAAGTTAGATTTAAAAACGGTCGCAAACACTTTTATAGAAATCATGATAAATTGCAAATCTCGATTGGCGATGTTATTGCTGTTGAAGGAAATCCCGGTCATGATGTTGGAACGGTATCACTTACGGGTGAATTGATAAAAGTTCAACTCAAAAAAAAGAGAGTGGCTATTGATAGTGAAAATATTAAAAAAATATATCGCAAAGCAAGCCAAAGAGATATTGATATTTGGAAATCGGCACGAAATAAAGAATATGATACCCAGTACAGGGGTCGGGAAATTATAGGAAGGCTCGGTTTAAAAATGAAACTTTCCGATGTTGAGTACCAGGGAGATGGCAATAAAGCTACATTTTATTATACAGCTGATGATCGTGTTGATTTTAGACAACTAATTAGAGATTTAGCAAGCGCTTTTAATATTCGGATTGAAATGAAACAGGTTGGATTGCGCCAGGAAGCCGCCCGGCTTGGTGGTGTAGGTTCTTGTGGCAGAGAATTATGCTGCTCTACCTGGTTAACAGATTTACGGAAAGTAAATACAGCAGCAGCCCGTTATCAGCAATTATCCCTGAATCCTCAAAAATTAGCAGGTCAATGTGGAAAATTAAAATGCTGTTTGAATTATGAATTAGACACCTATTTAGATGCTTTAAAGAATTTTCCTAAACAAGACACGGTACTGAAAACGGAAAAAGGAGATGCAGTTTTTGTTAAAATGGATATTTTTAAGGGACACATCTGGTATACCTATAAAGAAAATCGTATCAAATGGTTTAAACTTACTTTAGAACAACTCAATGAAATTATTATCTTGAATAAAAACGGAGAAAAAGTTTCCAGTATAGAAGAATACGAACTCGATCTGATTGAAGAAGCTAAAGTTGATTTTGAAAATGTTGTTGGACAAGATAGTCTGACGCGTTTCGATTTTCCAAAAAGAAAAAAGAAAAAAAGAGGGAAAAATCAACGAAGAACAGCAAGAAACCATCAAAATAGTGGTAATAACAAAAGAAGACCCCATAGAAGAAGTGCAAACAATAATAACAAAAACTAAAGAACTAATTATATTAGTATGCGCCTTACTACTATTATCATGTGATTCGAACATGGTTTATGACCAATATAAGCCAATTGAAAACTACTTTTGGTTTTCTGACAACAACATTGAATTTATTGTAAACAATCAAGATACTATTTCGAGGAATAATGTGTTTATAAATATTAGAAACAATAAGGACTATGAATTCAGCTCATTGTTTCTAATAGCAAAAATTGAATTTCCTGACGGATTTCAAATTATAGATACATTAGAATACGAAATGACCGACATAAACGGAAACTGGCTAGGCTCAGGTTTTACAGATTTGAAAGAAAACAAACTTTTTTATAAGGAACGTGTTCTTTTTTCTGAAAAAGGGATTTATAAATTCAACATTCAGCAAGTAACCCGAAGTATAAATGATATTGAAGGAAAAAATCCGTTAAAAGGTATTACCGATGTAGGTTTAAGGATAGAAAAAATAAAAGAATGACAAAAAAAGGAATTGAAAACAATCAATTTTCAAAATATATCAAATGGTTTTGGCTCACTGTTTTTGGAGGTACATTGGCTTTTATCTTAATGTTTTTGTTAGCTTCATGGGGTGTTTTCGGGACTTTGCCAACCTTTGAGGAATTGGAAAATCCTGAAAAAAATTTAGCAACAGAAGTGATTTCCATTGATGGAAAAACGTTGGGAAAATATGCTTACGAAAATCGTACTCCAGTTAAATATAATGACCTCCCTCAAAATTTGATCAATGCGTTGGTTGCTACTGAAGATGAACGTTTCTATGAACATTCAGGCATTGATTTCAAGGCAACTTTGCGTGCCGTGGTAAAAATGGGAAAGGATGGAGGAGGGAGCACCATTACCCAACAATTAGCGAAATTGTTATTTACAGGGGAGGGTTCAAAAAATTTACCCGAGAGAATTCTTCAAAAAGTAAAAGAATATGTAATAGCTATTCGGTTGGAGCGTCAATATACCAAGCAAGAAATATTGACCATGTATTTAAATAAGTACGATTTTTTGAATTTAGCCGTAGGTATTAGATCGGCTTCTCGTATTTATTTTGGGAAAGAACCAATCGATTTAACAATATCAGAATCTGCAATGTTGGTAGGAATGCTTAAAAATGCATCTTATTTTAATCCGTTAAGAAGGGAAGAAAAAGTAAGAAATCGTAGAAATGTGGTATTAAAACAAATGGCTCGTAATAATTTTATAACTGAAATTGCCAAAGACACCTTACAAAAAACAGCATTAGATCTAAATATTAATAGAGAAGGGCATAGTGATGGTTCTGCAACTTATTTTAGAGAATATTTACGTGGTTTTATGAAAGGCTGGATAAAAAATAATCCAAAGCCTGATGGCACAGCATATAATTTACACAGAGACGGACTTAAAATATATGTTACTATTGATGCTCGTATGCAACGATATGCAGAAGAAGCAATGCAAGAGCATATGGCAAATTTGCAAAGAGTTTTTTTTAAGGAACAAAAACGAAATATCACAGCACCATTTTATGATATTGATAGTAAACAAATCGCTATTACAATGGAACAGGCGATGAAACGTTCCAATCGGTGGAAACGAATGAAAAAAAGCGGAACTTCTGAGAAGAATATTAGGGCATCCTTCAAAGAAAAAACAAAAATGAGTATTTTTTCATGGAAAGGAGATATAGATACATTACTATCTCCTTACGACTCCATTAGATACTATAAACACATTTTACGATCCGGCTTAATATCGATTGAGCCACAATCGGGTCATATAAAAGCCTGGGTAGGAGGTATCAACTACAAACATTTTCAATTTGATGCAGTAAAACAACAAAAACGGCAAGTAGGTTCTACTTTCAAACCTTTTGTATATGCCACAGCAATCAATCAATTGAATTTATCGCCCTGCTATAAATTACCAAACACACCTTATACAATTCCAAAAGAAAAATATGGAATGCCGGAGGACTGGACGCCAAAAAACTCAAGTGATGATTATGGAGGAGAGCTGACATTAAAAGCCGCATTGGCAGGTTCTGTGAATGCAATTACTGCGAAATTAATAGACATGGTTCATCCCAAGAATGTTGCTAATTTAGCCAGAAGCGCAGGAATTAAAAGTGACATTCCGGAAGTACCTTCGATAGCGCTTGGTTCGGTGGATTTATCCCTGTATGAAATGGTAGGTGCGTATGCAACTTTCGCTAATAAAGGTCTTCAGGTTGAACCTATGATGCTCTTAAAAATTGAAGATAAGAACGGAACCGTTTTAGAACAATTTATTCCGAATTCCAAAGAAGTATTAAGTGAAGAATCGGCCTATGTAATAATCAATTTACTTGAGGGTGTTACACAAGCTGGCTCAGGGATTCGACTGCGTTCATCAGGAGGACATTATCCGGACAATGTTTCCACGGCCTACCCTTATCAGTTTACAAATCCTATTGCCGGAAAAACAGGGACTACCCAAAATCAATCAGATGGTTGGTTTATGGGAATTGTACCTAATTTAGCAACCGGTGTATGGGTTGGAGGAGAGGATAGAGCAACACATTTTGCTAGTATAACACAGGGGCAGGGAGCTACAATGGCCCTACCGATTTGGGCTATTTATTATAAAAAGTTATATGCCGATGAAAACCTTCATATCAGCAAGGGTAAATTTGAAAAACCAGAGAATTTGAGTATTGAACTTGATTGCGATAAAGCGAATGATGAGGATGCTATTTTAAATGAATTAATTGAAGAAGATCCTGAATTTTAGTATTAAAAATGAGCATAGAACCTTTTTGGAATCCTTCTAAAGAAATTGTTAAACGAAGCAACATTTATAAAATGATGCAACAATATAGCTTCGATGACTATCAGGAATTTTGGAAATGGTCAATTACAAATAAGAAAGATTTTTGGGAGGAAACAGTTCAAAAATTAGGTATCAGGGAACATCAAAAGCACACTTCAATTTTAGATACTTCAAACGGAGTTGAAAATCCGGAATGGTTAAAAAATGCTAAATTAAACATAGTAGACTCTTGTTTCCAAAATGATAAAAATGCCATTTCAATAATTTTTCAGGAAGAAGGCAAATCAATTCAGAAGATTACACAACAGGAATTGTCATCTTTGGTTAACAGGATTGCAAATGGTTTGCGTGCAATAGGCCTGAAAACTGGAGATAAAATTGCAATTTATATGCCAATGACAATTGAGGCAGTTGCTTTTTATTTGGCGGGAATTAAAGCAGGGATGCCAATTGTTACTATTGCAGATAGTTTTACCCCTAATGAAATTGAAATCAGGTTAAAAATTACAAAACCAAAAGTAATTTTAACTCAGGATGTATTGCAGAGGGCAGGAAAGGAATTTCCGCTGTTTTCAAAAGTTATTGAAGCATATGCTCCAAAAGCAATTGTTTTAAAAGTTTCAATGAAAAATTGCACTACTAGAACGGGAGATATTCATTGGAACGATTTTTTAAGTTCAAATGTGGAGTTCACAACTGTAATTCAAAATCCGGACGACATTATTACCATATTATTTTCTTCAGGTACAACAGGTGAACCAAAAGCAATACCGTGGACACATACTACACCGATTAAATGTGCCAGCGACGGGTATTACCATCAGGATATTCATAAGAATGATGTTGTTTGCTGGCCAACAAATTTGGGTTGGATGATGGGACCCTGGTTGGTTTTTGCTGCATTGATTAATAAGGCAACGATAGCTATGTATTACGGCGCTCCTTTAAGTGCTGATTTTGGCAAATTTGTGCAAAATGCAGAAGTAACAATGCTAGGAGTAATTCCAAGTTTTGTGAAACACTGGAAAAATAGCGCTTGTATGGAACAATTCGATTGGGATACCATTAAATGTTACAGCTCTACAGGTGAAGTTTCCAATCAGAAAGAAATGGAATACTTGATGAAATTAGCCAACAACAAACCGGTTATTGAATACTGTGGAGGTACTGAAATAGGAGGAGGATATGTTACAAGCAGCATAGTACAACCAAATATTGCAAGTACATTTTCTACCCAAGCCTTAGGAGGACAATTTATTTTATTAGATGAGCAAAACAATGAAACCACCAAAGGAGAAATGTTTTTGATTCCGCCAATAATGGGAATGTCGAATACATTGTTGAATAGAAATCATTTTGATGTATACTACAATGGCACTCCTGACTATCAAGGAAAATTACTTAGACGTCACGGGGATCGATTGGAACAATTAGAAAATGGGTATTACAGAGCGCAAGGAAGAGTTGATGACGCCATGAATTTAGGAGGTATTAAGGTGAGCTCAATTCAAATTGAAGTAGTTGTAAACAGGTTGGAATTTATAAAAGAATCGGCGGCAATTGCTATTTCTCCAAAAGAAGGCGGCCCCAGTTTATTAGTGGTATATTACGTTGAAAAGGAATCGCCTTTGGAATTCGAAGAGCGACTTCAATCAGTAAAAATCAATATTCAAAAACAATTAAATCCGTTGTTTAAAGTTTCTGAATTAGTAAAGATTGATGCTTTGCCACGTACAGCATCCAATAAAGTAATGCGTAGAAAACTAAGAGACGTTTACTTCAATAGGCAATAAGATAAACTCAGAACCGTCTAAGGAAGAAAAAAACGTATAGTAAAAGACAAAGTCAGACAGCAGCAATTAAAAAAAATGAAAATAGTATCTTATAATGTAAATGGAATTAGAGCTGCTTTAAACAAAGGATTTATTACATGGCTAAACGCAGTTAATCCGGATGTAGTTTGTATTCAGGAAACAAAAGCTCACAAGGAACAACTGAATTTAAGCCTGTTTGAAGATGCAGGTTATCCGTATCATTATTGGTTTTCTGCACAAAAAAAGGGTTATAGCAGTGTTGCTGTTTTGTCGAAAACCAAACCAAACCATATCGAATATGGGACCGGAATTGAATCTATGGATCTTGAAGGGAGAAATTTACGCGTAGATTTTGATGATTTTTCGGTTATGAGTTTGTATTTACCTTCTGGCACGAATGATGCGCGTTTAAATTTTAAGTTGAACTATATGGCAGAATTTCAGGAATATGTAAATGAATTAAAAATTGAGATTCCTAATATTATTATTTGTGGTGATTATAATATTTGCCATACAGAAATAGACATTCATAATCCAAAACAAAATAAAAATACTTCCGGGTTTTTACCTGTTGAACGAGAGTGGTTGGATAATTTTATTGAAAGTGGTTTTATAGATTCTTTTCGTTATTTGAATAAAGAGCCTCATAATTATACCTGGTGGAGCTACAGAGCAAACGCCAGAAACAATAACAAAGGTTGGCGAATTGACTATCATATGGTCAGTGAGTCAATGCAGCACAAAATTAAAAGGGCATATATATTACCGGAAGCTAAACATTCTGATCATTGCCCTATTGTAGTAGAAATTGAATAATTTAAATCTCAAAAGCAGTATTATGTTTAAAAAAATAGCATTTTTAATAATTATTATGTTCACGTTAAATTCTTGTGTTTCTAAAAAAATATATCAGGAATTAGAAACGAAATTTAATAAATTACGCACATCCAATGGGTTGTTGATCAAAGAAAATGAAGATCTGTTAGCATCTAAAAAAGTTTTAGAAGCAGATTTAGAAACTCTAAGTAAAGAATACGAATTGTTAAATACACAAAAGGGAATTTTAGAAAATGAGTATACTTTGCTCAAAAACAAGTACAATAATTTAGACGAAACGTATAAAGTACTAACAACTCAAAGTTCGCAGAAATTAGCGGAACAAGCTCAGAAAAATCAAGACCTCTTAGCGCTTCTTGAAGAAAAAGAAGAAAAGTTACTTTTAGAAAGTACGCGTTTGGAGAATCTTCAAAAAGAATTGAATCAGCGCTCAGCACAAATAGAAGAATTACAAAATTTAATTGACGCTAGCGAAGCTCAAATGCAACAATTGAAAAATGCAATTTCTAAAGCTTTGCATAATTTTGAAGGAAAAGGATTAACAATAGTTCAAAAAAATGGAAAGATCTATGTTTCTATGGAAAATAAATTGTTGTTTAATTCCGGAAGTTGGGCAGTCGGTAAGGAAGGGAAAAAGGCGGTAGAACAATTGGCTGTAGTTTTATCAAAAAACACAGACATTAATGTATTGATCGAAGGACATACCGACACGGTTCCATACACTGGAGCAACCTTAATTGACAACTGGGATCTTTCTGTAAAACGAGCTACTGCAATTGTAAGAATTTTACATAAGAAAGGAGTTAACCCAACACAAATTACAGCAGCGGGAAGAAGTGAATTTGTACCAATTGATTCGAATAAAACAACTGAAGGAAAAGCCAAAAACAGAAGAATTGAAATTATTTTAGCGCCTAATTTAGATGAAATCTCAAAACTTTTAAACGAATAAGCTTAATGAAGGAACTCTCAAATATTGTATTAATATTATTTTTTTATGCTGGGTTTTCACAAACGAATCCGGATACCTTAAAAATTCAAGAGCTGGAAGACACTAAGGAATTGTTTTCCAATAAGGATACACTATTTTTTAAAAAAGAGGATTCCCTGGCAATAAAAATTCATAAGGAAGCAACTTTAATTGACAGTCTATGGCTGCATGAATTGATAAAATCTCCTCTTTATGACACGGTTCAATATGTGTTAAGAGATGATGAAATTCTAGTTACAGAACTTGAAGATCTGCCAACTGATTTATTAAAAGAACGGTTGAAAGTTTTAGACAGTAAAACACCTTTTCATATTGAATATAACAAACAATTAGAGCAAATAATAAAGACCTATTTAAAACGAAGAAAATCAGCATTTTCAAGTTTAATGGAAAAAGCTCGTTATTATTTTCCAATGTTTGAAGAGCATCTTGACAAATATGATATTCCTTTAGAAATTAAATATTTGGCCATTGTTGAATCCGCTTTAAAACCAAGAGCCCGGTCACGAGTTGGAGCTAAAGGATTATGGCAATTTATGTATCAAACAGGGAAACAATTCAATTTAAATGTAAGTTCTTATGTCGACGAACGCTCTGATCCTTATCGTTCAACAGAAGCGGCCTGTAAATATTTGGCTAGTTTGTATAAAATATTTGGGGACTGGGATTTAGCGTTGGCAGCTTATAATTCAGGACCTGGAAATGTCAGTAAAGCCATAAGAAGATCAGGAGGGAGTAGAAATTATTGGAATATTAGGCACAATTTACCTCGGGAAACAGCAGGTTATGTTCCTGCATTTTATGCAACACTCTATATTTTTGAATATGCGAACGAACACAACATAAAGGCCAGAGAAAATTCATTTGCTTATTTTGAAACGGATACTGTTCATGTAAAAAATCAATTGACCTTTGAGCAAATTTTTGAAACGATAAATGTCGATATTGAAGTGCTTCAATTCTTAAATCCACAATATAAATTAGACATTATTCCTTATATAAAAGGCAGGAATTATACACTTACTTTGCCAGTAAAGGACATAGGAAATTTTGTGAGTAATGAGCAAAATATTTATGCTTACGCCAGGGCTGAAGAAGCTAAACGGGGAAAGCCATTGCCTAAATATTTTGAAATGAATGACAGAACCATTTATAGAGTTAGAAGCGGGGATTATTTAGGAAAGATCGCAAATAAGTTTGGAGTTTCTGTGAGTAGCATTAAACGCTGGAATAATATGAGAAGTACTCGATTGCGAATAGGACAACGTTTAACCATTTATCCGAAAAGATTGAATAATGAATCACCATCCAGGTCAACAGCAAAGAGTACTAAAAAAGAAGTTCCAACAGGTAAACACGATATATATATTGTGAAAACAGGTGACTCACTATGGCTGATTGCTCAAAAATACTCAAATGTTTCTGTACAGAATATTAAAGAGTGGAACAATATTTGGAGCGTTAATAGTTTAAAACCCGGAACCAAATTAAAAATATTCAAGAGATGAAAAAATTAGGGATAGTTATAATGTTATTTTCTTTATTGATATCCTGTAGTTCAGGAAATGAAAAAAGAACTCTGAAAGAAGCGAACGGTCGGATAAATCACTTGTTAGTTGTGATGAAAAATAGTGAATGGCAAGGTGAAATTGGCGATGCCCTTCGAAAAATTATTGCAGAACCTGTAATAGGATTACCTCAACCTGAAGCACAATTTGAAATAACTCAGGTTCCCGGAGAAAGTTTTGGGAGTATGTTCAGATCCACGAGAAGTGTTATAAAAGTTGGAATTTCTGATAAAAATTCTTTCTCTATTGCTTCTAATGTTTATGCTGCGCCCCAAAGAATAATTACGATTACAGGAATAAATGAAGCAGCGATAATTGCAGCATTTAATAAACACAGTTATAAAATTGTTACAGTTTTTAAAGAAGCCGATTTAAAATCTATTCAAAGAATGATCAACAAAGAATATTGGGACCCAACAAAAATAGCAACATTCAATAAACAAGGATACAGTTTAAAGATTCCACGTAATTATAGAAAAGTTGAAGATGATGGTGAATTTATTTGGTATCGTTATCATTTGGACAGAGGGAACAGTATGGAGTTAATAGCATACAGTGTTCCAATTAGATCTGAAGATGATGAAAACGGGAATAATATTGTTGCAATTAGAGATTCAATTGGCGCACAATACATTCCTGGGGAGATGGAAGGCTCTCATATGATAACAGAAGAAGCCTATACACCACATATTTTTGAAGTTACTTTAACAGGTAAAAAAGCCTTTGAAACAAAAGGAAAATGGGAAGTGAAAGGAATGTATATGGCAGGACCATTTATCAGTTATACGGTGGTTGATAAAACAAACAATCGCCTGATTGTTGTTGAAGGCCTAACCTATGCCCCTTCAATTAACAAACGTGATTATATGTTTGAACTGGAAGCTATTTTAAAGACACTTAAAATAGACTAAAAATCAGCAAATACCAATTTAATAATATCTACTACGCTATAAAATCCAAGTAAATTATAGGATATCCTTTAGCTCCTATTTTTAGCCCAACTATCACGTAGCGGCACTGTCCTATTGAATACTAAATGATCATTGGTTGAATCTTTATCGACACAAAAATACCCCAAGCGTTGAAATTGAAACCGATCTAAAATTTTCGCATTTTTTAAACTTGGTTCAACATACGCTCCAATAACTTGTAAAGAATCAGGGTTTAAAAATTCTTTAAAATCTTTGTCTTTGTGTCCGTGCGGAGATTCATCGGTGAACAATCTGTCATATACTCTTACTTCGGCTTTTATAGCGTGATTTATTGAAACCCAATGTAGTGTCCCTTTCACCCTTCGCTTGCTTGCCTCTGTACCGCTGCCGCTTCGACTATCTTCGTCATAAGTACAATGAATTTCAGTAACCTCTCCGTTTTCATCTTTTATGCAACTTTCGGCTTTGATGATATACGCGTTTTTTAGGCGAACTTCTTTGCCTAACTTCAATCGGAAGAATTTTTTGTTGGCTTCTTCTCTAAAATCTTCCTTTTCAATATACAATTCTCTGGTAAAAGGAACTTCTCTAAAACCGGCACTTTCATCTTCCTGATTGTTTTCAGCAGACAACCACTCAATTTGCCCTTCGGGATAATTGGTAATAACAAGTTTAACAGGATTTAAAACTGCCATAACGCGTGGCGCAGTTTTGTTTAAATCATCTTTTATACAGTGTTCTAATAAAGCTACATCTGTAATATTTTCACGTTTAGAAATTCCGGCAGTATCACTAAATGTTCTAATAGATGCCGGTGTGTAACCTCTTCTTCGCAATCCTGAAATTGTAGGCATTCGAGGGTCATCCCAACCCACAACAACACCTTCTTCAACCAATTGTAACAATTTACGCTTGCTCATCACGGTATAGCTTAAATTTCTACGCGCAAATTCACGTTGTTTAGGCCGTAATTTTGAAATATCATATACCTGTTCAACATACCAATCGTATAAATCTCTGTGACTTTTAAACTCTAAAGTACAAATCGAATGAGATATTTGTTCAATATAATCAGATTCACCGTGTGTCCAATCGTACATAGGGTAAATACACCAATCATTACCCGTTCTGTGATGGTGCTTTTTTAGAATTCTGTACATAATTGGATCTCGCATGTGCATGTTGGTATGTGCCATGTTGATTTTAGCACGTAAAACGTGTGAGCCTTCTTCAAATTCACCTTGCTTCATTTTTAAGAAAAGATTCAGGCTATCTTCAATAGCCCGATCCCTGTTTGGGCTGTTTGTTCCTGTTTCAGTAGGCGTTCCTTTTTGAATAGCCATTTGTTCAGAAGTCTGATTATCTACATAAGCCTTTCCTTCTTTTATTAGTTCAAGAGTCCAGTCAAACAATTGTTGAAAATAATCAGAAGAGTACAGTTCTTTATCCCAGTTAAAACCCAACCATTTAATATCTTGTTTAATAGCATCAACATATTCTTGTTCTTCTTTTGTTGGATTGGTATCGTCAAAACGTAAATTGACCGGAGCATTATAAGTCAAACCTAAACCAAAATTTAAACAAATAGATGCCGCATGACCAATATGCAAATACCCATTTGGTTCTGGTGGAAATCTAAAGCGTAGTTTATCTTTTGACAAACCAATAGCTTAATCTTCTTCAATGATTTGCTCAATAAAATTCAACGATCTTTTTTCTTCACTCATAATTACAAAACTAGTAAGCTGCAAAATTATGATTTTTTTTGGCAATGTAACCACAAATCGTATTGCGAATTAGTATATTTGATTAAAATAGAAATTATGGAGAACAAATCGTTAAATTATACCTGTCCTAAGTGCAAAAACCGCACTTATAAAACAGGTGAAATGAGGGCTACAGGAGGAATTTTATCTAAGATATTTGATGTCCAAACACAAAAATTCACTTCTGTTACTTGTGAAAGATGTAAATACACAGAATTTTATAAAGCATCGACTCAGGCATTAAGCAATATTTTCGACTTCTTTACAAATTAAAAATGGGAACCATTAAAATAAGAAATATTCGAGTATATGCATATCACGGATGTTTGATTGAGGAAGGAAAAATAGGCTCGGATTACCGTGTCGATTTAACTGTAAAAGCTGATTTGTCAAAGTCGGCGCAAACGGATAGATTATCAGACACTGTTGACTACGTTCACTTGAATAAGATTGTAAAAGAAGAGATGGCGGTTCGTTCTAAGTTATTGGAAGAGGTCGCCAAGCGTATTTTAAATAGAATTTTATTGGAGATACCAATTGTTAAAAAAGGAGTTGTTGCAGTTTCAAAATTAAACCCTCCAATTGGAGGCAATGTTGCTATGGTAACTATTGAAATGTCAAAAAGCAGGAATGTGAAGAAAGAAATCAGATAGTTTCTAACAGATAAGGTTAAAATCTGAAATTACTTGTTTTTACAAGAACTCACTTTACAATAAATAAAAAAACACTTGCCAACAAATTATAAATTATTAAATTTGCAGTGAATTATTGGCGTCGTGGCCGAGTGGCTAGGCTGGGCTCTGCAAAAGCTCCTACAGCGGTTCGAATCCGCTCGTCGCCTCGAGAAAAACCTACATTAATATGTGGGTTTTTTGATTTCTTTAACACATAGTTAGCTATAATTTCCCGTATCTTTGCACCGAGAAGTTTACAGTATGAATATTTACCCTATTGAAACAGGAAACTTTAAGTTAGATGGTGGCGGAATGTTTGGTGTGGTTCCTAAAGTTTTGTGGCAACGTACAAACCCTGCAGATAACAATAATTTGATTGACATGAGTATGCGATGCATGCTTATCGAAGATGGCAATAGACTTATTTTGATCGATACCGGAGTTGGTAACAAACAATCAGAAAAGTTTTTTAGCCATTATTTTTTATTTGGAGGATTTTCACTTGACAAATCCTTGGCTAAATATGGCTTTCATCGTGATGATATCACAGATGTGTTTTTAACCCACTTGCATTTTGATCATTGTGGAGGGAGCATACAATGGAATAAAGATCATACCGATTATGAACCGGCTTTTAAAAACGCAAAGTTTTGGTCTAATAAAAAACATTGGAAATGGGCTACGGAACCCAACCCAAGAGAAAAAGCATCATTCTTAAAAGAGAATATCAATCCTATTGAAGTAAGCGGTCAATTGAATTTTGTGAATTTGCCTTCAGACGATTTTGTTCAAAATTCAGCGGTTGGATTTGATATCTTATTTGCTGACGGACATACTGAAAAACAAATGATTCCGCAAATACAATACCAGGGGAAAACCGTGGTTTTTATGGCCGATTTGCTACCAACGGTTGGACATATACCATTACCTTATGTAATGGGTTATGACACGCGGCCATTATTAACTATGGATGAAAAAGCAACATTTTTAAGTAAAGCAGCTGATCATAATTATATATTGTTTTTAGAGCACGACGCAACAAATGAATTGTGTACCGTAAAACATACCGAAAAAGGAGTACGATTGAACCAAACATATAAATTTAACGAAGTATTTAATTAAATAATAAACAGAAAATGAGAATATTTAAAACAATATTTGTAGCAGCTCTTACAGCTGTTATTTTAGCAAGTTGTGGATCTGCCAAAAATATGGCAGTACCAACTATGGAGACTACTGTTTCAATGACAGTAAAAAAAGAAGTAATAAGTGACGAACAATTTAATCATTGGGCACATGCTTATTTAGCTACTGATACTATTCCGGGAATGAGTCTCGATAACGCGTATAAATTTTTAGAAGGGAAAACAGGACAAACGGTTATTGTGGGTGTTATTGATTCAGGAATTGATATTGAGCATGAAGATTTAAAGGATGTGCTTTGGACCAATATAAATGAAATTGCAGGAAATGGAATTGATGATGATAATAATGGGTACATTGATGATGTATACGGATGGAACTTTTTAGGAGGTAATGGTGCTGCAGCTCCCGAACAATTGGAAATCACACGTTTGGTTGCTAAAATGAAGCCTGAATTTGAAGGAAAAAGCTTAGATGATATTGGTGATGAAAAAAAAGCGAAATTTGAACAATATCAGAAATATGTAAAAGCGTATAAAGCCTCCGGATCCGGACATTTCAAACAATTAGAGGAATTAGAGCATTTGTCTAAAATTAAAGAAGTATTCGCAATAGTTAAAAACCATTTAGGTAAAGACAGTGTAACTATTGAAGATTTAAAAGCTATTAAATCAGAAGATAAAAAAATTCAATTGCTTGCAAGTGGTTTGTTAGAATTGATGAATGACGGATATGATGAAAATAAGATCTCAGGAATGTTAGATGTGCAAAAATTAGAAGATCTAAGGGAAAATACACATTATGATTTTGATTTTAACGGAAGAGCTATTGTAGGTGATCAGCCGGAAAACATTAACGATACAAAATATGGAAATGGATATGTTATAGGCTCTAAAGAAGAAGAATCGCACGGAACACATGTTGCAGGTATAATTTTAGCTTCTCGTAATAATGGAATTGGAATGAATGGTGTTGCGCATAATGCTAAACTAATGACTATAAGGGCGGTACCTGATGGAGATGAACGCGATAAAGATGTTGCTTTAGCCATAAGATATGCAGCGGATAATGGAGCGAAAGTTGTTAATATGAGCTTTGGGAAAAGTTTTTCACCAAACAGCGAATGGGTTTTTGACGCTATAAAATATGCAGAAGGAAAAGATGTTTTGTTGGTACACGCTTCCGGAAATGACGGAAAAGATATTGATGTAAGTAATAACTGGCCAAATGATTCAGCAGATAAAGTTACTGAAATAGCCGACAACGTATTAACAATTGGAGCAAGTAGCGTTAATTATAGTGAAAAATTACCTGCAGGATTTACAAACTACGGTCAAAAAAATGTAGATATTTATGCTCCAGGAGTGCGAATTTACTCTACTGTTCCAAAAGATAAATACGCCAAATACAGCGGTACTTCAATGGCTTCACCGGAAGTTGCAGGTGTTGCAGCATTGGTAAGATCCTATTATCCGGAATTATCGGCCAGTCAGGTAAAACATATTATTATGAATTCCGGTACCAAAATAAATATGGAAGTAACAAAACCATCAAAATCGAGAAGGGATGGACCAACTAAAATAAACTTCTCTAAATTATCAGTTTCAGGTAGCGTAATAAATGCATACAATGCATTGAAATTAGCCGAAAAAATGGTAAACATGATGTAGAACAATATAGTTTTCAATTAAAAAGGAGTACGATTGAACTAAACATATAAATTCAACAAAATATTTAATGAAACAATAAATAGAAGATGAGAATATTTAAAACAATATTTGTAACAGCTCTGGCGGCCATTACATTGGCAAGTTGTGGATCTGTCAAAAATATGGCGGTACCAACGATGGATACTGCTGTTTCAATAACAGCAAAAAAAGGTGCACTTAGTGAAGAACAATCTAAACATTGGGCACATGCTGATTTGGCTACCGATTCAATTCCAGGAATGAGTCTTGATAAAGCCTATAAGTTTTTGGAGGGAAAAAAAGGGGAAACAGTTATTGTGGCTGTAATTGATTCAGGGATTGATATTGAACATGAAGATTTGAAAGACGTTATCTGGACCAATGTAAATGAAATTGCAGGCAACGGAATAGATGATGATAAAAATGGTTATGTGGATGATATCCATGGCTGGAACTTTTTAGGAGGTAACGGTGTTGCTGCACCGGAACAATTGGAAATTACACGCCTTGTTGCTAAAATGAGGCCAAAATTTGAAGGAAAAACAATAGATGATATTAATGATGAGAAAAAAACGGAATTTGAAAAATATCAAAAATATATGAAGGCATATAAAGCCTCAGGATCTAGACATTTTCAAGAATTAGAGCAATTATCTAAAATTACCGAGATGTTCAAAACCATTAAAAAACATTTAGGAAAAGACAGTGTAACTATTGAAGATTTAAAGGCTGTAGAAACAGAAGACAAAGATTTGCAGGCATTGGTAGGGGGTTTAATAAGTTTGTCCAAACGAGGATACGGTGAAAAAGAAATCTCTAAACTGCTGGAAACTTCGAAAAAAAGTAAGCACTATGATTTCGATTTTGATGGTAGAGCAATAGTTGGGGACCAACCACAAAATATTAATGACACTAAGTACGGAAACGGAAATGTTATTGGTTCAAAGGAAGAGGAAATGCACGGGACACATGTTTCGGGTATAATTTTGGCTTCCCGTAATAACAGCATTGGGATGAATGGCGTTACTCATAATGCAAAATTGATGGCTATAAGAGCTGTCCCTGATGGAGATGAACGTGACAAGGATATTGCACTGGCAATAAGATATGCTGCAGACAATGGGGCTAAAGTAGTGAATATGAGTTTTGGGAAAAGTTTTTCTCCTAACCGTCACTGGGTATTTGAGGCTATAAAATATGCAGAAGAGAAAGACGTATTATTGGTGCATGGAACAGGAAATGACGGTAAGGATATTGATAATGGCAATAACTGGCCAAATGACTCAACGGATGAAATCAATGAAATTGCAGACAATTGGTTATCAGTGGGCGCAACAGGGTTTAATTATAACGAAAAATTGCCTGCATCTTTTTCGAACTATGGTCAAAAAAATACAGATATATTTGCTCCGGGAGTGGAAATTTATTCAGCAGAACCACAAGATAAATACGGAAAACATAGCGGAACTTCAATGGCTTCACCTGAGGTTGCAGGTGTTGCAGCTTTGGTGAGATCCTATTATCCTGAATTATCAGCTAGTCAGGTAAAACATATCATTATGAACTCCGGCATCAAAATAAATATGGAGGTAACAAAACCGTCGAAATCGAGAAGAGATGAACCAACTAAAGCAAGCTTCTCTAAATTATCAGTTTCAGGCAGCATAGTAAATGCGTACAATGCATTGGTTCTAGCTGATAAAATGGTAAACGGAAAATAATAAATTACAATTTTTTGTTAAAAAGCATTCCGGTTTTTGGAATGCTTTTTGATTTATAGAGATATGCCTATCTTGCAAATCAGAATTTATTTTGGATTGAAGACCCTTTATAAATGAATGTATTATTTATTGATGCATGGTTCTAAATTTGACTAAACAATGAAAAAACTCCTAACACTTGTAATTGTAATTTCATCAAGTATTGCGCTGTCACAGAATAATACTTCTTATTGGCAACAACATGTTGATTATACAATGGATGTTGATGTTGATGTAGAAAATTATCAATACAAAGGGACTCAACTGTTAGTGTATACAAACAATTCTCCTGATGTATTAAAAGAGGTTTTTTATCATTTATACTACAATGCATTTCAGCCGGGAAGCGAAATGGATGAGCGTCTGAAAGCGGTTATTGACCCTGATGCCAGGATGACCACAAATATTGGCACTGAAGACAATCCTATTTGGGAAAGTAGAATTGCCAAGTTAAAACCAAATGAGGTTGGCTATTTAAACGTATTGTCTCTAATTCAAAACGGGAAAGAGGTAAAATATTTCACCGAAGGCACCGTGATGAAGGTTGCATTGAACAAACCAATAAAACCAGGAGGAAAAGCAATCTTTGAGATGACTTTTGAAGGGCAATTGCCAGTGCATATTCGAAGAGCAGGTAGGAACAACCGTGATGGTGTGGCTCTTTCTATGGCGCAATGGTACCCAAAAATGGCTGAGTACGATTTTGAAGGCTGGCACGCACATCCATATATTGCACGAGAATTTTATGGTGTGTGGGGTAATTTTGATGTGACCATTCATATTGATAGGGACTATACTATTGGTAGTACAGGATATTTACAAAACCCACAGGAAATCGGTCATGGGTATGCAGACCATACTAAAAAACTCAATATTAAAAAAGGGAAAAAACTCTCCTGGCATTTTGTTGCTCCCAACGTACACGATTTTACCTGGGCGGCTGATCCAAAATATGTACACGATATTCGAAAAACAGCTAGCGGAACCGACTTGCATTTCTTTTATAAAAACACCTATAAATATAAAAAAGCATGGAAGGAAGTTCAACAGTATACTGAAAAAGCACTGAACTATTTTAACGAAGAGATTGGCCCTTATCCTTACAAACAATATTCTGTTATCCAAGGGGGTGATGGCGGTATGGAATACGCTATGTGTACTTTAATTGCCGGTGGAGAAAAACTGAATAGCCTTAGAGGTACTGTTTTTCATGAATTGGCTCATTCCTGGTTTCAACAAGTATTGGCAAACAACGAAAACAAACATTCATGGATGGATGAAGGATTTGCATCTTATTTTTCAGGTTTGGTATCTAATGAAATTTTTAATGATGGCATAAATAAACCATTAGCAGGGAATTATGACATCTATTATTATGCTGTAAAAAATGGTCTGAATGAACCATTGACCACACAAGCGGACAGATTCGATACCAATACGGCATTCGTAATAGGCAGTTACACAAAAGGAAGAATGTTCTTAAATCAATTAAATTATATCATTGGTGAAAAAAATGTTCAAAAGACTCTTAAAAAATATTATAGTGATTTCAAATTCAAGCATCCAACCCCCAATGATCTTAAACGTACTGCTGAAAAAGTGTCTGGGATTCAATTGGATTGGTATTTAAATGAATGGATTGAAACTACACATACCATTGACTATGCCATTGCAAAAGTTAAAGACAACTCAATTACATTAGCAAGACTTGGTCAAATGCCTATGCCACTTGATGTAACAGTTACTTATACAGATGGCACAACGGAGGATTTTAATATTCCGTTACGAATGATGTGGCGATCAAAACCAACAACTGCAGTGGTGCTAAAAAACTGGCCATGGACAAATCCATCCTATACGTTCAACACTACTAAAACAGTACGATCTGTAACCATAGACCCATTGGAATATATGGCTGATATTGACAAAAACAACAATTATTTTATTAAAAAATAACGTTAATAAAGAGCGATTGTTTGTTTTGATCTTGTTTATTCGGATAGAATATTTTTTATTCTTCTATTTAATGCTGTTATTTTATTTATTCCTTCTTTAACATTAAATCTTTAAACAATGATGTCTGTTCAATATAATTGGCATTTTTTGCATTTTTAGCCCATTTATGAGCTTGTTCAATTGTAAGAATAGCTGATTTCTCATCTCCTCTTTTAGCTTGAATTTTAGCTTTTAACAAACCATAACGAAAATTGTTCGGACTTTTTTCCAAGGAGGCATCGATCCAATGAAGAGCGTCATTTAAATCCTTTTTATTATTCAAGTAATACTGTGCTGCCTCGAAGTAGGTTCGGTGTGGTATTTTCTCAGGATGTTGTAAAAATTCAGACATTTGAAGGGCAATATACTTATCAACCTCAACCGATATTGGAATATTCACTAAGGTGTGCTCCCAGATTATTTGAAGATTTGAAGAGTTTGTTTTGAGATCGGTGAATTGCATGGTAAACGTTTCAGTGTATTGATTTAATTGCTGAGATTTTACTGTAAATCGAAAGACATCGTCTTCGGGTTTATAGGCATTACCAGCCAAACTCCTTAAGGTGATATTGGAATGAATTATGACTGTCCATTGTTCTAAACCGGGGATTGTATAAAGGGCATAAGTTCCTTTCTCAATAGAATTTCCACCAACAATAGCTGGCTCATGAAAAGTAATTTTTGTGGAAGAATTTGCGCCAGTACGCCAAAGTTTGTCATAGGGAACAAGTGCACCAAAAATTGTCCTGCCTTTAGCGGATGGCCTTGAATATTCTAATTGAATTTCTGTAAGGCCAATTTCTTGTGAAATCTTACTAATTGGACTTAAGGTTGGCGTGTTCAATCGCTGTCCAAAACTAAATGATGTCATTAAAAGGATACCGATAATAAGAAAAAAGTATTTCATGCTGCTTATAATTGTTTGTGATTTGTTAAGTTACAAAGAAATCAGGAAGAAGTAAGGTTGTATTCATCTTGTCCTCTTTCTTTTCTGCTGATTTATTGGATTTTAAAGGAATGTGATTGATTTGACAAGAATATTGGTCATCAAATTGTTATTTAATTTTTTTTGATATCTTTCGGCCTGCTAAACTAACTAAACACATGAAAAATTTTCCGAATGCCCTTGTCATTATGATTGGGTTTATTTTGTTCTCAACTATTTTAACCTACATTATTCCTCATGGAGAATACGAAAGAATTACCAACCAGGAAACTAATCAGGTAAGTGTTGTTCCTGATTCATATAAAGTAATTGAATCAGCACCGGTTTCTGTAGCTGAAACTTTTATGGCAATACCTGAAGGAATTATTTCAAGAGCTGATTTAATAGCATTGATATTGTTAATTGGGGGGAGCTTTTTCGTGATAGAAAAAACAGGGGCCTTAAAAGAAGGAATAGAATATTTAACGGTGGTTTTAAAAGGCAAGGAAGAAATTGCCCTGATTTTAGTTGCGTTGGTTTTTCTCACAGGAGGAGCCTTAAGTGGTCTTCAGGAAGAAATTATCGCCATGACGCCCGTGCTTTTGTATTTGTCATCGCGATTAGGATATAATGCTTTTGTGGCATTAGCGGTTAGTTATGGCGCAGCCATTTTGGGGGCAGCTTTCAGCCCTATCAATCCATTTGCTGTGGTTATTGCACAAAACGAAGCGAATTTAGAATTTTTATCCGGGAGCGAATATCGATTGATCATTTTGGCTATCGCTTTTATTGTATGGATGTTTATGGTAATTCGGTATGCAAATAAAAACCGCGTAATTAAGGAAGTCAAAGATATTAGTATCAACAGAAAACTGTCATTTAGAAGCGTCTTAATTCTTGCGTTGGTAGCCTTAGCATTTGTAATTTTGATAGTTGGAATGTTAAAATACAATTGGGGGTTCAATGAAATGTCAGCTGAGTTTTTTGTACTTGGAATTCTCGTAGGTTTAATAGGAAAATTAGGAGTAAACGGAACAAGTGAAGCTTATATTGAAGGATTTAAAGTAATGATATTTGCTGCAATGATCGTAGGCTTATCCAGCAGTATCTCCATTATATTGGAGCGAGGAATGGTTATTGACACTATAATCTATGGCCTTTTTACCCCAATGCAATATTTACCAAAAAGTTTATCGGCTATTTCAATGATGGTATCGCAGTCGTTTTTACATTTTGCAGTACCGAGTTATTCCGGTCAGGCTGTTTTAACCATGCCTATATTGGCGCCACTATCTGACTTAATAGGAATTTCAAGACAAGTCTGTGTGTTGGCTTATCAGTACGGAGCAGTTATGATGGATTTACTGGTACCAACTAATGGATCCCTAATGGCAGTTATTGCCATAGCAGGAATCTCATTCGATAAATGGTTCAAATTTGCCTTTAAATTATGCTTGGTAATTTTTGCAGTTGCTGCAATTGCAATTGTAATTGCTATTTATACAGGTTTCTAATGAGTGTTCAAGACCCATTTTACACGCCCGACCACACCGGTTTCCAATAAGACTTTTATCCCATGGGGGTGCGTTGAGGACCTCGTAAGAATTTTTTTTACGTTGCCTTTTGTAACTTGGCCCGTACGTTGATGCTGTTTTTGAACTACCTCAACCGTACTTCCAATGTGAATATTTTTTCTATGTCTGCCTTCTATCCTTTGGCCTTCCATAGTAATTGAATTTTAATCAATTGAATTGTTCTCAAATATAAACACTTCTTCAATGCTGAGCTTGAATATTTTTGAAATATCATAGGTTAATTTTAAAGGGAGTGTATATATCGGATTTATTCTACTTGTTCAATAACGGTATCAATATTCAAACTTTCTTTAGGAATAAATCCTTTAAGGATAAGAACAATACCAAAGATCATGAGTAATATACCCATTGACCGTTTAATTTTGTACGTAACGGAAGGTGTTAATTTCTTTTTAAGCTGCTTTGCGAGTACTATTTTACCAATATCAGTAATAAAATAACTAACTAAAATTACAGAGAAGTAGTTGAATATTTTTCCTGGGTCCATTTGTAAGTTTGAGCCTATAACCACAATCATTCCCAGCCAAAAGGCCAATACCCCTATATTGATAAAATTGAGTAAAAACCCTTTAAAAAACAGCATCAAATAATTGGTTTTCTCGGGAAGAACCATGGTATCGTCCTGACTCAAATTTTTCTGACTTTTATCCAGGTATATAATAATTCCATATAATAACAGAATCAATCCTCCAATATAAAATAAACGAGGGTCATCCTTAATTCTTTCCAGAATGCTTTTACTTCCGTAATAAGCAATTAAAATAAATACAACATCACTCATAACAACACCTAAATCAAAAACTATTGCAGCTCGGGCACCTTTAATTATACTCGTTTGGATGAGCATAAAAAAAACAGGTCCAATCATAAAGGCTAGAAAAAACCCGATAAGTACTGCGTCTTTTATTTGATTAAATTCCATAATAGGATAATAATGCGTGAAAATACTTAATTTTATTAAACATCATCGTAATCAATGGTGATTTTTTTGTGTTGTTGGATGTGCCTGACAAGTCAAAATAAAACCATCGTTAACTTCTTCATCAGTTAAAATGGAATTTTTATCCATGACGGCACTTCCTGCAGTAATTTTTGCTAAACAACTGCCGCAAATTCCACCCTGACATGAGTGTGGAGCATCAATACCTTCTTTTAAGGCTGAAGACAATATCGTTGCCGAAACATCCATCATAAAAGTTGTTTCTTCTTCGTCAACAATTACCGTAACTTCACTTGTACCTTCAAAAGTTGAAGTAGCTTCGTTTTCAGAAGAAACAGGAGTAGTAAACAGTTCAAAATGAATATCATTTTCGCCAAAATCATTTTCGATCAAAGTTTTTTTAGCGGTATCAATCATAGTTTCAGGTCCACACAAAAAAGCGGTGTCAAAAGCAATTTCTTTGAATTTGTTTTTAGTTATAAAATTAATATTTCCTTTGTCAATTCTACCATAAATAGCATTTTCAATTTTTTCTCTGCTAAATACATATTGAATATGAAATTGCGCGGGAAACTTATTTTTTAAGGCATCAAGCTCACTTTTGAAAATAGAATCAACTTCTGTTCTATTCCCATAAATAAGTAAAAATGAACTATTGGGTTCTTCCAGTAACACGGCTTTTATCATAGCCATAACAGGTGTAATACCACTTCCTGCTGCAATACCTAAATAATTTCTTCTGTCATTTTTTGAAACATTCAATAAAAATTTTCCTTCAGGTTTTGAAACTTCCAAGACATCACCTTGTTTTAAAAGTGTCGTTGCAAAAACGGAAAACATTCCATTCTTAACCGATTTAACAGCAATTCGTAATTCCCCACTTGTTGGAGCTGAACAAATGGAGTAAGCTCTGCGAATTTCTACTTCGGAAAATTTCTTTTTAAGTGTGATATATTGGCCCGCTATAAATTTGAAATCATCGGAAAGTTCATGAGGGATATCAAAAACGATAGAAACTGTATTTGCCGTTTCCTTTTTTATCTGTTTTACGCTAAGTAGATGAAATTTTGACATTTGATTATGTTAAAGGACAAAAGTAAATAAACTTTATCTAATTAAATTTTAAAAAGCTTTACATTTACCTGTAACATTTGAAAAGATTTTTGCACTTATATAAAAAGAACAATCTAAATGATCAGACAGTTTATAAATTTTGAATGGAAGCAGTTTTTTCGTTCTTCATATTGGCAAAAAAGCATTGCAATAAACATATTAATGGCTTTTTTGGCTTTGTACTTTATTTTAATTTTTTTGTTATTGGGAATTGCACTGTATCCAATTCTTAAAAAACAATTTCCGGAAGAAGACCCATTGATTATTTTAAACGGATTTTTATTTTATTGGTTTTTGGGCGATTTGTTAATGCGCTTTTTCCTGCAAAAATTACCGGTAATGAATATCAAACCATTGCTAATTATACCCATAAAACGAAGTAAAATATTGCATTATGTTCTGGGAAAATCTTCCATTTCCTTTTTTAATTTTTTGCCACTGTTTGCGGTCATTCCGTTTGGAATAATTTTGCTTTTTGAAGATTACAATATAACAACAACTGTAGTTTGGGTTATTTTAATGATAGTTTGCACGCAAATCATCAATTTTTTAAATTTTATCATTGAAGCAAAATCAGCCGAATCCGAATTGTCGTTTTTACCAATTATTTTGACCACATCAGCCTTATTTTCGTTGGATTATTTTGAAATAGTTTCTTTTTCAACCTTGCTTTCGGAGGGAATAAATGGTATTACTGCAAACCCAGTTATGTTGTTCGTCCCTGTCGCAATTTTAGCGATACTTTATTACATGAATTATAGTAGTTTGAGACAGAAATTATATGTTGACGGTTCCCTGAAAGCAAAAGCTCAAATCGCAACAACCACAGATATGGCCTGGACACGCAGGTTTGGTGATATTGCCCCTTTTTTACAACTGGATTTAAAATTGATATGGAGAAATAAACGCCCAAGATCTTCCATCTTTATTTTAGTACTTGGTTTGTTGTATGGCTTAATCTTTTATCCAAATCCTAATTTTAAAGAAATAGTTCCAATGTTCATATTTGTCGGAGTATTTGTAACGGGTATTTTTATGATCAATTTTGGTCAGTTTATCCCGGCATGGGACAGTGGTTATTATAAATTATTAATGAGTCAGAATATTAAATACAAGCAATATTTAAACTCAAAATTTTCATTGATGTTTATGAGTGCAATTTTAATGTTTGTTTTGAGCATACCGTATGTTTATTTTGGATGGAAAATATTAGTAATTCATTTTGCCGCAATGATATATAATATTGGGGTGAATACTCATGTTTTATTATATGGAGGATCATTCAATCGAAAAAAAATAGATTTGACCCAGCGCGCAGTATTTAACTATCAGGGTACCGGAGCAGTTCAGTGGATTATTGGTTTTCCGTTACTGGCATTCCCAATCTTATTCTTTTATTTGCCATATAAATTTATTGGTTTTGAAGCCGGAATTGCAACACTTATTATTTTAGGAATTATAGGAATTGCACTACATCAAAAATTAATGAATTTAATAACAAATAAGTATTTGAAATCGAAGCATAAAATGATTAGTGCTTTCGACCAAAACAATTAACATATTAAAAAAAGAACATTAAAAACAATGATAATAACAACAGAACTTTCAAAAAAATACGGTGGGAACACTGTTTTAAATATACCCTTATTAGAAATTCCAAAAGGACAGGTCTTTGGATTGGTTGGAAACAATGGTGCTGGTAAAACAACCTATTTTAATTTATTGTTGGACCTTATAAGCCCAACAACAGGAAACATTGTTAACAATGAAATCCAAGTAAATAAAAGTGAAGATTGGAAGCCATTTACTGCTGCTTATATTGATGAAAGTTTTTTAATTGGATATTTAACCCCGGAAGAATATTTTTCTTTCATTGGAGAACTACGGGGAATGAATAAAGCGGATATTGATGCATTTTTAGATAGGTTTAAAGAAATTTTTAATGATGAGATTTTAGGAAAGAAAAAATACTTAAGAGATCTGTCAAAAGGGAATCAGAAAAAGGCCGGGATTGTTGCGGCATTAATGGGAGATCCTGAAGTAATTGTTATGGATGAACCTTTTGCAAATCTGGACCCAACTACTCAAATCCGACTTAAAAAATTACTTAGAGACTTAACACAAAACAGCAATGCTACAGTTTTAATTTCCAGTCATGATTTAGGACATGTGACTGAAGTATGTGAACGAATTGTGGTTTTAGAGAAGGGCGATATTGTAAAAGACATCAAAACTTCTAAAGAAACACTGAAAGAATTAGAGGCGTATTTTTCAGTATAACAGAATTAAATAAGCATAATTTTGTATTTTTACACCCCTTTAACAATAAAAACAGCGGTAAATAAGTTAAAAGGGAAATAAATATCGATTTCTTTTGAAAAATAAGGTTGTAATATTTGCGAGTATTTTATTGATTCTTTTTGTTGTTGGGTGTTCAACCAAGAAAGACGCTTTTCTGAACAGAAGTTACCACGCCGTTTCCACAAAATACAATGTACTTTATAACGGAAATGAAGCCTTGCGTATAGGATTGCAAGAACTGAATTCCAATTATGAAGAAAACTACTGGGAACGACTGCCAATAGAACCGTTAAAAATTGATAAAATATTATCTCCTGGTATGTCTCCTGACATGGATAATTCTCCAAAAGAGTTTGAAAAAGCTGAAGAAAAAGCTGTAAAAGCAATTCAAAAGCACTCAATGGTGATAGTAAGACAAGAACGCAACAGTCAAATTGATGATGCGTATTTGTTATTAGGGAAGGCACGTTATTATTCAAAAAGATTCGTACCTGCTTTGGAAGCCTTCCATTTTGTAATTATAAATTACCCAAATGCCAATTTAATCAACGAAACGAAGATTTGGCAATCAAAAACCTACATTCGTTTACAAAACGAAGAACAGGCTGTAGAAAACTTAAGTTTTTTATTAAAAGACGAAGAGTCTCTTGATAATAATATCAAAGAAGATGCACATACTGCTATTGCGATGGCCTATACTCAAATGGGAAAAACACAACAAGTCATCAATCATTTAAATAAGGCAGTGGCTACAGATAACAATAAAGAACAAACGGCAAGAAATTTATTTATCCTGGGTCAAATTTACAGAGAGCAAAAATTTATAGACTCATCAAATATAGCATTTCAAAAAATAATTGACCTTAAAAAGGTACTTTACAAATACAAAATTCATGCGCAAATTGAAAAAGCGAAAAATATTACCACTAAAGAAGATGCGGCCAATACAATTACCGAATTGATTAAATTGGTAAAAGACAGAGATAACAGGCCCTATTTAGATGAGCTGTATTATCATTTAGGACTTATAGAAATGTCTCAAAATTCGGATATAGGAATTGAATATTTTAAAAAATCTTTGAAAGCTACTACCAGCAGAAACTTTCAAAAGGAGTTAACGTACGAAGCTCTTGGGAATTTGCATTTTGATAGGGCTGAATTTTTAAAAGCGGGTTCTTTTTATGACAGTATATTGCAAATCACCTATGATGACAACACGAAGCGTATTCGCCGTTTAATTAGAAGACGGAATAATTTAAATGAAGTTATTTTATACGAAAATATTGTAAAAACCAACGATAGTATACTGGAGCTTATTACAATGAGTGAAGATGAACAGATTTCTTTTTTCGTTTCCCATATTGAAAAATTAAAAGCTGAAGACGAAAAACAACAGCAAATTTCAAATGCGGGTTCTGGAGTTTTAAATTCCGGCGGAACGAGTATAAATGAAAATAAAAATTTAGGGAAATGGTATTTTTATAATGTGCAGACTGTTGGATTTGGGGAACAGGAATTTAAACGTATTTGGGGAAATCGACCACTGGAAGATAACTGGAGGCTGAGTGATAAATCACAAATAAGTTTAGGAAGAACCAACACAACAATTACTCAAATTAATAGACAAATAGATAATTCAAAGAAATATGAACTTTCTTATTATTTAGATAATATCCCTAAAGGAAAAAATAAGATTGATACAATTAGAAGTGATCGGAATAACGCCTATTATAAATTAGGCCTAATTTATAAAGAACAGTTCAAGGAATTAGATTTAGCAATAAGTAAATTGGAGAAACTGCTAACTTTTAATCCGGAATCTGAAATTTTACTCCCTGCAAAATATCATTTATATAAAATATATAGGAGTCAAAACAGTGATAAAGCAAATCCTCTTAAAAACGATATTGTTACTAATTATACGGATTCAAAATATGCTAAAATTATTTTAAACCCAAGTGAAGTCATAAATGAAGCCGGTCGTAATTTGCCTGAAAAAGAATATACCGCTATTTTTTACGAATATAAAGATGAAAAGTTTGAAAGTGTTATTGAAAAATCTACCATTGCAATCAGTAAATTTGAAGGACAAGCAATTGTTCCTAAATTTGAATTATTAAAAGCGTATGCCATTGGTAAAAAAGAAGGTTTGGCTGCTTTTAAACAAGCGTTGGATTTTGTTGTTATGAACTATCCAAATACAGAAGAAGGTAAAAAGGCACAAGATGTAATAACCACAATTAAATCAAAAAATTAATCCAACCCTAAATAAATAAACAAGATTATGTTTTCAGAAAAAAAAGAGAAACAACCACAAGTTTTAGAACGAAATATAATAGGGAAAAACACCTCAATTATTGGGGATGTTATTTCGGAAGGTGATTTTAGAATCGATGGTAAAATTGAAGGAACCATAAAAACATCAGGAAGGGTTGTTATTGGAAAGTCAGGAATCGCTATTGGAAAAGTAGAATGTAATAACGCAGATATTGAAGGAAAATTTTCAGGAGAATTAATTGTCAACAGCCTACTAACACTAAAGGCTACTGCAAAAATTTCTGGAGATGTTGTAATTAGTCAATTATCTGTTGAACCAGGAGCAGAATTCAATGCAACATGCGCCATGAAAGGATCGGTTAAGGAATTAAAAAATGAACAAACCACAAAAGAAAAAACAGCTTCCTAACTATACACGTTTTTCCGGGATTGCATTTCAAATGGCGGCAACTATTTTTGTAGGTACTTACGTTGGTGTAAAGCTCGACGAAAAATTTCCTAACAAGTATAGCATGTACACTCTTATATTTTCATTGGTTTTTGTGTTGGCATCGCTATACAATGTTATTAAACAAATTTCAAATATTTCAAAAAACAATGATGAATAAAAACACGATGAAAACGACTAGTTTTGGTAAATTTTTTTTGTTTCTCGCGATTATAACAGTTATTTTATTTTCAATTCAGTATTATATTGTTACAAAATTCCTTGGTTCTACGGAATTTTACTTTAAAACATGGCAAATATATGTGTTTCATTTTGCTACGGTTGCAGCATTAATTTTCTTCTTGTTACACAGAAACAGGGTAAGCCCTGAAAAGACCTTTAATACTTTCGTAATTCTAAGTGGCTTAAAAATGCTGTCTGTAATTGTATTTCTATCTCCTTTATTTATTACAAAAGCGGCCTCTTCCAAGCAAACCGTAATTGCTTTTTTTATTCCTTATTTCATATATCTTTTCTTTGAAATATGGTTTTCCCTGCAATTATTAGACGGGGATAAATCCACGTAAAATTCGTTTAAATTTCTTCTCCTTTTTTTAGATTTTTAAAGAGTTTGATATTTCAAAATATTATGTACATTTGCAACTGAAAAAATAGCCGTTGAAATTTCATTGAAAATCAAACCTATGATAGCAAAAAAATCTATCAAAAACACTTTACTCATAGCCCTGTTGATGCTGCCTTTTTTCGGGATGTTAACAGCTCAAGAACATCAAGAAAAAACCCCAAAAGAAGAAAAAGAATTTGATGTGACAAAAATGATATTGCATCATGTTGGAGATTCACATAGTTTTCATATTTTAACCTGGAAAGGACACGATGTTTCAATTTCGCTACCTGTAATTTTATGGACTGATAAAGGGTTGGTCACCTTTTCATCGAGTAGATTCCATCACGACGATGCAGGTGAAGTAGCAGTTGAAATTAAGGGTCAGAAATTTGTAAAATTTCACGAAAAAATTTACTATGCAAGTAATTCTGCTGACGAACATGGAGCCTTGGTTTCATTAGATTCAGAACATCATCCAACCAATGTGAGACCATTGGATTTTTCCATTACAAAAAATGTTTTTTCAATGTTTTTATCATTGATCGTATTAACATTGCTGTTCATTGCAATGGCACGTTCGTATAAAAAATCGGAAAAAAACGTACCCAAGGGAATCGCTAAATTTTTAGAGCCAATAGTCATTTTTATCAGAGATGAAATAGCCATACCTAACATTGGAGAAAAGAAGTATGTAAAATACATGCCGTATTTATTAACACTGTTTTTCTTTATTTGGGTTAACAATATTTTTGGGTTGATTCCTTTTTTCCCATTTAGTGCAAATTTAAGTGGAAATATAGCCTTTACATTATCATTGGCTCTGATAACCTTTATTATAACATTATTTAGTAGTAAAAAGAATTACTGGAAACACATGTTGTGGATGCCGGGAGTTCCTGTATATATGAAATTATTTTTAGCACCAATTGAGCTTATTGGAATGTTTATTAAACCAATTGCTTTAATGATACGTTTGTTTGCTAATATTACAGCAGGACATGTTATTGTGCTAAGCCTTATATCTCTTATATTTATTTTGGGAACGGTATGGGTTTCACCAGCCTCAGTTTTATTTTCAGTATTTATTACTGTTATTGAAGTGTTGGTTGTTGCCATTCAGGCGTATATATTTACCATGCTTTCAGCTCTTTATTTTGGGCAGGCATTAGAAGAAGAACATTAATTAATTTTTAAATATTTTATCCTTATGGAAAATTTAGATTTTGGCGCATTTGCCGCTATTGGTGCAGGACTTGCCGCTATTGGCGGAGGAATTGGAATTGGAAAAATTGGTGGGTCTGCCATGGAAGCAATGGCTCGTCAACCAGAAATGCAGGGGAAATTACAAGGATCAGCAATTGTATTGATTGCCTTTATTGAGGCTGTTGCTCTTTTTGCAGTAGTTGTATCATTTCTTGCAACCTAAAAAAACAAGGTACAACGGTTGGTTGTACCTTATTTTTTAAATTAATTTTAAAACAATAATATTATGGAATTAGTTACTCCCGAAATCGGACTTATATTTTGGTCAACAATATCATTTTTACTGTTGCTTTTCATTTTACGTAAATTCGCGTGGAAACCAATTTTAACGGCAGTTAGTGATCGTGAAGAGGGTATAAAAAATGCATTGGCAACGGCTGAAAATGCACGCAAAGAAATTCAAAACCTTACTGCTGATAACGAGCGTATTCTAAAAGAAGCTAGAACAGAAAGAGACGGCTTGCTAAAAGAAGCACGTGAGATCAAGGAAAATATTATTTCAGAAGCTAAGGATGAAGCACAAAAACAAGCTGAAAAAGTAATTGAACAGGCAAAAGCAACGATTCGCGCCGAAAAACACGCGGCTATTGCAGATTTGAAAAATCAAGTCGCAGAATTGTCTATTGGTATTGCTGAAAAAGTAGTTCGCCAAGAGCTTTCTGATAAAAACAAACAAATTGAACTTGTTGAAAAGATGTTGAAAGAAGTTACGATTAACTAGTAGAATTTAAAAATGAGTGGGATTAAAGCAGCCATAAGATACGCGAAAGCAGTAGTAAATTTTGCAAAAGAACAAGGCAAATCAGAAGCAGTATATGAAGATATGGTCCTTGTGGCATCGACCATTAAGGAAAATAAAGATTTGCAGATAATGTTGAACAGTCCGGTCATTAAGCCAGAGCATAAAAAGAATGTGCTAACAGAAATTTTCGGAAAACATTCAACTAATATTACTGCTGGGCTAATAGATTTGCTGATCAGTAATAAAAGACTGGTAATATTTGGGGAGGTTGCAAAACAATACACAATTCTTTATGATTACTTAATAGGAAAAGAAATTGCAATGGTAACTTCTGCCATTCCTTTAACGGATGAAATGAATAAAAAGGTATTGACCAAAGTAAAAGAAATTACAGGAAAAGAAGCGACAATAGAAAATATTGTGAACTCAGACATAATAGGTGGATTTATACTTCGTATAGGTGATATTCAATACGATGCGAGTATCGCCAACAAATTAAAAGTCTTAAAAAGACAATTTGATAATGAGAGTTACATTTAAAACTGTAACCAAATTAAATTAGAAATTTTTTTATAATAAATAAATAAAAATGGCATCAATTAAACCAGCTGAAGTATCAGCAATTTTAAAACAACAGTTAACGGGGTTTGAAGCAACAGCTTCATTGGACGAAGTAGGAACGGTATTGCAAGTAGGTGATGGTATTGCACGTATATACGGATTGGAAAATGTACAGTATGGTGAATTAGTTGAGTTTGAAAATGGACTGGAAGGAATCGTATTGAACCTGGAAGAAGATAATGTAGGTGTTGTGTTGTTAGGTACTTTCAAAGAAATCAAAGAAGGGGCTATAGCGAAACGTACTAAAAAGATTGCTTCCATAAATGTAGGTGAAGGAATGGTTGGACGTGTTGTCAATACTTTAGGAGAGCCTATTGACGGCAAAGGGCCTATTCAAGGAAAAACTTTTGAAATGCCTTTAGAACGTAAAGCACCAGGAGTTATTTTCCGTGAACCGGTAACGGAACCGTTGCAAACAGGTGTAAAAGCCGTTGATGCTATGATTCCTATTGGTAGAGGTCAACGTGAGCTCATTATCGGTGACCGTCAAACTGGAAAATCAACAGTTGCTATTGATACTATTATCAATCAAAAGGAATTTTATGACGCTGGAACACCAGTATATTGTATTTATGTTGCAATAGGCCAAAAGGCTTCTACAGTAGCGGGTATTGCAAAATTATTAGAAGAAAAAGGAGCAATGGCATATACAACAATTGTTGCTGCCAACGCATCTGACCCTGCTGCAATGCAGGTTTATGCTCCAATGGGAGGCGCTGCTATTGGGGAGTACTTTAGAGACACAGGTCGTCCGGCATTGATCATTTATGATGATTTGTCCAAGCAAGCAGTGGCATATCGTGAGGTATCGCTATTATTACGCCGTCCACCGGGACGTGAGGCGTATCCTGGAGATGTATTCTATTTACATTCTCGTTTGTTAGAACGAGCAGCGAAAGTGATAAATGACGATAAAATTGCATCTCAAATGAATGATGTACCGAATTCGTTAAAGGGAAAAGTAAAAGGAGGAGGATCTCTTACCGCTTTGCCAATTATTGAAACACAGGCAGGTGATGTATCAGCTTATATTCCTACAAATGTAATATCTATTACTGACGGACAAATTTTCTTGGAATCTGATTTGTTCAACTCAGGTGTCCGTCCTGCTATTAACGTAGGTATTTCAGTATCTCGTGTTGGGGGTAACGCACAAATTAAATCCATGAAAAAAGTAGCAGGGACTTTAAAATTAGACCAGGCACAATATCGTGAATTAGAGGCATTTGCAAAATTTGGTTCTGATTTAGATGCCGCTACTATGAATGTAATTGAAAAAGGAAAACGAAATGTTGAGATTTTAAAACAAAATCAAAGCGATCCTTTTACCGTTGAAGACCAAATTGCAATTATTTTTGCAGGTTCTAAAAATCTATTAAAAGAAGTTCCTGTTGAAAATGTAAAAGAGTTTGAAAGGGATTACCTTCAATATCTTAATGCAAAACACAGAGATGTGTTAGATATTTTAAAAGCTGGAAAATTAACGGATGAGGTGTTAGACACTTTAACAAGCGCAGCAAAAGAAATCTCTGCGAAATACGCTTAATTTTAAAATAGTCTTCTTGTGATAACAGGAAGCTTATAATTGGAAGGTCATAATAAAAGATTCTGTGTTTGGCAAGGAATGATAAATAGGAATAATGGCAAACTTAAAAGAAATACGAAATAGAATTACATCGATTAATTCAACGATGCAAATTACCAGTGCTATGAAAATGGTATCTGCGGCAAAGTTAAAAAAAGCGCAAGATGCAATCACTCAAATGCGCCCGTATGCTGATAAGTTGACAGAACTTTTACAAAGTTTAAGCGCGACACTAGAGAGCGATTCTGGGGGTGTTTATTCTAAGCAAAAAGAAATTTCAAAAGTTCTATTAGTGGTAATTACTTCGAACAGGGGCTTGTGTGGCGGATTTAATTCGTCGGTGATTAAGGCTTCTATTAAAAACATCGAAGAAAATTATAAAGGGAAACAAGTTGAAATTTTAGCTATTGGTAAAAAAGGAAACGATATTTTAACTAAAAACTATACTATTATTGAAAATCACAAAGATATTTATGATGATTTAACCTTTGACAATGTAGCTATTATTGCTGAAAAATTAATGCATTTATTTGCGGAAGGGCAGTATGATAAAATTGAATTGCTCTATAACAGATTTAAAAATGCGGCTACTCAAATTGAAACCATAGAACAGTTTTTACCAATTGAACCAATGAAAGGGACTTCCAAAGGAAATCTTGATTACATTTTTGAGCCTTCAAAAGCTAAAATTGTGTTAGAATTGATCCCAAAATCATTAAAAACACAGTTGTACAAGGCTGTTAGAGATTCTTTTGCATCAGAACATGGAGCACGAATGACGGCAATGCATAAAGCTACAGATAATGCAACGGAATTACGTGACGATCTATTGCTAACATACAACAAAGCACGTCAGGCTGCGATCACCAATGAAATTTTAGAAATTGTTGGAGGGGCGGAGGCTCTGAACAATTAGGCGCAGCCAAATTCTGAAGAAAAACAAAGAGGTACTGAACAATTAGACAAGTGTAGAGACACTGATTAATTAGATTAAAAAAGTAATACCAGGAAATAGCTTATCGATTTTAAATAAGCTATTTTTTAGTTTGGTACGTGTTTTGTCTATTATTTAAAAAAAGAGTCATGAGTAATTTTTTAAATATAGGAATACTTGTTATAAGTTTGGTCTTGGGTGGTTGCGGGACTACAAAAAACAATACAGAAAAAGCTATACAAAGCAATCATCCATTTGTAATTATTAGTGCTACCTATAGTTTTTCTGATAATGATTCAGCCAATAGAAAGAAAATGGATATACAAATAGCAATTGATAACGCTGAGGTTGAGCTGGACTCAATTTATTTTAGAAAAACAGCCATTGAATTAAAACGTGACGTAAATTCTGTACCCCCTGTTTTTACAGGCAATTTTTTGTTTTCAAATATTCAAAAAGATTATATTTTGCATAGTGATTCCCAAAAAGAATTCGGGAATACGCCGCCGGGGAATACTTCCAAATTCCCTTTTGATCTTCAAAAAAATGAAGCTGTAGTAAGCTATTTATTCAATGGGGAAAAGCGGTATTACAAAATCAGTAGGATTGTTGAAATTTGACAGAATTACAAACTATCTTCAGTGTATTTGAGGTTTATTTCTTTTCTTACCCAATCCAATAGTGTAATGAGATCAATACTATTTTGATGTGACCATAATTTACTTTCAACGACATTATTTTGTAAACAGAAATTACATTCCATTATTTCATAGGTGTATCCTCTTCCTGAAGTAGGCAAAGAAATTGAACGTATATTCTTACCTTTTTTGATTGAGAATGAATCAGTTTCATTCCAGGGGTCATCAATAATTATTTCACCTAACGTTCCGCTAATTTTAGCGATTCTTTTTGAGAATGAATTAAAACTGCTGAAAAGTAAGGCATGCGCATTTTTGTAATTAAAAATCATGCCTAATTGAGAATCAGCGCCCGATTCAAAATAATGGGCATTGGCACTTATTTTTATGGGATTTCCCAATATTAGATAGGCTAAAAAAATGGGATAAATACCAATATCAAGTAAAGATCCTCCTCCTAATTTTTTATCATAAACGCGTTGAATTGAAGGATCGACATTAAAAGAAAAATCGGCAGTTATATATTTTATTTCACCTATTTCTCCATTGTCAACACTACTTTTTATTTTTCTAATAGAAGGAATAAATCGTGACCACATTGCTTCCATCAAAAAAATATTATGCTGTTTTGAGGCCTGAATCATGTGTAAAACCTGTGTTTTATTAATTGCGAAAGGTTTTTCACATAAAACAGCTTTTTTATGCTGCAGTGCTAAAAGAGTAATGCTTTCATGAGTATTATTAGGAGTAGCAATATAAACAATATCAACACAGCTATCATGAAGTAATTCTTTATAAGAGCCATACTTATTATTTGCATTGTATGTAGCGGCAAAGGACTTGGCTTTGGCCAAATTTCTTGAAGCAACAGCTTCTAATTCACTATCTGGGACCAATAATAGATCCTGTGCGAATTTATGGGCAATTTTACCCAACCCTAATATGCCCCATTTGATTTTTTTATCCAATATTTTAGAAGTTTAAAGAAGAAATTTCAATTTAAAGTAAAGATAAATATTTTTTGGCACAGAATTTGAAAATTTAAAAATATAACCTGAAAAATATATGATTATGAAAAATTTACAAATACTTTTTGCTTCATTGGTTATTGGGCTTGCAGTTACTTCATGTAGCGTTGTTTATGATGAAGTCGACGAACCGTATTATGCAACTCTTGAGGAAGTTGTAGCTAATTATGATCTTTGGTATATTGATTATAATTTAACCACTGGAAGTGGTGATGTAGCCTTTTTGTCCAAAGCTTTCACCATATCATTCAACAATGGGAACCTATATGCAAATAATAACCTGGTAGGCATAGGAGCTACAGGGAATGGGTATGGAATACAAATTGGATATTATGATACCTACCGAGGTTTTTTAGAAGTTGACCACGATCTTAATGGTTATTTTGATTTTGATGTAATTCAATTGTCGGAAGACAGGATTAAATTGGTAGATAGTTATAATGATGTAACCTATTATTTAGAAGGATATCAAAAATATAATTTTGATTACGATCAAATATTTTACGAGAATATTGAATATTTTTTACAAGAATATAATGCGTGGGAAAAGACCTATGTTAGTGATACAGGAGCTTTGAATGAGTTTGATTATGAGAACTTTTTAATGTTTACTCCTGAAAACATAACTACTTTTTATTCTTCTCAAGATGATTTTGGCATAAATATTGCTGATATTTTCTGGGATTATGTTGGGGATTATTCGGTGGCCAATGTGGAAGGATATGATAACCTAAAAATTTTAACATTAGATTATGATTCCTGGGGCAATGAAGAGTTTGAATTAACCATTATAAATGATGAAAAAATTAGTTTGTACCACATAGCTTCTGAAACGACCTATGAATTTACAGGCAGAGGGTATATTCAATATTTAAAACCGGGTTCAGAAAAGGGAGTTGTAAGGAATGATGGTAGAAAACGGACTAAAGTAATAAGAGAAACGAAAAGTAGAAGAAATTTAAAATAAAGTTTGGTTAGTTGATTTTTGGTTGGTTATTTTTAATAACCAATTAAGGAAAACCGCTCCTCCCCTGGAGCGGTTTTTTTGTATCTTTATAATATTTAATAAACGATAATAAAATGTTTCAAAAAACAGCCTTTGTCACAGGTGCAACTTCGGGAATAGGAAAAGCTACTGCCAAACTTTTTGCTAAAAGCAAAATTAGGTTAATTCTGTGCGGAAGATGTGTGGAGAAACTTCAACAATTGAAAGAAGAACTGGATAAAATTAATAAATTCGTATGTGATTAAAACAAGTATGCTATATAATGATTAACAAGCGATTACTTATAAAAAATTTATTGGCTCATAATGATGAGAATAGTTTTTTTGATAAAAAGCGTAAGATTTCCTTGGATACCAAAGAAGGGAAAGCAAAATTTTTAAAACATGTTTGTGCCTTGTCAAATTCAAATCCGGAGAACAACTCATATATAGTTATTGGAGTGGAAGACCAATTAAATAAGATTGAAGGAGTCGATTTTTTTGATGACAGTAAAATTCAAAATCTGGTGAATTCATATTTTCACAATCCACCGAAGATTCAATACGAAAATATCGCTTTCCCGAGATTGCCCAGATATAAAGTGGTAGGTCTGGTTACTATTCACCCGAACAAGTTGGTTACATCACTTAAAAAATCAATATGGAAATATGTCCGCGGGAGAATATTTTTCAGAAGAGGAAGTAACTCTATGTCGACTTTAGGAAAATTTGAATTGAAAAGTACCAATAAATTAATTGTTGAATCTTTAGAAAAAAATGCCAGCAATAATATTGAGTTAACGCTTAGTGGAGTTTTTGATTTTTTCAAAAGGCATAAGGAGGAATACCATCCAACCTATAAAGTTTTTAACGAACAATTTGTATTGTGTTGGGCAGGGGTAAAAAAAGTGGTCAATGATAAAGTATTTTATTCTCGCGTTGATATTGAGTTGATAAATGAACAAGTGAGACTTTTTTACTCAACGCTTGACGAGGTTAAAATAGAATTTAATCATCGATCATTTATAATTACAGAGTATGTGTTTTTAAAAATAAATGACGTGTTTGACTATTATCCACTTGAAAAAACAGTGATTTATTTTAAAGATAATGGGAAGCATGTTATAGTGAGTGAATTATTGTTTCAACCTCCTCAATTTGATAAAGCAGTACTGCATCACATATATAACAATTGTAATGCAATTTTAAACAAGTTAAAAAATAATTTACCCTTTGCTGAGAACGAATTGACCGACCTTGAAGAACTACCTACAAATTATTTGATTTGTGTGTTGAATGAAATCCCAAAATCTTTTGTAAAACTCAAAGAAACAAAAGCGTATTTAAAAAAATTAAAAAATAAGACTGGCTATATCAAATACAAAGAAGCTGTTAGAGTACTTCGAAAAGTTAATTATCAAGAATAGAAATATTTTTATAAACCATTCAATTTTTGGTATAATTGTAAGGCAAATCCATCTGTTAAACTAGCTGTAAACCTGCACATATCCATGGTTCTTAAGTACAATGTTTCTTTTGGAGATTGAAGGCTTTCAGGTAACAATGAAATAATTAAGGTGTCGTAATTGGTCATAGAATTTTCGAATTTATGATTTGTTGCAGTTACAAACACATCCAATAATTGGGCAATGATCTTATAACCCGCCAATTCTTTTTCGACAACTTCTCTACTTCTGTAAATTTTTTCAACACTCAATTTAATGATATCATTGATTTGAGCTTCATAGCGGCACTTATCTAATAATGAATAATGATATTCTCCTTTTAAAATTGCAGACTCATTACGTAAAAATACTTCAGCAGCTTCAGTGATCAGTGTGCCAATTGCCAAAGCTCTTAAATAGCTCAATCGATCTTTTTTATATTCTAATTGATGATATTTTTTAACATCAATAGTGTCTTTCACTAATTTTATCAAATATTCAAGGGCGAACTCCTCTTCAATTAAACCCAGGTTAATGCCATCTTCAAAATCAATAATGGTATAGCAAATATCGTCGGCAGCTTCAACCAAATATGCTAAAGGATGTCTTTTATAAGCAATATCTCCAGAGTTTCCAGAAGAAATCAAGTCCAATTCATTAGCGACTTCATTAAAAAAGTGTAGCTCCGACTGAAATACCCCATATTTTTTATCTGCAATATTTAGAGTGGGCTTTTTTGGCAAGGATTCTTTTGGGTATTTCATAAAAGAACCAAGCGTGGCATATGACAAACGCAAGCCTCCTGCTACACCCTCTTTATTCTCCGTTAAAATTTTAAATCCGTTTGCATTTCCTTCAAAATCGATAAGATCTTGCCATTGTTTTTTAGAAAGGGATTCTTTGAATTTTTTGCCATTTCCGTTTTTAAAATATTCGCCAATGGCTTTTTCTCCACTATGCCCAAAAGGAGGATTCCCAATATCATGAGCCAGAGCGGCTGCAGCGACAATGGCTCCAAAATCGTTCATTTTATAGCCCTTTTCCCTTAATTCAGGATGGTTTTTTAACACCTGTTCTCCAACAATTCTTCCCAAAGAACGTGCAACCACACTAACCTCTAAACTGTGCGTTAATCGCGTATGAACAAAATCCGTTTTTGAATGAGGAACAACCTGTGTTTTATCTTGTAAACTTCTAAATGAATCGGAAAAAATAATACGATCATAGTCAACTTCAAATCCTAATCTTGTTTCATCTTGTTCTTTTCGAAGTCTTTTTTGTGTATCTCCAAAGCGTTTTAAAGAAAGCAATTGTTCCCAGTTCATACCTTTTATTTTGTGAATGCAAGATACTGTTTTTGATAAAAAAATGTAACTTTCAAAAATAATAAGTTAAAAAAATCACTATTTTTTTAACTGAACTTAACATTATCTTTACATAAGATTTATTTATTTGCAAAGAATTTAAAATTATTCTAAATGAAAAAGCAATTACTATTTTTAAGTATACTTATTTTGTCATGTTTTTCTTATTCACAAAGTGCTGATACGGAATTTAAACCCAGTGGGAAAGTACATTTTAAGATATTCTGGAACTATCATGCAGACCTGTCAGAGGGTGCAACCAAAACCAGTGCGTTTGAATTAAAGCGCTCCTATTTGGGCTATAAATATGAGTATAGTAAAAACATTTCGGCAAAAATTACCTTTGATGCTGGAGATAACGATACAGGTAGTGCTTATACAGTTCTGTTAAAAGCCGCTCAATTAGATTGGAAAGTATCTTCCGTCGTAAAGATAAGCATGGGTTTAATAGGGATGAAACAATTCAAGGATCAGGAGAATTTTTGGGGATACCGATATATTAGTAAGTCGTTTCAGGATCTATACGGATTTGGCAGCAGCGCTGATCTGGGAATAAATGCGGAATTCAAACTAAGTAAAAAATTAAAGGCCAACTTTATTGTGTTTAACGGTGAAGGATATAAAAAAGTTCAGGATACTGATGGCCAGCAAAAAGTTGGAGGTAGTTTAATTTTTAACCCAATTGAAGGGTTAACAACAAAAATTTATATGGATAGTCAACCAGCGGCTGATTCCGACGCAATTAGTACGATGTCTTTATTTGCCGGCTACAAGGCTTCTAAGTGGAGGATAGGCGCTGAGTACAATATGCTAAGCAATGGTGAAAATTTTTCTAAACCTGCTCAGGACCACGATTTAGATGGATTATCTTTTTATTCCACCTATTCTTTTAGTAAAAAAGTTGAAGTTTTTGGACGTTTTGATCAATTGAGTTCAAATACTTTGTCAGGAGATACGGAAGCCTGGAATATGGCTAAAGATGGAAATCAGATTATTGTCGGGATTCAAGTTGCTCCAGTTAAAGGACTCAAGTTTTCTTTAAATTATCAAGGATTTAGTTTTGATGATGATACTGTAACAAACAACTCTTTGGTATTTTTAAATGCAGAATTCAAGTTATAATTCGTTCTGAAATCCAATCAATAGTTTAATTATCAGTAAAAAGGAGACTTCTGAGAAAGAAGCCCCTTTTTTAAAGGATCAAAAGTAAGTTTCTTAACATTATAATAATTTTTCTTTACCATATGGGCTTGCGGTAAATTTTTTTTAAAAAAAAGCCAAGAGAGAGTTTTAGCTAAAAAATCTTTAATTACTCACTTTCAATAAAAAGTAACTTTTTTTACCTCGTTGCAATAGCACAAACTTATCGGCAACCAAGTCTTTTACATTGATAATACAATCCTCTTTTACTTTTTCTTTATTCACTGAAATTGAATTCTCTTTTAAACCTCTGCGTACTTCGCTGTTCGATTTTAAGAACCCGCTATCTGAAAAAGCAGCAACAATACCCAATCCATTCTCAATGATTGAACGCTTCACTTCAGTTTGCGGCACTCCGTCAAAAACATCTAAAAACGTTTGTTCATCCAATGATTTGAGATCATCTGCCGTTGATCTTCCGAATAATATATTTGAAGCTTTAATAGCATTGTCATAGGCCTCTTGACCGTGAGCCATTATGGTAACTTCTTCTCCAATTCTCTTTTGTAGAATCCTCATATGAGGCACTTCCTTATGCTGAGAAATTAATGATTCAATCGTTTCTTTATCTAAGAAAGTGAAAATTTTAATGTATTTCTGTGCATCTTCATCAGAAGAGTTTAACCAATATTGATAAAATTTATATGGAGAAGTTCTCTTGGAGTCAAGCCATATATTTCCATCAGCGGTTTTTCCAAATTTAGAGCCATCGGCTTTGGTTATCAATTTACAAGTTAGGGCATAGGCTTTCCCTTGAGCTTTTCTTCGTATTAACTCTGTTCCGGTAGTAATATTTCCCCATTGATCAGAACCTCCCATTTGCAACAAACAATTTTTCTCCTTGTACAAATGATAAAAATCGTATCCTTGGAATAATTGATACGTAAATTCGGTAAAACTCATCCCCATTTTTGAATCTGGGCCCAATCTCTTTTTAACGGAATCTTTGGCTATCATATAATTAACCGTGACGTGCTTTCCAACATCACGCACAAAATCGATTAATGAAATATCTTTCATCCAGTCGTAATTGTTCACTAATTCTGCAGCATTTTTAACATCATTCTCAAAATCTAAAAAACGGGTTAGTTGCGCTTTTACACCGGCAACATTTTTATTTAATGTTGCTTCGTCCAATAAATTACGTTCATCAGATTTTCCTGATGGATCACCTACCATACCTGTTGCCCCTCCAACCAATGCAATAGGAGTATGTCCTGATTTTTGAAAATGCATTAATAAAATGATAGGAACTAAGCTTCCAATATGTAAAGAATCGGCTGTTGGATCAAACCCAATATACCCAGTAGTTTTATTTTTTAACAAATACTCTTCGGTTTCAGGCATAATATCGTGTAACATACCTCTCCAACGCAATTCTTCAACAAAGTTCATTATCAAAATTTAAAATTTTAGCAAATATAAAATTTTAGTTGTTAGTTATTAGGTTAAATGTTTGGTTTTTTCGATTGCACTTTTCAATAGTTTATCAAATAATCAATTGAACTAATAAAAAAGACACAAACATTTTTTATACTTTCGTTAAATGATTTTAGTAACTGGAGGAACAGGATTGGTTGGTTCACATTTATTGTATCACCTTTCTTTGGGGAATGATGCTATTAGAGCTATTCATAGGAATAGCAGTGATCTGGATGCTGTAAAAAAAGTATTCAGTTATTTTTCTGATGATTTTGAATCCTTATTCCAAAAAATTGAATGGATAGAAGCGGATATCACTGATGTTTTTGCGCTGGGAAAAGCCTTTGAAAATATAACTCAAGTATATCATTCGGCCGCAATGATATCTTTTGACCCAAAAGATTACTGGACCATGCGAAAAATAAATATTGAAGGGACTTCCAACATTGTAAATTTATGTATTGACTCTGAAGTCCGGAAACTTTGTTTTGTGAGTTCCGTGGCAGCGATAGAAAAATCTTTTAACAATAAAATTATTGATGAAAATGAAGAGTGGAGTGGCGAAATGAATAATTACGGTTATGCGATTTCAAAATACGGTGCCGAAATGGAAATTTGGCGAGCTTCTCAGGAAGGTGTACCTGTTGTAATAGTCAACCCTGGGGTAATTTTAGGAGCTGGTTTTTGGAATAATGGATCGGGTGCCATATTCTCTAAAATTGACAAAGGCCTGAAATTTTATTCTGAAGGTGTTACAGGCTTTGTTGGAGTAGAAGATGTTGTAAAAGTTATGATGCAACTTATGAAAAGCAACATTGAAAATGAGCGCTTTATTTTGGTTTCCGAGAATTTAGGTTTTAAAGATATCTTTTTTCTGATTGCTGACAATTTGAATAAAAAACGCCCTACAATAAAAGTTAGCAAATTTATGAGCGCTTTAGGATGGAGATTAGAAAAAATAAGATCTTTATTAACAGGAAAACCTCCGATACTTACCTTTCACTCAGCAAAATCAATACATAACAAACAATACTATTCTTCGAATAAAGTAAAAAAGACATTGCATTATAATTTTGAATTAATTGCCGAAACTATTGAAAGCGTTTGTAGGCTTTACAGGGAATAGTTATTTAACAACACCCTCCTCTTCAAGATATTGATTTTTAAAATATATCAATGAATCATTATTTATATCCTCTAAGGAATCCCTAAATATTCGTTCTTTTTCATCTTTCAATTTTAAGGATTTTAAACGCAGGTTAACCTTTTCAAGTATTTCATCATAATCGTCAATTCTTGAAGTATAGTAATAATTACTTTCTTTGAACCGAGTACTGTCAATATTATATTTTTCAAAAACTGTAGGGAAATAATTTATTCTGCGTTGAAGCTTTACGTTTTTAACACTTTGCCCTCCTGCAGCAAGCAACATATCTGTCAATAGATCAACCATTTGATCTTTTGGGATCAAATCATCTGGTTTTTTGATTATGGTATTACTGGTACAGGCTACCAAATATAAACCAACACAGAATATGTATATATACTTCTTCATTTAATCGTTTATTTCATCGTGGTTTTTCCTATTAAAAAGTAAACGCTTTCCTTTTATTGTATTATTGAATTTTCCGTTAGAATACACTAAATTTCCATTTACTAAAGTATGTGTAATTTTTGAATAAAATGTATCTCCTTCAAAGGGAGACCAACCGCATTTATATAAAATATTACTTTTATTAACTGTCCATGGAGACGCAATATCCACTAATACCAAATCGGCAAAATACCCTTTTTTAATAAACCCTCTTTTCTCTATTTTAAATATTTTCGCTGGATTATGACACATTTTCTCAACTATTTTTTCAATTGAGATTTTACCTTGCCTATGTGCTTTTAACATGACAGGTAAAGCATGTTGTACAAGTGGGCCGCCACTTGGAGCTTTTGTATAAACTTGTTGTTTTTCTTCTTTGGTGTGAGGTGCATGGTCGGTAGCTATAACGTCAATACGATCATTCAATAACGCTTTCCAGAGACCTTCTTTGTCTTTTCTTGTTTTTATAGCTGGATTCCATTTGATAAATGTTCCTTTACTTGCATAATCCCTTTCGTCAAACCAGAGGTGATGTACGCAAACTTCAGCAGTGATTTGTTTTTTTTCTACAGGTATTCTTTTATTGAAAAGAAGAGTTTCTTTTGCAGTAGATAAGTGAAAAACATGTAAACGAGCGCCAGTTATTTTTGCTAATTTTATTGCTTTTGAAGAGGATAAATAGCAAGCCTCTTCACTTCTAATTTTTGGGTGAAATTCTATCGGAATGTCGTCGCCATATTCTTTTAAATAAGAATCTAAGTTATTTTTTATGGTAGTTTCATCTTCACAATGAACAGCAATCAACATTTTTGTTGAGGAAAATATTTTTTCTAATACATCTTCGTCATCCACCAACATATTACCTGTTGAAGAACCTAAAAACAATTTTATTCCGGCAACATTGGCCGGGTTTGTTTTTAGTAACTCTTCTAAATTGTCATTGGTTCCTCCAAACATAAATGAATAATTGGCCAGCGAGGATTTTGAAGCAATTTCAAATTTTTGTTGTAATAACTCCTGGGTAGTAGCTTGCGGTACCGTATTAGGCATTTCTATAAACGAAGTGATTCCTCCGGCTACAGCAGCCATACTTTCTGTTTCTATAGTTGCTTTATGTGTTAATCCCGGTTCGCGAAAGTGAACCTGGTCATCGATAAGACCTGGTAATAAGAATTTACCTTCAGCATCAATAATTATAGTATTGGAAGATTTTGAACTGATTGATATATCGATATCAATAATAAATTCGCCATCTATTAATACATCACCTACAATTATTTTACCCTCATTTACAATCTGAGCATTTTTTATTAAAATTAAACCCATATTCTTTTTCTTTTATTTTGGCAATCCTTTTAATCTCATTGTAATAACGCCAAAAATAGCTTCAGAAATTATGTTAGAATTCATTTTCGACGTTCCTTTTTTTCGGTCGGTAAAAATAACGGAAACCTCTTTGTATTTGAAATTGTTTTTCCATGCTTTAAATTTCATTTCGATTTGAAATGCATATCCTACAAATTTAATTTTCTCCAGCGCTATATTTTGCAATACTTTTCGTTTGTAACACACAAAGCCGGCGGTGGTATCAAATATGGGGATTTGAGTAATAATCCGCACATATTTTGAGGCAAAATACGATAAAAACAAACGTTTAAAGTCCCAGTTTACAACATTAATTTTATTATTTAAATATCTTGACCCAATAGAAAAATCGGCATTATCTACAGCACATGCATTATACAATCGAATCAAATCCTTTGGATCATGTGAAAAATCAGCATCCATTTCAATAATATAGTCATATTTTTTAGCAATAGCCCATTTAAATCCATGAATATAAGCGGTACCTAAACCTTTTTTCTCATTTCTTATTTCAAGAAATAAATTCGGATAATCATTTTGCAATGTTGTTACTATGCTCGCTGTTCCATCAGGAGAATTGTCATCAACAACCAATATATCAAATTGTTTTTCTTGAGAAAAGACTTCGCTAATTATAGCCGCAATATTTTCTTTTTCATTGTATGTTGGAATGATTACAAGCGTGTTTGACATATAATAAAATTATGCGGCAAAGGTAATACAATTTATTGCTAATTTTGCAATTACCTATTTACTAACTCTATGATTGAAGCAACAGAAATAATCAAACAAAACAATGATTGGATTACAATTGTCTTTTTGATAATTCTTTTGGTTTTAACTATTGCCAAAGTTTTTTTTAATGACAGGTTACTTCATTTGAGTGCTTTATTCGTATCTAAAAAATATTTTTTATTATATTTTAATAAAGAAAAGAACAATATTTTAAATGTATTTCAATTGTTAGTCATTGTAGCACAATTACTTATCCTCTCTATGTTTTTGTATTATACAAACATTTATTATCAATTAAAGACTGATTTTTTTGGACTGAATAGCTACTTATTGATACTTGCAGGACTTAGCATTTATTTAGGGCTACGATTTGTTATGGGGCTTTTATTAGCTTATATTTTCGATTTAAAGGTTATACATAAAAAATTAGTCTTTGAAAAAGTAAATTATCTTAACAATCTGACTTTATGGCTGATACCTTTTTTAGTATTCTATGTATTCGCGGAAAAATTTAAAGCTTTCTTTTACATAATTACATTTTCAATATTTGTATTGTTAATTATTATTAGATATGTCCAATTTCTTTCAAATAATAAAAAACTCATTTTTAATGACTTTTTTTATTTAATTTTGTACCTTTGCGCACTTGAAATAGCACCTTTGATAATTTTTTTTAAGTTAACTATTTAAGACAAAATTGAAGTCTATGAAAGTGAAAACAATTTTGGTATCCCAACCAGCTCCTAAGAACGAAAACTCTCCATATATTGAGTTAATGGAAAAGCAAAAAGTTAAAATTGATTTTAGACCATTTATTCATGTTGAAGGTGTCCCGGCAAAGGAAGTAAGAGTTCAAAAAATTGATTTAAATAATTTTTCTGCTATAATACTAACCAGTAGAAATGCAGTTGATCACTTTTTCAGAATTGCTGAAGAAATGCGTTTTGCAGTTCCAGACGACATGAAGTATTTTTGTCAGTCTGAAGCAGTGGCCTTTTATTTACAGAAATACGTAGTGTATCGTAAACGTAAAATTTATGTTGGTGAGCGCACTTTTGCTGATTTATCAAAACTTATAAAAAAATATAAAGACGAACGGTTTTTATTACCTTCTTCTGATAAACTGAAGGATTTAGTACCAAACATTTTGAATGAACTTGATGTGAATTGGGAAAGAGCAATTTTATTTAAAACGGTTGTGAGTGATTTATCTGATTTGAAAAATGTAATTTATGATGTTTTAGTTTTCTTTAGCCCTTCAGGAATTGATTCATTGTTTAAGAATTTCCCTGGTTTTATCCAAAATGATACAAGAATTGCAGTATTTGGGAACTCAACTGTTAAAGCAGCTACAGCCGCTGGTTTAAAATGTAATATTATGGCGCCAACACCGGAAACACCATCTATGACCATGGCCCTGGAAAGATATATCATTAAAGCAAACAAAAGGTAAAACTTCAACTAACTCTTATAAAAAACATAAGTAAAACAGCCTTCAGCTCATTGTGCACGTTCAAAATGTTATCAGTTCTTTTTGAATATTTATTTTTAGACAAATAAATTTGAAAAAACATCCTCTACTTTAGCCACTTTAACGATTTTTATATTGAAATTGGAAAGACGGATTTTATTAAACTTCGAAATAAAAATTTTGTTGAAACCTAGTTTTTCCGCTTCTAAAATTCGTTGTTCTACTCGATTCACAGGGCGTACTTCTCCAGCCAGTCCTATTTCCGCTGCAAAGCAAGTTTCCTGAGCAATAGCATCATCTTCATTAGACGATAAGATGGCACTGATTACTGCCAAATCAATTGCCGGATCATCTACCTTTATCCCCCCTGCAATATTTAAAAAGACATCTTTTGCACCCAATTTAAATCCTGCACGTTTTTCCAATACCGCCAACAACATATTTAGTCTTTTGGTGTCGTAACCAGTTGCGGAACGTTGCGGTGTTCCGTAAACGGCTGTACTAACCAACGCCTGTACCTCAATCATTAAAGGGCGTACACCTTCTAAGGTTGCAGCAATAGCAGTACCACTTAAATCATCATCTTTTTGAGAAATTAAGATTTCTGATGGATTTTCAACTTCCCGTAACCCAGCACTTTGCATTTCGTAAATTCCTAATTCAGCCGTAGAGCCAAAACGATTTTTTTGCGCTCTTAAAATTCGGTAGGTATGATTTCTGTCTCCTTCAAATTGCAGCACAACATCTACCATATGTTCCAATACTTTTGGCCCGGCAATGTTTCCGTCTTTGGTAATGTGTCCAATCAAAAGAACCGGAGTAGCGGTTTCTTTTGCAAATTTTATAAGCTCGGCAGTTGATTCTCGAATTTGTGAAATGGATCCCGGTGAAGCATCAATATATTCGGTGTATAATGTTTGTATAGAATCAATAATAACAATATCAGGGTTAATTTCTTCAATCGTTCTAAAAATATTTTGTGTGTTTGTTTCTGTCAATATTAAACAATTGGAATTAGAGTTTTGCAAGCGCTCAGCACGCATTTTTATTTGCGACTGACTTTCTTCACCCGAAACATACAATACTTTTTTTTGAATTGTCAGTGCTATTTGTAATAATAATGTTGACTTTCCAATTCCGGGTTCACCACCTAACAACAACAAGGACCCTTTAACGAAGCCCCCTCCTAAAACACGGTTGAATTCATTATTTTGAGTCGAAATTCTATCTTCCTTATTCAAGGATATTTCTTTTATTTTTAATGCTTTATTTGCTTTTTTTGATACTGAAGCAGTTTGTTGCCAATCTCTTTTTTCTTTCCTATGAATGACTTCTTCAACAATAGTATTCCATTGTTTGCAAGAGTTGCATTGTCCCAACCATTTTGCGTATTGTGAACCACAATTTTGACAAAAAAAGGAAGTTTTAACTTTGGTCATTTTATGCAATTTTCGAAATAATTAGTATCTATTTGTATAGTATTTTAATTGAAAAGATTCTGTTTTTTTGAGATCACTTATAATTTTTTTCTCCCAGGAATGTTGATTTTCTATCAAGACCGAATGCCCTGTTTCATTATCAAATTTTTCCTGGTAAAGAAAGTATTTTTGGTAAATATCGTCAATTGAGTTGTTATAGTTTTCCAGATTAAATTTTTCTTTATTGAGCTGTTCTATTTTAGCACGCATCTTTCTAGCAAACAGTTCTGCAATATCAAAATGCAATTGCTCATGTTTCAATATTTTCGGATTCCTTGAGGCAGCCGAAGAACGCAATTTATAAAAGTAGGGTATCACAATATAATTATAATGGCTGTCCTTTATGGGAACAGACAAAACATCGATACCTATATCACTTTGCGCTCCTTTAGTTTCTTTATGAACAGATCTTTGAAAATCATTCCAGCTGAGTTTCCTGTTTTTATTCCAAACAATAATGGTGTCGTTTTCCTTTTCAGGTAATTTCTGGCCAACAATTGAAGCAGTGCTCAGAAATAAAAATATTGCAGTCTGCACCATATGCTTCATATTCGGAATTACGCTTTTCAAATTAAAATTTATCAAATATAAGGATTACTTCTCTTTATTATAAATAGGAAGCATTAGAAAAGACAAGCCCCCAAAAAGCATAACCATGACTGTTTGGGCCGTCCACATGATCCACCCAAAAGCTAGCGCAGGATTCATCTCTATTTTATATAAAACAAGCGCACCGGCAACAAATACCGGGTATGTACCCAATCCTCCGTTTGTCAGTGCCATACTTAAACCGCCAACAACAAATCCAACAATAATTGCACCAAAAGGGAGATTTGTAGTTTCAGGTAAAGCAAAAGTTACAGAATAAAACATCAATACATACATCAACCAAATAAAGACCGTATGAAAAATAAATTGCCATTTTTTTCTCATTTTTAAAATGCTTATTGCACCCTCAATCAAGCCGTTAATAAATGATATTATTTTAATTATTAGGGGTTTTTTAGATTTTTTAAGATACCAATAGGCAAATAAACCAATTACAGGCAATACAACAAACATGAAAATTATTGAATAGATACTGCTTTCCTCTTTATTTTTAAAAAGATAACCTCCAATAAGTTCGGTTTGAAGAGAAAAGGCTATTCCTATGATTATTAGTAACATTATTACATCAGCAACACGTTCAGCAACAATAGTCCCAAAAGCTTTTTCAAATGGAATTTTTTCGTACTTTTTAATACTTGCAGCACGTGCAATTTCGCCTGAACGAGGAATAAATAAATTCAATAAATAAGCAATTAAAACCGCCATAATACTATTGGCAAATCTGGGGCTATATCCTAAAGGTTCTAACAAAAATTGCCAACGATAAGCTCGTGACAAATGACTGAAAACCCCAAACAATAGAGATACCAGCACCCACCAATAATTGGCAGTTTTAAAGGATGTTTTTATGGATTGAATATCGGAAGGAGTTAGCTTAGAAACTGAATACCAAATTAAAAAAACTCCCAATGCAATTGGGAGGATCAAAAAACCTATTTTTTTAATTTTTTTATTCAACTTTATGTCAGTGAATTGTCGTTTTCGTTGGAAAAATAAGAGTCGGTTTAAAGGATTTTTCTTCTTCAAAATCAAGTAATCCATAAGAAATAATGATTACAATATCTCCTTTTGCTACTTTTCGGGCAGCAGGACCATTCAGGGTAATTTCTCCACTTTTTCGAAGACCAGGAATTACATATGTCTCAAGGCGTTCCCCGTTGTTGATGTTTACAATTTGAACTTTTTCACCTTGGATTATGTTTGCAGCATCCATTAATTCTTCATCAATAGTAACGCTACCGATATATTGTAAATCGGCACCCGAAACTTTAACTCTGTGAATTTTTGATTTTACTACTTCTATTTGCATGGCGCAAAATTAATGATTTTATGTGTTTTTAAGTAATTTTTTTAATTAAATGATTCTTATCAAGTTAAAATTCATTTTCAATAATTCTTATATAGAAAGAAATAATCGTTTATATTTTTTGCAACAATACATAATTTTCTTGAAGTACATTGTAATAAACAGTAAAAAATTGTACTGGTTAATTTTATTAATTCAATTATATTAAAAATAAGACCAAATGGATTATTGAGGGTATGGTAAGACAAAACTTCCTGTTTTGCGTTTTGAACCTTATCAGAGGTCATATTTGTCAACACAATAACCAATTCTGGTTACTTCCTTTTTCAAAATTATAACCTTTCGAAGAAGCCGGAGATACCAAAAACACGTTTTGAGAACCGAAAATGATGAATGATCATGAATATATAAATGAACGAATTTTTTAAACGCATAAAAGTTGTATATTACAGTGCGTAATGGTACAGCAACTAGTTGTAGTTTACAGATATTGAAATAGCGAGACAACGCTATAAAAATTGCTAAAAAAAACAAACATCATTCGGATATCGCATATAGGCAAGTATTGCTTATGTATTGCGTGTACAATTAGTAACTTAAAATAAATTGATATGAAAAGATATATTTATTATTTGAGTCTTATCTATGTATTAGGCTCTTGTAGTAGTTTTAAAGAAGTCAAATCCTTTGCAAGGACTGCGGAAAAAAGTATTAGCAGCTTTAAAAGTATTAATTATACTTTTTCAGGAAATTGCCGCTACAAATGTACTCAAAGAGTTCTTGAAAATTCCGTTTTTCAAACAATTGAACAAAATTGCCTTTGTAAGGATGCTATCTTAGCAGATAAAAATGTAAACCGTTTGTTGCGTGTCTTAAAAGAATATTTTTCAGGATTGTCCAATTTATCGGATTCTAAATTGACGAATTATTCACTCAATGCAATACAAAAGCCATTGATTGAAGGAAAGTATATAAAAAAAGCGGATATCAAGCCATATACCAATATTACAGGTTTAATTATCACAATGTTTGCGGATCGATATCGTGCAAAAAACCTAAAGCGAATTATTGAAACCACGAATTCTGACATCATTTTAATCTTAGAAACAACTATTGCGATCCTTGAACACAATTTGTTGCCAACACTTTCAAATAGGCAAATTGATATTCAACAAATTTACCATGATTTGTATGCTGCACCGATGACCACTGTTTTTGAGAAATATAATATCCAAAAAATGTATTTTTCAGAATTGACAACAATTAAAATGAAAAAAGAAGCTCTGAAAAAATACATCAACGGGTTGAAAAAAATAAGCAAAGGACACCAATCTTTATATGATAATAAAAACAAATTAAAAGAGAAAGATGTAAAAATAATTATAAGCAGATATGCCGAGGAATTAAACGCAATCGTTGAACAAATAAAAAAATAAAGACTATGAAAAAATTAGATAAAAATGAGCTTACCCTATTGGGAGACAGCTTCCTGCAATTAGCGCAAATAGTTGGCGCTTTTAGAATTGATTATTACCGGCAACTCAGCTCAAAAATGAAATTTCGAATTCGTGCGCAGCACAAAGCGTTAATTGATTATTCGGATACTTTTTATGAGAGATCTGCCAGTTTAAGAGTGGAAGATGCGAAAATGGTGATTGCGAAAATTCAGCAAATTACACTAGGGATAAAAGAAAATTTACAAAAAGTCAAAAAAGTTCAGTTCATATTGAATACTATAGGAGCTGCAACCAGAATGGGAGCTGCTATTTTAAGCATGCAACCAATTGCCATTACTGTATCTCTGGAAGAATTTCTAAGCTCTTTTGAAAAGTTAAAAACGAGTACTATAAAATAAATCAAATTTTATTTATAAACTTATATTGTCTATCAAGCGGATGTTCCCGGCAAAAACAGCTATAAAAGCACGACAGGATATATTTGGATTTATTTCTTGGAGACTTTGAAGAGTTGTTTCATTAGCAATTTCAAAATATTCAAGTTTAAGAAGTGGTTGTTTTTCAAATTCTTGCATGACCCATTGTATCAATTCAAGGATATTTTTTGTCTCAATAGCTTTTTTTGTTCTTTGCAGGGTTTTGTAAATAAATGGAGCTGCTTTCCGTTGCGCATTGCTAAGACGATTGTTTCGGGAGCTCATGGCTAAACCGTCTTTTTCCCGGTATATTTCACAAGCTACAATATTTACCGGAAGATGATGTTTCTCCACCATTTTTTCGTATTATTTTCACTTGCTGCAACTCTTCTCCTCCAAAACCCGCTCTGTGTGGCTTTATAATTTCAAACAGTCGTTTTACAATAGTTCCAACTCCGTCAAAGTGCCCATCTCTGAATTTTCCTTCCATTTGATGTTCTAGCCCGTCAAAATTAAACGATCTGGATTGAATGTCATTCGTATAAATTTCTTTTGCTGAGGGAGTAAAAACGAGGTCACAATGCACGAACTTAACAGGGACAAATCAGTTTCCAAGGTTTTTGGATAATTGATTAAATCTTCCTGTTTGTCAAATTGAGTTGGATTGACAAAGATACTGACAACAACATGGTCATTTTCTTTTTTCGCTTTTTCAATAAGCGACAAATGTCCCTTGTGTAACGCACCCATAGTTGGTACAAATCCAATGGTAATTCCTTTTTTTAAGGAAGCCATATTTTGTTGTACCTGTTTTATTTTAGTAAAAACTAACATAACGTATTTGTAAATAAACGTTAAAAGCGTGCAAACTTACATTTTTCGGGCTAAAATCTACATAAATTTTCGTAATTTTGCATCATCTTTAAAATAAATTGATGGAATATGAGAGATAAGAGAGTTTTGATTGTTTCTTCGGAAGTAGTACCATATTTACCTGAAAATGAACTATCTACAACCTCGTTCGATGCGGCAAAAATGATTCATGGAAAAGGGGGGCAGACACGAATTTTTATGCCTCGTTTTGGGTTAATTAATGAAAGAAGACATCAATTGCATGAAGTAATTCGATTATCTGGTATGAATTTGGTAATTAACGACATGGATATGCCTTTAATTATTAAAGTTGCTTCTATTCCAAAAGAAAGAATGCAGGTATATTTTATTGATAATGATGAGTATTTTAAAAGAAAAGCATTGTTTTCTGATGAAGACAATAATTTATTTGAAGATAATGACGAAAGAGCCATATTTTTTGCCAAAGGTGTTGTTGAAACGGTAAAAAAATTAAATTGGTCACCTGATGTGATTCATGTACACGGGTGGATGGCATCTCTTTTACCTTTATACATCAGAGAATATTATAAAGACAATCCATTATTTGCCGATAGTAAAATAATTACATCTATTTATAATAATGGTTTTGAAGGTACGTTAAATCCTAAATTTATTGATAAGATTAAATTTGATAACATTAGCGAATCTAAAATTGAGACTATTTCTAACCCAAGCTATATAAATATATTAATCAATGCTATTGAAAATTCTGATGCCGTTATTAAAGGAAGTGAAGAGCTTCCAAAGGAATTATTAGATTTTTTAGATGGCTGTAATAAACCTGTTTTAGATTATTCTTCAGCTGAAGAATTTGATAATGCTTATACAGATTTTTACTTAAATCAAGTTTTATAGTTTAATCATAAAAAAACTGAATTTAGATATGACAACCAATGTAGTAAGTACGTTAAAATACTTATTAATATTTTCTGTAACATTTTTTACGATTATTTCATGTGAAAAAGAAATAGAAAGTATTGGAATAGGACTTATTGATAATGATAATTTTAACACTGATAAAATAACGTCAGAAGTAATGACCACTCATGAAAATGTTGTGAGCGTTCCGGCAAATGGAGTACAACAATATTTACTCGGTTTGTATGCAGATGACGAATTTGGTAGTTTAAAAGCGTCAATTGTGGGACAGCTGGTACTTCCGGCTTCAGGCGATAGTTATGATTATGGCACTAATGGAGCGATAGATTCTGTGATAGTCAGTATACCGTATCAGATTTCAAGAGAACTGGAAAATTATGAAGGTGGACAACCAAAATTTTCTATTGACTCAGTGATCGGAGATACAGATGTTGCCTTTAAAATAAACGTGTATGAATTAAAGACATTTTTAAATTCTCTTGACCCAAACGACCCTTCAAAAAATGCTATTTATTATTCAGACAAAGAGTTTCAAAAAGGAATCGATAAGCTGTTTTCAGGAGATTTTAAGATCAATCCGAATGATACAGTATCCGTTATTAAAAGATATCTGAATGATGGTATTACCGTTTATGACAGGGATACAATTAAAGAAGATAATTTACAACCTACCATTAAGCTTCCTTTAAATGAGCAAATGATTACACAGCTTTTTGTTAACAGCGCAACAGGTCCTGAATTTGATTCTAATGATAATTTCATCCATTATTTTAGAGGATTGTTTATTGAAGCAGAAACATTGACGAGCGACAAATCACATTTGATATCTCTAAATATGGTGGGTTCAGAAATGACAATTTATTATTCTAAAGATCAGGATGAATTGGTTGATCAGGATTTAAACGGAAATGGAGTCAATGGAGAACAGGGTGTTAGAACAAGTCATCTTTATAATTTTTTAATTGGAGCACTGAAATCAAATATTTTGAAAAGAGATTATACCAATTCCAAGCAGAGTGGGGATGATAGATTATACGTTCAGGGAGCTGCCGGTTCTGTAGCCGCCGTGGAGTTACTGAGCAATGAAAATTTAGTTGAATTGCAAAGTAATAATTGGTTAATTACAGGTGCAAATTTAATATTTTATGTAGATCAGAATGCTTCAAGCAATATTGTTCCAGAACAATTGTTTATATATAATTTCGATGAAAATTTACAGATTAGGGATATGATAACAGAAGGATTAAGTGCAGTTGGAGGAAATCTGGAAAGAGATGAAGACGGAAATCCATACCGATACACATTTAAAATTACTGATTATATTTCAGAATTATTGAAACCTGATGACCCTGTTGATTTGGTAAAAATCGGGCTGAAAGTTTACAATCCGACAGATTTACCAATAAGTCAAACAGATGTAGATATAATAAATTTTAGTTGGAATCCAAAAGGGGTTGTATTGTTTGATCATAGTGCAAGCGCAGGCGATAAAAGGATAAAACTGGAGATCTTTTATTCAGAATTAAATTGATATGTGTGGAATCGTTGGATATATAGGCTTTCGAAAAGCATATCCAATAGTTATCAATGGATTGCAACGACTTGAGTACAGAGGTTACGACAGCGCCGGTATTGTTTTGGCAAATGGCAACGCGGTTAACTTATATAAAACCAAAGGGAAAGTTATAGATTTAAAAAAAATTGCTGAAGACAATATTACAGAAGGTAATTTTGCGTTAGGACATACCCGTTGGGCTACTCACGGTATTCCAAATAATGAAAATTCACACCCACATAAATCCAATTCAGGAAACTTAGTAATTGTTCACAATGGCATCATTGAGAATTATGATTCGCTTAAAAAAGAACTGATACAAAGAGGTTATACTTTTCAAAGTGAAACGGATACTGAAGTATTGGTGAACCTTATTGAAGAAGTTCAAAGTCAAAACAATTGTAAATTAGGGAAAGCAGTTCAATTAGCCTTAACAAATGTGGTAGGAGCTTATGCCATTGCCGTTTATGATATTTCAAAACCCAATGAATTTATTGTAGCTCGTTTAGGAAGCCCAATTGCTATTGGTATTGGGGAAAACCATGAAGAGTTTTTTGTTGCTTCTGACGCATCACCGTTTATTGAATTTACAAAAGATGCCATTTATTTAGACGATGAAGAACTGGCAATAATCAGGTTGGGCAGAGAAATCAAAATTCGGAATATCAACAACGACACAGTCATAGAGCCAACAATACAAGAGTTAAAACTCAATTTAGAGCAAATTGAAAAAGGAGGTTATGATCACTTTATGCTAAAAGAAATTCACGAACAACCTCATGCAATATCTGACACGTACAGAGGAAGATTGTTAGCCGATAAAGGCATTATTAAAATGGGTAGTGTTGATAATAATATTACTAAATTTTTAAATGCTAAACGTATTATCATTGTGGCTTGTGGGACTTCCTGGCATGCGGGATTAGTAGCAGAATATTTGTTCGAAGATTTGGCACGAATCCCGGTCGAAGTTGAATATGCATCTGAATTTAGATATAGAAACCCCATTATTAATAAAGATGATATTGTAATAGCAATATCGCAATCGGGAGAAACTGCTGATACACTGGCGGCTATAAAACTTGCAAAATCAAAAGGTGCATTTGTTTTTGGAGTGTGTAATGTTGTAGGATCATCGATCGCCAGAGAGACGAATTCAGGAGCTTATACACATGCAGGACCTGAAATTGGAGTGGCCTCAACAAAAGCATTCACTACACAAATAACCGTTCTAACTTTAATAGCATTAAAACTCGGCAATTTAAAGGGAGAACTTTCCAACTCAATGTTTCATTCCTATTTGCATAAATTGAATTTAATTCCGGATAAAATCGAAAATTTACTCAAAATTAATGCTAAAATTGAAAAAATAGCAGCTATTTATAAAGACGCTCCCAACTGTTTGTATTTAGGAAGAGGGTATAATTTCCCTGTTGCGCTGGAAGGAGCTTTAAAACTGAAAGAAATTTCCTATATACATGCAGAAGGATATCCAGCTGCCGAAATGAAACACGGTCCTATTGCTTTGATAGATAAATCTATGCCGGTTGTGGTAATCGCTACCAAAAAAGGACATTACGACAAGGTAGTTAGTAATATTCAAGAGATTAAATCGCGTAATGGTAAAATTATTGCTGTTGTTACTGAGGGAGATATTATTGTGAAAGATCTGGCTGATCATGTAATTGAAATCCCGGAAACGGAAGAAGCATTTACACCACTGTTAACAACCATTCCATTGCAATTATTATCGTACCATATTGCTGTTATGAGAGGATGTAATGTGGATCAGCCAAGAAATCTCGCTAAATCTGTAACGGTAGAGTAATCTTGATAGGGGGTATTTTCTGTTTTTTGGATTAGGTATCACAATGGTTTTTTAATTCTATAAATTACGAAAAGAACCATCAAGTTTATTCCAACCATTCATATTGCGCTCTTCAAATCCCCTAAAACAGCAATTTAATATTCGTTGCAAACAATTTTACTGCGATTGCCAAAAGTATAACGCCAAATATTTTTCTTATAATACTAATTCCGTTTTTACCTATAAGCCTTTCAATTTTTGAGGAAGTTTTAAGGACTATATACAAAAAAACAATATTTATAATTATCGCAATAACGATATTTATAGTCGCGAATTCAGCTCTTAATGAAAGGATAGAAGTCAAACTACCGGGGCCGGCTAGTAACGGGAATGCCAACGGAAATACGGATGCAGTTACCGAGTTGGAATCGTCATCCTTGTAAAGCGATACTCCCAAGATCATCTCTAAGGCTAAAAAAAATAAAATGAATGCCCCGGCTACAGCAAAAGAATTCACATCAATACCAATGACATTTAAAATACTTTTCCCTAAAAACAAAAATGATATCATAATCACTCCTGCAATTATAGAGGCTTTTCCAGACTGAATGTGACCAACTTTTTTTCGTAAGTCAATAATAATAGGAATATTTCCAATGATATCAATTACCGCAAACAATACCATGGTTGCTGTGAATATTTCTTTAAAGTTATAAGTTATAATTTTTTAATTTTCAGGCGGCAAATGTAAGTAATCTCAATTTATTTTTCAAAAAAAACTATAAAAAAATAGTTTACTTTTGCCCCATGTTTCAATTAGGAAAAACAATCGTTTCAGAAGATATAATAGAGAAAGATTTTGTTTGTAATTTATCGGCCTGTAAAGGGAAATGCTGCATTGACGGAGAAGCAGGTGCCCCTTTAGAAGAAGAAGAACTGAAACTGCTAATGGATAATTATCCTAAAATAAAACCTTTTTTAAGGGAAGAAGGAATAGCTGCAATTGAACATCAGGGTGTGTTTACCATGACAGAAGGCGATTACGAAACCACTTTAATTGACGGGAAGGAATGTGCTTATGCAATATTTGATGTCAATAAAACGGCAAAATGCGGTATAGAAGAAGCGTATAATCAAGGAGTAACAAATTGGAAAAAACCTATTTCTTGTCATTTATACCCAGTTCGGACTATGAAATACAGTGAATTTTCAGCAGTGAATTACCATAAATGGCCAATATGTGATGATGCCTGTACTTTGGGAAAAGAATTACAAATACCGGTATATAAATTTGTAAAAGATGCATTGATTAGAAAGTTTGGTAAAGACTGGTACGCTGAACTTGAAATTGTTGCCAAAAGCTATAGTAGATAGTCATTTTTAGTACTGTCATAAAAAACAACTAAAAAGATTGCAGAATTTTCTCATGTTGGTTTTGTTTTAGCGGTTTTAAATAAACCCAATGATATCAGGGTGTTCACTCATATTGTGTTTTTTATAAGGCTCACATACAGCTAGTTACAGTATTTAACAATTTGTTAAAAAAAGCGGGAATGTTAAAAACTTACTGCAAATGTGGATAAGTAACCCTTTTTTCATAGCTGTTTTTTTTCAATATTTGTTTCTTCCGTTTTATCCGAATTCAACACTAATATAACCATACTATAAAAAAGTATTTAATGTCGTTTATTGAGCCAATTTTACAGGAAAATAAAAATCGATTTGTAATTTTCCCCATTCAGCACCATGATTTATGGGATTGGTATAAAAAACAAGAAGCCAGTATTTGGACTGCAGAAGAAATTGATTTACATCAGGATATTATAGATTGGGAGACAAAATTAAATGATGACGAACGCTATTTCATCAAACATATTTTAGCTTTTTTTGCAGCTTCAGACGGAATCGTAAATGAAAATTTAGCTGAAAATTTTGTAAGTGAAGTCCAATATACAGAAGCAAAATTCTTTTACGGATTTCAATTGATGATGGAAAACATTCATTCTGAAGTGTACTCATTATTGATAGATACTTATATAAAAAATGAACAGGAAAAAGATGAGCTTTTTCGTGCAATTGATATATTTCCAGCCATTAAAGAAAAAGCAGATTGGGCTTTAAAATGGATTGATAGTCCGAGTTTTGCAGAACGTTTAATTGCTTTTTCAGCAGTTGAAGGCATCTTTTTTTCAGGAAGTTTTTGTTCTATTTTTTGGATGAAGAAAAGAGGCTTACTACCAGGGCTCACCTTCTCTAACGAATTGATAAATAGAGACGAAGGATTGCATGCTGATTTTGCAGTACACTTACACCAAAACCACATCGTTCAAAAAGTTTCAAAAGAACGAATTACTGAAATTTTAGTAGATGCACTAAATATTGAACGAGTTTTTATTACAGAATCTCTTCCGGTAAGTTTAATAGGCATGAATGCTAAATTAATGACCCAATATTTAGAGTTTGTTACTGACAGATTATTAGTTGAATATGATTGTGACAAAGTTTATAACGTTTCTAATCCATTTGATTTTATGGAAATGATCTCTTTGGAAGGAAAAACCAATTTCTTTGAAAAAAGGGTTTCTGAATATCAGAAAGCAGGTGTAAAAAGCGGAGGCACCGGAAGTATTAGTTTTGATGCTGATTTTTAAATTTACCAAGAAAATTTTAATTCAAATTACAAGTATCTAATCCCTTTGAAATTTGAATCATTCAAAAGTCAATAAGGTAATTAAATATTGATTTTTATAATTAACTCACTAAAAATTATTTATAGCAATTTATGTTTGTATTAAAAAGAGACGGAAGAAGAGAACCTGTAATGTTCGACAAGATCACTTCCAGGGTAAGAAAAATGTGCTATGGCTTAAACAGTCTTGTAGACCCTGTTAAAGTAGCCATGAGAGTTATTGAAGGTCTATATGATGGGGTTGTTACTTCAGAATTGGATAATTTAGCTGCCGAAATTGCTGCTACAATGACTGTTCAACATCCTGATTATGCTCGATTGGCGGCACGTATAGCTGTTTCAAACTTACATAAAAACACAAAAAAAACGTTCTCAGATGTTATGACGGATTTGTACCGTTATGAAAGTCCGCGTACTGGGAAAAAGGCACCGTTATTATCTGATGAAACTTACAAAATCATTATGGATAATGCGGCGAAATTAGATTCGACAATTATATATAATCGCGATTTTGGCTATGATTATTTTGGGTTTAAGACTTTAGAACGTTCATATTTATTAAAATTAAATGGAGAAATAGCAGAACGCCCCCCAGCATATGTTGATGCGTGTTGCTGTTGGGATACATCAGGAAGATATTGATGAGGCAATTGAAACGTACGAGTTAATGTCTAAAAGATTTTTCACGCATGCAACCCCAACGCTTTTCAATGCAGGAACACCAAAACCACAAATGTCATCTTGTTTCTTATTACAAATGCAGGACGATAGTATTGAAGGTATTTATGATACCTTAAAACAAACTGCGAAGATCTCACAATCTGCCGGAGGTATTGGATTGTCAATTCACAATATACGGGCAACAGGTTCTTATATTAGAGGAACCAACGGTACTTCAAACGGAATCGTACCCATGTTAAAAGTGTACAATGATACTGCGCGATATGTAGATCAAGGAGGAGGAAAGCGCAAGGGTTCTTTTGCAATATATATGGAGCCCTGGCATGCCGATGTTTTTGACTTTTTGGATTTACGTAAAAATACAGGGAAAGAAGAAATGCGTGCCCGCGATTTATTCTATGCTATGTGGATTCCGGATTTATTTATGAAACGTGTTGAAGAGGATGGAGAATGGACTTTAATGTGTCCAAATGAATGTCCTCATCTATTCGACACCTATGGAGATGAATTTGATAAATTATATACGGGATATGAAAAAGTAGGCAAAGGACGTAAAACAATAAAAGCTCGTGAGCTTTGGGAAAAAATTTTAGAAGCACAAATTGAAACCGGGAATCCTTATATGTTATATAAAGATTCGGCCAATCGAAAATCAAACCAAAAGAATTTGGGGACAATTCGTTCTTCTAATTTGTGTACCGAAATCATGGAATATACCTCAAATGATGAAGTTGCTGTGTGTAACCTTGCGTCTATTGCAATTCCAATGTTTATTGATGAAGATGAAAAAGGGAATAAATTTTTCAACCACCAAAATCTTTATGAAGTTACGAAAAAGATTACCCGAAACTTAGACACGGTAATTGATCGTAATTATTACCCGGTAAAGGAAGCAGAAAATTCAAATTTCCGTCACAGGCCAATTGGACTTGGAATACAAGGTTTGGCCGATGCGTTTATAATATTACGCATGCCTTTTACCAGTGATGAGGCAAAAAAACTAAACGAAGAGATTTTTGAAACCATTTATTTTGCTGCCGTGACTTCTTCCATGGAAATAGCGAAAGCCAAAGAACCGTATTCATCTTTTAAAGGATCTCCGATTTCACAAGGTGAATTTCAATTTAATATGTGGGGAGTTTCAGAAAATGACCTAAGTGGTCGATGGGATTGGGTGTCATTAAGAAAAAAAGTGATGAAAAACGGCTTGAGGAATTCACTTTTGGTTGCTCCTATGCCAACGGCGTCAACATCTCAGATTTTAGGAAATAACGAAGCTTTTGAACCGTATACATCCAATATTTATACACGAAGAGTATTGAGTGGCGAATTTATAGTTGTGAACAAGCACTTATTAGAAGATTTGGTAGAATTAGGATTGTGGGATAATAGTATGAAGGAAGAAATTATGCGTGCAAACGGATCTATCCAGCATATTGAAATAATTCCACAAGATCTAAAGGATTTGTACAAAACTGTTTGGGAAATAAGTATGAAAGATATTATTGATATGTCTCGTCAAAGAGGTTATTTTATCGATCAATCTCAATCCTTGAACTTATTTATGCAGGATGCCAATTATTCTAAATTAACTTCCATGCATTTTTACGCCTGGAAATCGGGTTTAAAGACAGGAATGTATTATTTAAGGACAAAAAGCGCAGTAAATGCAATCCAATTTACCGTTTCAAATAAGAAAAAAGAAAAAGAAAAACCAATAAGTCCGGAAGAGCTAAAACAATTGCTACTGGATTCAAAAGATAATCCTGACGACTGTTTAATGTGCGGTTCATAGTGTGAATAAGTAGTCAACCCAATAGGCAGGAGTCTCAAGTTTTTAGAAATTTGGGGCTCTTTTTTGTATGATATAATTCATATTTTTTATAATTTTAATGGATTAATCAGTTTTGATAACATTCAGTTAACATTCAGTTAACCTTAGTAACATTAATTTAATGTTAGAATTACATTTTGAAAGTATTTTTGTGTAATTAAATGAATAATTAAATATGGGAGATATTTACATTTTAATGCTTGTTGCACTTACGGTACTGGCAGTTATAGATTTAGTTGTAGGAGTAAGCAATGATGCTGTTAACTTTTTAAATTCAGCAATTGGCTCAAAAGCTATTTCAATTAAATCAATTCTAATTATTGCAAGTATAGGTGTGGCTTTGGGAGCAATTACATCAAGTGGAATGATGGAAGTAGCCCGAAAAGGTATTTTCAATCCCGCGGAGTTTTATTTCGATGAAATCATGTTTATTTTTATGGCAGTAATGATTACTGATGTACTGCTGTTGGATATATTTAATTCATTGGGAATGCCTACTTCCACTACCGTCTCTATTGTTTTTGAATTACTGGGTGCAGCAGTAGCAATGGCTTTGATCAAGATTTCAAATGCAGATGGTGAAACAATTTCAAATTTAGGAAAATATATCAATTCGGAAAAGGCCTTACTTATTATATCGGGTATCTTACTTTCTGTATTTATTGCTTTTTCAATTGGGGCTTTGGTACAATTTTTATCGAGATTACTCTATTCCTTTCATTTCGAAAAAAGAAAAAGTTATATTAATGCTTTGTTTGGGGGTTTTGCTATAACTGCGATCACTTACTTTATTTTTGTAAAAGGAATGAAAGGGACTCCTTTCTATGGCGATGTTAAGCACTTAATTGAAGGGAATACATTCCAGATTATTGTATATGGTTTTGTGGGGTGGACGCTGTTATCACAAATTCTTGTTTCGTTCTTTAAAGTTAATATTTTGAAGTTTATTGTTATTATCGGAACTTTTTCTTTGGCCATGGCCTTTGCCGGTAATGATTTGGTGAATTTTATTGGTGTGCCAATAGCCGCATGGAATTCATATCAGGAATGGAGTGCTTCTGGTGTTGATGCACATGAATTTTCAATGGAGGTATTGGCAAATAAAGTTCCTTCAAATCCTCTTTTATTGTTGTTAGCAGGAGTAATAATGGTAGTAACACTCTGGTTCTCTAAAAAAGCAAAAATGGTTATTGAAACCGGAATTAACTTGTCCAGACAAGGAGAAGGTCATGAAAAATTTCAATCAAATGTTGTTTCAAGGAATGTTGTACGGGGAGCTATTCTTTTTAGCCAAGGGCTCTCTAAACTGGTACCTCAAAATACATTAAGATGGATAGATTCAAAATTTCAAAAACCGGTTATAACATTATCGAAAGATAAAACATATGAACTCCCTGCTTTTGATATGGTGAGAGCTTCGGTTAATTTATTTGTGGCCGGGATCCTGATTTCAATTGGCACCTCACTGAAGTTACCTTTATCCACTACCTATGTTACTTTTATGGTAGCAATGGGAACATCTTTGGCAGACAGAGCCTGGGGGAGAGAAAGTGCCGTTTACCGTGTAGCCGGAGTATTTAATATAATTGGCGGGTGGTTTTTAACTGCATTTTCTGCATTTTCTGTGGCCGCGATATTAGCCTATATTATTTATTTAGGAGAAATTGTTTCTGTGGCAATTTTATTGATTGTTGTATTGTTTTTATTAGGAAGAAGTTCAGTCAGACATACTAAAAAAAATGAAAGAACAAAAGAAAATACGCTATATAGAAAGAGCTGAATTAATTACTATTAATGAGGTGGTAAATGAAAGTTGTGATCATATTTCTGAAGTTGTAAGGCGTGTAAATAAGTTATTTACAAATGTTGTAAAGGATTTGGCAACGCACGATTTGGACAAGTTATCAAAAACCGAAAAACATGTAAGAAAATTGAATAAAGAAGTAAATGAACTGAAAGATGATGTTTTCTACTTTATTAAATCCCTCGATGAAACATCCGTAAAGGCAAGTAGATTTTATATTTTAGTTTTAGGGTATTTACAAGATGTTACCCAATCTATTGAATACATTTCCACATCAAGTTTCAAACACGTTAACAACAATCATAAACACTTGAAGAAGGCTCAAATAAATGATTTAAATGCTATCAATGATGAGCTGAAGATTTTATTGAATCAGATCGAATCTGACTTTAGTGAAAAAAAGTTTGATAATTTATCAATGATTCTTGATGCAAAACAAGAAATATTCAGTCATGTTTCCAATTCTATAGATAAACAAATCGCAAGAATTAGATCGGAAGAATCAAGCCCAAGAAATACGACCTTATATTTTGGTATTTTGTTAGAGACGAAAGATTTAATTTCAACATTAATGAATTTGTTACAGCTATATCAAGAATTCTATGTACAGGACATTGAGAAAAACTAATTTCTCAAAAATTATTTACTAAAAAAGCTTTCAACTATTGGAGGCTTTTTTTTTATAATTAAAATCGGTAAGTTTACTGGTTTAATAAATTAATTGACATGATTAAGCGGTTATTTTTTGTTACTTTTTTGTTACTTTTAGCTGTAATTCTATTTTTTAATCCAAACTTTAAAACAATTTCAGCGGGTGTAGCAATTTTACTTTTTGGTATGATTATGCTGGAAGAAGGATTCAAGGTTTTTACCAAAGGGCCACTACAAAATATTTAAAAAAAACAACGGACAAACTGTATAAAAGTATCACAGCAGGAGCTGTTGTGACAGCCTTTATCCAGTCCAGTTCTCTGGTTTCGGTAATTACAATATCATTTATAAGCGCGGGACTCATTAGTTTAAGCGGAGGTTTGGGGTTAATTTTTGGAGCTAATATAGGAACAACTGCTACAGCTTGGTTAGTAGCTGCTTTTGGATTAAAAATCAAGATATCTGCTTTGGCTATGCCCATGCTGGTTTTTGGTCTTATTTTCTCATTTCAAAAAAAGGCATCTTATAAAGGTATTGGAAATGTATTGGCAGGATTGGGATTCTTTTTTCTGGGAATTCATTATATGAAAGAAGGATTTGATGTTTTTAAGGAATATATTGATTTAACGCAATATGCAGTTCCTGGATTTTTAGGCGTGTTAATTTATACGGGTGTTGGAATTATTATCACTACAATACTGCAATCCAGCAGCGCAACATTAGCCTTAATTCTAACCGCTTTATCAGCCGGGCAAATAGAATATGAAAATGCCTTGGCTTTGGCAATTGGAGCGAATGTTGGAACAACGATTACAGCAGTTTTAGGCTCTTTGAGCTCAAATATAGCAGGAAAAAGATTGGCAGGAGCACATTTAATTTTTAATGTTATTACAGGAGTTGTTGCCTTGGCATTAATTTACCCGCTGATGAACCTTGTCGATTTTTCAGCTGATTTATTTGGTATTGCTCCAACAGATTATACGTTGAAATTAGCCTTGTTTCATACGATATTCAATATATTAGGAGTACTAATAATGATTCCTTTTATACACAGGCTGGAAAGAGTTTTATTGAAGTATTTCAAAGAAAAAAGGGGTAAGGATATCAGTGTGCCTAAGTTCCTCAATGAAGCTGTATTGGAATTTCCCGGAACAGCTATTTCATCACTGATAAAAGAATCAAAATACTTGTATAAAAACGCAATTTTCGAAATTGTGGCACATGGTTTAAATATTCATAGGGAAGACATAAAATCAAATCTAAAAATTAAAAAAATCATAAAAAAATCTACCAAAGACATGCATATTGATGTCGAAAATTTATACTATAAGAAAGTAAAAACCATTTATGGTGAAATTATCAGGTACGCAACTACTGCCCAAAATTCTTTAAAACTCAATAAAAAACAGAATAATGTAATTACAGATATTAAAATAGCCAATCGAAAAATGGTTGAAATTATTAAAGATGTAAGAGAATTAAATAAAAACGTAATCATATCGATGAATTTGGATAATAAGTATTTGCAAAAAGAATACAATCTCTTTAGAAAAAAAGTAACAAAAGTTTTAAGAACAATTTATTTATTCAGAACGGAAGGTAAAACAGATAAATATGCTGATAAATTAACACAACTTAAAAATGACGCAAAAGAAAATATTCGGCTAAGCAATAAATCTATAGATAAATTAATTAGAAAAAATCTCATTACCGCTAAAATGGCTTCTTCTCTTTTTAATGATTATTCCAATATGAACGACATGACTAAAAAATTAATTGAAGTAGCAGAATTGTTGTATGACGACAATGATTATTTATTTGAAAATGATGAATCGGACGAATAGAATAATTGCGTATAATGTGTTCATGTCTAAACCGGGTGTTTTACCCTGAAGTTATTTTTTTACTTAGATGAATCTTTTTTTTTCAAATCCCTTCTTTCTCCTGCTTTTGAAAAACGAGAGCATATATTTATAAAACAACGTGAATAATGGATAAGAAAATTAGCGTCAGTCAGAGTGATTTTCGATAGAAAATCGTATCGAAGACAAGTGAATTTTCAAAAAACCTACTTCTCGATACAGTTTTTCTTTGAAAAACCACTCGAAGAGACACTTTTTTGATTAGCAATGCTTAAGCATTATTCACGTAAAACAATTAAATTGCAACCTCTGATATCAGAGTCATCAAAACGTCCTAAAACTTCAAAGGTTCCTTGAGTGTGATTTATTCCTAAATCTTGCGTAGCAACAAAGGAACATGAATTGATATTTGCCAAGTCAATTATGTTGATTCCACCCGATTTCTCCGGCGATAGAAGAGTAAGGGCGTCTTCGGGATCCCGTATTAGAATTTTCATCCATGGCGGACATTCAAAGAATCCTTTACCTTTTGAATATGCCTGGCTTAATAATTCAGTCATGCCATATTCAGAATGTATCTCCGTAACTCCAAATCCTTCGCATAATAATTGATGAAGCTCATCTCTAACCAATTCTTTTCTTCTTCCTTTCATACCACCGGTTTCCATGATAATGGTATTTTTTAATTTAAAATTATACTTTTCAACCAAATCTAACAAAGCAAAAGAAACGCCAATAAGTAAGATTTTATCATTGTTGTTATCCAATTCAACTAAATTTTTATATAATTCATCCAGATTATTTAAATAAAAGCCGCTTTTTGGATTCCCTGAATTTTTAATTAATCCATTGGTCATATAGATTAAAGAGGATTCTTTTCTTTCTAAATAAGAAGGGAGTAAAGCTAAAACTGTATATTCTGTAATTGCCCCATAAAAGTATTCAAATCCTTTTTCAAAACTTTTTTTATAGATGTTTAAATCACTAACATAGTGTTTGCTTTGTGTATTTCCGGTAGTTCCGCTGCTTAAAAAAATTTGTTGGATATCTTCTTTCGAAGAAAGAATTTTATGAGATTTAAAAAATTGAATTGGTAAAAAGGGTATCTGATGAAGATTATTAATGGTATCAATATCAATACCTAAATGGTTTAAATAAGCACTATAAGTCTCATTGTTCTTTGCTTGAAATTGAAAAATATCAAGAGATAATTTCTCAAAATCACCGAAATTATGAATATTAAAAATATTATTTATGTTCATAAAATTTGGGAAACACCACAAAAGTAATGTAAATTTACGCAACCTATTATCTTTTTAGGTATCTTATTAACAATTAAAACACTAGCATTTGAGTTTAAATAGACTCATAAAACAATGTTCGGATGGCGACAGAAAGGCACAAAAAGAAATTTATCAACTTTTTGCTGGTAAATTATTCTCGATATGTCTAAAGTACTCTAAAAACAAACAAGAAGCTCAAGATAATTTTCAAGATGGTTTTATAACCATTTTTAAAAAAATGGAGCAGTTTAGGTTTAAAGGATCATTTGAAGGTTGGTTAAAGCGAGTGATGCTTAACACGATTTTATTAAAATACAGAAAAAAAACCGTGTTAAATATTGTTACTGAAGAGATTCCCGATGAGGTGATTGTTGACGTCGATGACGATGAAATTTCTTTAGATTTTTTGTTAAATCTCATACATGAGTTACCAGACAGGTATAGAATGGTTTTTAATCTGTATGTACTGGATGGTTATTCACACAGAGAGATATCTGAAATGATGCGTATTGCAGAAGGCACTTCTAAATCAAATTTAGCCCGAGCAAGAGCCATTTTAAAACAAAAAATTGAAGAATATCAAGAAGGACAACAATCCGTTTAAGATAAAAAGGTTAAAGTGAGAGATTTTAAAAACATTGATAGATTATACCAAGAGAACTTAAAAGATTTTGAGGTTTTCCCACCTAACAAGTCGTGGGATGCAATCGAAAAGCAACTAGTTTCTACTCCTAAAAAACGTCGTTTCCCTATATGGCTTAAAATTTCAAGTATAGCGGCATTATTCATGTTATTTTTTAGCGTAGGAACTATTTATTTTATTCCTAAAAATAACTTCACTAAGAACATTCCTCCAAGTTCTACTATTGATAAAGTAGAAATTGATAAAGAAAAGGAAAACGCAACGGTTATTGTGCCAGTTAAAAATATTTTCGAAAAAAAATCGCCGGCACATACAGCTATTTTAAATCAAGAAGTAGAGATTTCTAGTATAAGTACTAAGGAAACAGATGAAATATCAGAAGATAATTTAGAAGAATCAACTATCAATAAAAAATATTTGAGTAGTTATTTACTGACAGACACGTCAAATTTACCACTTCCAAAAGCGGATAATAACGAAGTGTCAAAAAAAGAAAATTCTAGTGGTAAATTTACGGTAGCTACAATTTTTGCCCCCATTTATTTTAGTGCTTTTGGTGATGGATCGGGTGTTGGAGATCAATTTAAAGATAATTCGGTTTCAGGGAGCTCGTCTTATTCTTATGGTGTGAAATTTGCATATCAGCTCAACAATAAGTTTAGTTTGCAGTCTGGTGTAAACCTTATTAATTTAGGGTTTAGAACAAATAATATATATGTAACTCCAGGCGTGGCAATAATTGGATTTTCTAATTTGTCATCATCCCCTGTCGCTGCGAGATCTGAAGACCTTGCTGATTCAAAAAACAGTGGTTTGGATTCCTTTGAAAAAGGAAGTTTAAATCAAGTTTTTGGATATATAGAAATTCCAATCGAATTAAAATACAGTGTTATTAATGGTAAAATAGGTGTAAATTTAGTAGGTGGTTTTAGTACACTACTATTGAACAGAGATGAAGTTTTTGTTGAAACAAATAACTTTAACCAAAGCCTAGGGTCTTCAAACAATTTAAGATCAGTAAACTTTAGTGGTAATATTGGTGTTGATGTTGATTATTTAATAAGAAAAAATCTATATATCAATATATCACCTATGTTTAAAATGCATACAAACACCTTTTCCAGAAACTCCGGAAGTATTCAGCCGTATTACTTAGGGGTTTATACAGGATTAAATTATAAGTTTTAGTTGGTTTATTATTTGGTTGGTTACCAAATATTGAATGAAGAAAGCCGTTTCAAATTTGAAATGGCTTTACTTTTTATACCCCATTATTATTTGTAATTTTGCGCCAATTCAACAATTAAAATAAATTCAAGTTATGGAAATAACAACTATTGAAAAAACAATTCAAAAAGCTCTAGTTACCCTAGGTGTAAGAGCTTTGAACAAAGGAACATCAACCGGGTCAGATTTCTTTGGGGATGGTGAAATTCTATCATCTTTTTCCCCTGTAGACGGTGAATTAATTGGAAAGGTAACCACAACAACTAAAGAAGATTACGAAAAAGTTATAGCAACGGCTCAAAGCGCATTTAAAAGTTGGAGAGTTAATCCTGCACCACACCGTGGAGAAATTGTTCGCCAATTCGGGGATAGACTACGTGAATTAAAACAGCCTTTAGGAGAATTAGTATCCTATGAAATGGGAAAATCTTTACAGGAAGGACTTGGAGAGGTACAGGAA